>Ga0079224_100000240_pt1 | contig 48730 bp, 45 predicted proteins | sample Stecom2015_FD_80414 | JGI IMG/M metagenome (GOLD analysis project Ga0079224, IMG submission 80414) | Agricultural soil microbial communities from Utah to study Nitrogen management - Steer compost 2015 | ecosystem: Environmental > Terrestrial > Soil > Agricultural land | place: USA: Utah... | reverse complement strand
TTCGGCAGGATCCGCTGATTGTGGCGGGCGCTGGCGGTGCAGACCCTGCCCAGTCGCTCGACGTCGGATTCGGCCAGTGCGACGCGCAGCTCGGCGCGGAGCCGCTCGAACTCGTCGACATCTGCCGGGAGCGGCCCGCTGCCCAGTGCGAGCGTGTCGACGGGTGCTCCGGACCCGGTCACGCATCCGAGCACGGCCAGTGGCGGCAGCGCCGCCGCGAGTTCCTCCAGGGTCTCCGCCTCGCGCTGGGCGAACAGCCGCGGGCGCTGGTCGAACATCACGGGATCGCATGCGCCTTCGGCCAGCACCGCGAGCTCACCGATCCGCTTCGCGGGGAGCCGCAGCCCCAGGCAGGCCGACACCGCCCGGATCGCCGCCACGACGTCACTCGTCGACGAACCCATGCCGATGCCGATCGGGACGTCGCTCTCGATCCGCAGCCGCCCTCCGACGAGTGCCGACTCGCCTGCGTGTATCGCGACGGCCATCCGCGCCGCACGCAGCGCTTTGGTCCGGTCGGCGGGGTTGACCGTGAATCCGCCCCCGCGTTCGAGCCGGAACTCCGCGTGGACCCTGCGGTGCGGCACGGGCAACGTCACGAGGGCGCTGCGGGCGCGGCCGCGGTCGTCGAGGAAGACGCCCTGCAGCAGCTCACCGTGGTGGCAGCGAGCACTCGCCCGTGCGGCGGGCCGGTGGGGGTCGGACACGACGGGATCCTAATCGACGGGTCCAGTTAAAATGAAAACCATTTTCGACTAGGATGTGGGTCGACCCGGCAAGAGGAGTGACGATGAAGGTTCGCAAGTCCCTGCGCTCGCTGAAGCAGAAGCCTGGTGCCCAGGTCGTGCGCAGGCACGGCAAGGTGTTCGTGATCAACAAGAAGAACCCGCGGTACAAGGCCCGTCAGGGTTGAGTGCCGCAGCACAAGGGGCGGGGGTGCGGTCGCCGCGACCGCACCCCCGCCCCTTGTCACCGGGTCTGTTTGTTCGTCCTATTCGTCGCCGTAGCGGTGGTAGTAGGCCACCAGTCTGCGGGGGACGAGCTTGCGCTCGCCGCGCACCACGATCGGCACCAGGTCCGGGGCCTTCGCCTTCCACTGTGAACGGCGCGCCCTCGTGTTGGCACGCGACTTCTTGCGCTTGGGTACTGCCATTGCTCGGATCCTCTCGACTTCAGGTCTCGTTGCGTCCGTTGTAGACGGAGTCGGTATCGGACAGTTCGAGTTCGGTCTCGTCGCAGGGCTCTTCGTGCCACGTGTCGAACGGGTCGGGATACCGCGCCCACTCCTCGCGGCCCGTGGCGAGTTCGGCGTCGGTGAGCAGGGCGGCGCGCAGGGTGGCCTCGACGGTCTGCGGGTCGGCCTCGTGGGAGATGACGACGATCTCCTGGTCCCGGTCTCCGAAGAGCGGATCCCACCGCAGTGACGCGAGGGTGCGGCGCTCGGCGGACACGTCGTTCCAGTCGGGACCCTCCGGGGAATCGAGCCACGGCCCGAGGTGCCCGACGCCGAGGCCTCCGCCCGCGGACTCCAGCCACAGCGCGATGTCGGGCTGGCTCGCGATCCACACGCGCCCTCGTGCCCGCAGTACTCCGTCGAGCAGGACGTCGACGGCCTCGTGCAGGCGTTCCGGGTGGAAGGGCCTGCGTGCGGAGAACACCGTGACGGTCATGCCGCAATCACTGTGCAACGGAGGCTGGCCCCGCAGGAGCGATCCGTGCGGGTCGTCGCCGGTGCCACGGCGGGCATGGGCGGGCACGGTCGCCAGCAGCGTGTCGAGGTCGGTCACGGCGAGGTCGAGGACGGGAGCCGAAGGGGCCACGCGTTCGAGGATCGCGTTCGTCCTGGCCGCCGACCACGCGTCGGCAGGCCTGCCCGCACACACGAGCACGTCGGCGAACTCGGCCTGGGCCAGCGCCACGTGGGCGACCGTGCGTTCGTCGTCCGGCGATCCGTGCAGGCCACGCTCGGCCATGGTGTCGTCGCCGGTGACGTCGTCGACGAACGTGGAAGCGTCGATGGCGGCGGTCACGGCCGTGATCTCGACGTCGTCGCCCACGGTGCGGTCGCCGACCACGACGTGCTCGATGGCCAGGCACACCTGCTCCGGGTCCATCGCCTCGTCCAGTTGCAGCACGACGCGTTCGACGCCGGTATCCGCGGCGAGGCGGCGCAACAGGGGCAGGAGATCCTCCCGCACGGTGCAGGCGACGCAGCCGTGGGCCAGTTCGAGCGTCGTGGTCGTTTCCTCGATGCCGCGTCGCACGGTGCGCAGCACGACGCCGGACGACACCTGGCGCAGGTCGTGATGGACAAGGGCGGTCGCCGGTTCGCCGCCGGCCAGGCGCAGCGCGACGTCGCGGTCGGCGCCGGGCGAGACGCCGCTGACGACGATCACGGGGGTTCGGTGCTGGGCGGTCACGACACCACACCCTAGACGATAGTGAAAACCGTTTTCAATAAGGGGTCGGCTCGAGGACGTGGACCGGCCGTCGTGCGGCGCGTCGGGCGCGCGGAATCGGCCCGTCTGCGTGAGGGTGGACCTACGCACCCCCGTCAGTGGAAGGACACGCGAGCATGACGAGCCTGTCGGAGTTCAACCGGCGCACGATCGAGGAGTTCCGCGAGAACCACGGCAAGGTCGGCGGCCAGTTCGAGGGCGCGCCCCTTCTTCTCCTGCACACCCTGGGTGCCCGCAGCGGCCAGCACCGCGTGCACCCGGTGATGTACATGGCCGAGGGCGACCGGTACCTGGTGTTCGCGTCGAAGGCGGGCGCCGACACGCACCCCGACTGGTACTGGAACCTGCGCGCACACCCGCACGTGAAGATCGAGGTCGGCGACCTGACCCTGGATGTCGAGGCGAGCGAGTTGGCCGAGCCCGAGCGCACGGAGAAGTACCGGGTGCAGGCCGAGCGGTACCCCGGCTTCGCCGACTACGAACGCAAGACGGACCGGGTCATTCCGGTGATCGCCCTCGACCCGATCGAACAGACCCCGTAGAGCGCATGTCCCGGCCGTGGGCGGTCAGGTGCGCTGCGGGGCGCGGACGGCGACGAGTGCCGCCGTGGCCAGGGCGATGCTGTAGGTCAGATACGTGGCCGTCAGGCCGCCGGTCGAGGCGGTCGACGTGAGCGCGCCGCCCGTTGCGCGGCCGAGCAGGCCGCCGATGGCTTCCGCCGTGATGACGGCGGTGGCCAGTTCGGTGGCGGTGAATCCGCTCGAGCCGGCGGTGCTGGCCATGAGGTACAGGCTCGGGTACGCCAGGCCCACGCCCATGCCTGCCACGGCCCAGGACGCCACCGCGATCGGCACGGACGGGGTCGTCACCAGCAGGGCGGTCAGCCCGGCCGTGCCCGCGGACGCCAGGCTCAGGCCGACGACCGGGAACCGCCTGCCGTTCCAGCGCCTGCGCAGGGCGGTCGCGCACAGGCTCGTCACACCCCAGGCCAGCGGCGCCGCACTCAACACGATCGCCGCGTGCCTGAGACCCGCGGCGTATCCGTCGGTGAGGAGCACGGTGACGAGACTGTCGGCACCGAAGTAGCCGAAGGCGAACAGCACCATCGCCGCGAGCGCGGCCGGCGTGCCACGGCGCAGCGCGGCGGTGCCGCGCGGCATGATCGCCACCGTGCCGGCGAGAGCCAGCAGGCAGCCGAGGGCGGCGACCGGCCACCCGCCGAACCCGAACACGACGAGGGCGGCGCCGAGCGGAACGAGGAGCGTCGGGCCCAACGGGCGGGCCGAGGTGGCCGTGGTGGCTGCGCTGCGCCGCACCACGCGGACGACGAGGACGCGTCCGATGAGGACGATCGGCACCGGCGCGACGAGCGTCCATCGCCAGCCGACGAGGTGTTCCAGCCCGAGCGTTGCGGCAGGGCCGACGAGGGCGGGCAGGATCCACATGGCCGCGGACGCGGCGACCACGCGTTCGCGAACGCGGTCCTCCAAATGTTCGATCGCCGCACCGATCCCGAAGACGCCGAGCAGCCCGCTCGACAGGCCCGCCGAGAACTGTCCCGCGGCGAACGTCCACGCGGTGGTCGACGAGGCCGCCACGGCCAGTCCGCCCAGGTAGCCTGCCGCGCCGAGCGTCAGCCCCGCCGACGCACCGATCCGGCGGATCACCCGGGTGGCCAGGGGCAGTGCGACGAACAACCCCAGCGTCGACCCGGCGATCAGCAGGCCGAGCCGGTTGCGTGCATCGAGATCGGCTGCGATGACCGGAAGCAGGGTCGAGGCGACGAAACTCGTGATCGCGGCCCCGAACTCGAGCGCGACGATGCCGACGGCCAGGGCGACGGTGCGGCGAGGCGACACTCGGGAAAAGTAGCAGCGCCGTCCGACAACGCCGGGGAGCTCGGAATCGGCGAAACCGGCGGCGCCGGTATTTCTCGGACCTGTTCGCCGGTGGGGTGCGACGTGTAGGCTCGAACTCGGCGGGCCCTCCGTACGCAGCTGTCGTGCTGCGATCCACGTCGACCTCGTGACCGGCGCCGACTACCGCCACCTGCCCTGAACCTACCGATCCGAACCGACTTCGCGCGCAGATGCGAAGGACGAGTTCGCACCTCTCATACGCATTCGCGTGCATCCCATCGAGCCGGTGGCGGGACGAACGCCGCCGCTGAGGAGTGACTTGTTCCGATGACCGAACAGGCCGAAGCGTCGACCAGATCCGGTGACTACGCCGCTCTGCTGAACGAGGTGCGGAACGCGGGCCTGCTCCGCCGCCGCTACCGGTACTACGCGTGGCGCGTCGCAGCGAACCTGATGGCTTTCGCGGGCGCGTGGGTGGCGTTCGCGTTTCTCGGCGACAGTTGGTGGCAGCTCGGGATCGCAGCGCTGCTGGCCGTCGTCTTCGCCCAACTGGCCTTCATCGGGCACGACGCGGGCCACAAACAGATCTTCCGGACGCGCAAACCCAACGACCTCGTCGGCACCGCACACGGCGGGCTGGTCGGTATGAGCTATCGCTGGTGGGTGGGCGGACACAACCGGCACCACGCCAATCCGAACCACGAGGAACTCGACCCCGACCTCGACATTCCCGCACTGGCGTTCACGAGCACGCAGGCGCGGCTGAAACAGGGTTTTCTGCGGTGGATGGCCAAACATCAGGCCGTGCTGTTCTTCCCGCTCCTCACACTCGAGGGCCTGAACCTGCACATCAACGGCATGAAGGCGGTGTGGCAGGGCAAAACGAAGGGCAGGAAGATCGAAGGCGCGTTGTTGACCGCTCACGTCGTCGGCTATCTGACGGCCGTGTTCCTGGTCCTCTCGCCGGGCATCGCGGTGCTGTTCGTCGTCGTGCACCAGGCGTTGTGGGGCGTCTACATGGGGTGTTCGTTCGCCCCGAACCACAAGGGAATGCCGACGATGAAGGGCCAGTCGGTGGATTTCCTGCGCAAACAGGTGCTCACGTCCCGAAACGTACGTGGTGGCCGGTTCACCGATTTCCTGCTGGGCGGACTGAACTACCAGATCGAGCATCATCTGTTCCCGAACATGCCCCGGCCGAATCTGCGGCTGGCCCAGCCGATCGTGCGGCGTTTCTGCGCCGAGCGCGGTATCCCCTACAGCCAGACGAGTCTGCTGCGCTCCTATCGGTACGTGCTGCAACACCTGCACGAGACGGGCGCGCCCTTGCGCGCGGCCGATCGCGCCCGTGCCGCGTGAGGAGCCGTCAGCCGGTGTAGGAGGCGAGCCGGTCGGCGAGCGCGCGGCGGTCGGCCGGTTTCGCCCTCCGCTGGAGCGGCACGGTTCCGCCGTGCCCGGACAGCGTTTCGGAGACCCATCGCGACACCACCCGCGGGTCCGGGACGACGTCCCCGGGGAACTCGGCGAGGACGACCGTGCGTTCGGCGGGGCCGGTCTCCACGGCGATCGACCATCCGCTGCGGCCGTCCCAGACCAGCATCAGGTCCTGCCCTGGCCGCGAGGGCCAGCGTTTCGACAGTCCGACGTATGCCGTGACGGTGTCGCTGATCTCGAAACTCGTACTCTCGTCGGCAATGCTCATAGCGCGAGCCACAGCGCGCACGTAGCCGTCCAGGCCGCGGTGCAGTGCGTGGGTGATGTCGGTGTCGGTTTCCATGACCGCCGCCTCGATTCTTCGGGACCGACCCGCGAATGCGGTTGCGCCGTGTGTTCTTACGCCCGAATGGCCCACGCTACGCCGCGCGAGCGCCGAACGCACGGCGCGCCGACGGCCGTTCCTCGAGCGTCGAGCACAGGAATGTCGCGCTCGTCGCCGACCTGCCGCAGCTAGGCTCGCCTCGCCGGTCGGTGCGGCGCAGGGGAGGGGCTTGTGGAGGACGAAGCGCGCGACATCACGCTGCCGGTCGAGGTCGTCGGCGTGCGGGGAAATCTGCCTCGGTACTGCACACGGCACGGGCGGGCCGCCTCGCGCCGCAAGGATTTCGCCCTCCAATCCAGGGTTGCCCTGCGGGGTAACCGGTTGCTGTCCGGCAACGTGCTGTCCCAGGCCGAGCGATTGACGCAGCACGGGAGCAAGGTCAAGGTCGCCGACGTCAAGGGTTGGCCGCTGTGCGCGCGCTGCGTGCGCACCAGGGCGTTCTGGATGACGCTGGCTTCGGTGCTGCTGTACGGCGGACTGCTCGCATTTCTCGGCGCACTCGTCGTGGGCGTGTTCTCCGAAGGGGTGCCGTGGCTTGCGGCGGTCGCCGCGGTCGGCTTCGTGCTGCTGCCGGTGTCGGCCCTGCCGTTCTCGCGGGGCGCCATGAGCCGGATCATCGGGGCGCGAACGTCGTCCGACGGCACATCGGTGATCGTCGAGAGGCCCAGTGCGGAGTTCGTCGCCGACCTGCCGCAGTCGGCTACCGGGTGACCTCGCCCCGGCGGACGCGCAGGCCGTCGAACGCGACGGTGGCGACGGTGTCGGCCAGGGTCTCGGCGTCCACCCCTCCGCGCGGCCGGTACCACTCGACGAGCGAGTTGACCATGCCGAACAGCAGGCGCGCCGAGGTGGCCGGGTCGACGTCCGGGCGCAGGTCCCCGTCGGCGGCGGCCTTGCTGACCAGGTCGGTCACGATGTGGTCGAACTCCCGGCGGCGCGCCAACGCCGCCTTCTCCACCTTCGTGTTCCCTCGGATCCGCAGCAGCAGGGTCACGAACGGCAACCGCTCCACCAGCACGACCACACTCGCGCGCACGAGACGTTCGAGCTTGTCGATCGCCGGTCCGTCGACGTTGTCGAGCCGATCGGCCTCGGCGAACAACCCGTCCAGTGCGCGGTTGACCGCCAGCTGCAGCAGGTCGTCCTTGCTGCGCACGTGGTGGTAGATCGCCGACTTGGTGATGCCGAGCTTGCGCGACAGGTCCTCCATGCTGGTGCCGTCGTAGCCGCGCTCGTTGAACAGCTTGACCGCGACCGACAGCAGGGATTCGAGGTCGTAACCCGGTCTCCCGCGTCGAGGACGGCTCCGCTGTGCTTCGGTCATGATCGCATTGTCGCAGGTGAGATCACTGCGCCGGCCGCTGGTCGAGCACCCGGCGCAGTTTGCCGACCGACCGCTCCAACGACTCCGGATCGACCACGTCCACCCCCACGCTCACCCCGACGACGTCCTTGACGCGCGCGGCGACCTCCGCGGCCGCCGCGCTCCTGCGGTCCCGCGGAGTGTCGGGGTGCGACTCGACCAGCACCGTCAGCTGGTCCATCCGGTCCTCGCGCGTGAGCCGCAACTGGAAATGCGGTGCGAGGCCGTCGGTGGCCAGCACGACCTCCTCGATCTGCGTGGGGAAGACGTTCACGCCACGCAGGATGATCATGTCGTCGCTGCGCCCGGTCACCTTGTCCATCCGCCGATACGCGGGACGTGCCGTTCCCGGCCGCAGTGCCGTCAGATCGCGCGTGCGGTAGCGAATGATCGGCAAGGCCTGCTTCGTCAGCGAGGTGAACACGAGTTCGCCGGTGACGCCGTCGTCGCAGACGTCGTCCTCGAGCGGGTCGACCACCTCGGGGTAGAAGTGGTCCTCCCAGATGTGCAGGCCGTCCTTCGTCTCGACACATTCCTGGGCCACGCCGGGACCCATCACTTCGGACAGCCCGTAGATGTCGACCGCGTGCAGATCGAGGCGTTCCTCGATCTCCCGCCGCATCTGTTCGGTCCACGGTTCCGCGCCGAAGATGCCCACCTGCAGCGAACTCGTGCGGGGATCGATGCCCTGCCGCTCGAACTCGTCGAGCAACGTGAGCATGTACGACGGCGTCACCATGATGACCTCGGGTCGGAAGTCGGTGATGAGCTGCACCTGGCGTGCGGTCATCCCACCCGATGCGGGGACGACCGTGCAGCCGAGCTTCTCGGCGCCGTAGTGCGCGCCGAGCCCGCCGGTGAACAAGCCGTACCCGTACGAGACGTGCACCTTGTGCCCCGGCCGTCCACCCGCGGCGAAGATCGAGCGCGCCATCACCGTCGACCAGTTGTCCACATCGGAGGCCGTGTAACCGACGACGGTGGGCTTTCCCGTCGTTCCGCTGGAGGCGTGGATGCGGCTCACCTGTTGTTCGGGAACCGCGAACATGCCGAACGGGTAGTTCTCGCGCAGGTCCTGTTTGGTGGTGAACGGGAACTTGGCGAGGTCGGCCGGCTCGCGGCAGTCGTCGGGGTGCACGCCGGCCGCGTCGAACTTCGCGCGGTAGAAGGGAACGTTGTCGTAGGCGTGCCGGAGGGTCCAGCGCAGGCGTTCGAGTTGAAGGGAGCGCAACTCGTCGATGCTCAGCCGTTCGGCCGCCGACAGGTCGTCGACCGCGGGGGCGGCACCACGTCGGCCGGCGGAGGCCGCGTGAACGTCGGGCACGTCGGGCACGTCGCTGTGCGTGGCAGTCATGGGCGGGGTCTCCTCGGTGTGACGCTCAGTCTCGGATGCGGCCGACCGTCCGGCTTCGCCCGCGGAACTCGGCGACGACCTCGAGGCCGCCGGGGGTTTCGCGGTGCACGGTGACGTCGTAGATGCCGTTGCGGCCGTAGCGAGTGCGTTCCTCGGCCGTGGCGACGAGTTCGTCGCCCAGTCGCGCACTGGTGACGAAGGAGATCTCGGCGCCGGAGGCCACGGTGACGGGGCCGTGGCTGTTGCAGGCGGCGGCGAACGTGGTGTCGGCGAACAGGAACAGATAGCCACCGTGTGCGATGTCGTGCCCGTTCACCATCGGCGCGGTCACGGTCATCCGCGCCGTCGCGTGCCCGTGCTCGGCGCGGGTGACCTCGATGCCCAGCGCCGTCGACGCGGCGTCCGACTCGAGCATCGTGCGCGCCGATTCGGCGAGTTGCGCGGGCTGGGACACGAGGCTTCACCGCCTGTCGTACGCCCGGCGTCGTCGCCGGGAGCGCTGTCACGAGAGCCGGCCGGGGACGCCCGGAAGGGCACATGTCGTTACCGACCGAATGGACGGTAATGCCGGCGGCCTCCGAGTAAAGACGCGGGGCGATGCGGTGTCAAGAGTCGGTTCCGACGTGCGATCCGGAGTGGTCGGCGGGTTTCGCTCCCGCCGGGTAGACGCTACGATCGGTTTTCCGACCGTTCGGTCGGTAAAGGTCGTTCGGTCGACCTGCTCGCACGGGACGGCTCGACGCATCGCTCAAGGACGAGGGAGCTGAGGTCCGCATGAGGATCCTGCGCAGTTACGTCGGCGGCCGCTGGCAGCAGGGCGACAGCGAAGGGACGCCCGTGCACGACGCGGTGACCGGAGCTGAGATCGCCCGGGTGTCCTCGGCCGGGATCGACATGGCCGCCGCGCTGGAGTACGGCCGGCGCACCGGTGGTCCCTCCCTTCGCGAACTCACCTTCCACCAGCGCGCCGCGTTGCTGAAGGCGCTCGGTTCGTATCTGCGTGAACATCGGGACGAGCTCTACGCACTCTCGGCCCGCGCCGGCGCGACGCGCGGCGACGCGAAGTTCGACGTCGACGGCGGCATCGGCGTGCTGTTGGCCTACGCGAGCAAGGGCAAGCGGGAACTGCCCAACGACACCGTGTACGTCGAGGGCGACGTCGAACCGCTGAGCAAGGGTGGCGGCTTCGTCGCCCGGCACGTCGCGACGCCGCTGCGGGGCGTCGCGGTGCAGATCAACGCGTTCAACTTCCCGGTCTGGGGGCCGCTCGAGAAGTTGGCCCCCGCGTTCCTCGCCGGAATGCCGAGTCTGATCAAACCTGCCGGGCAGACGGCCTACCTCACCGAGAAGCTCGTCGAGCTCGTCGTCGGGTCCGGGATCCTGCCCGAGGGCTCGGTCCAGCTGGTGTGCGGAGATGCGGGCGACCTGCTCGACCACGTCACGGAGCAGGACGTCGTGTCGTTCACCGGCTCGGCCGACACGGCGCGAAAACTGCGTGCGCACCCGGCGATCGTCCGGGGCGCGGTGCGGTTCAACGCCGAGGCCGACTCGCTCAACTGCTCGATCCTCGGACCGGACGCCAAGCCGGGCACGGCCGAGTTCGACCTGTACGTCACACAGCTGGTCACGGAGATGACCGTGAAGGCGGGGCAGAAGTGCACCGCGATCCGGAGAGCGTTCGTACCGGCGGACCTGCTCGACGACGTCGCCGCGGCGGCGGCCGAGAAGCTGTCGTCGATCACCGTGGGTGATCCGGCCACCGCGGACATGGGCGCACTCGCCAGCCTCGAACAGCGTGAGGAGGTGCGGCGGTCGCTGAAGGCGTTGCGTGCCGCGGCGACCGTCGTGTTCGGCGATCCCGACCACGTGGACGTCACCGGAGCCGACGCCGAGCGCGGCGCGTTCCTCTCGCCGATCCTGCTCTCCGGCGATCCGGAACGCAGCGAACCGCACGAGGTGGAGGCGTTCGGGCCGGTGGCGACGTTGCTGCCCTACACCTCCACCGAACAGGTCGTCGACTTCGCCGCCCGTGGCCGCGGCAGCCTCGCGGGGTCGGTCGTGACCGGCGACGCCGCCTTCGCGCGCGAGGTCGTGCTCGGGGCAGCTGCGTGGCACGGCAGGCTGCTCGTGCTCGACACCGACGATGCGAGGGAGTCGACCGGCCACGGTTCGCCCATGCCGCAGCTCGTCCACGGCGGCCCCGGCAGGGCAGGCGGTGGCGAGGAGATGGGCGGCATCCGCGGCGTACTGCACCACATGCAGCGCACCGCGGTCCAGGCGAGCCCCGCCGTGCTCACCGCGATCACCGGCCGGTGGACGCCCGGTGCGCCCCGCGTGGTGGACGAGGTGCACCCCTTCCGGAAATCGCTGGCCGAACTGCGGGTCGGCGACGCGGTCGTGGCGGGTCCGCGCACCGTGACGAGGGAGGACGTCGACCACTTCGCCGAGTTCACCGGCGACACGTTCTACGCCCACACCGACGAGGCCGCCGCACGCGAGAACCCGTTGTTCGGCGGCATCGTGGCGCACGGCTACCTCGTCGTGTCGCTCGCGGCCGGACTGTTCGTCTCGCCGGAACCGGGGCCCGTGCTGGCCAACTACGGGCTCGAGAACCTGCGCTTCCTCACCCCCGTCAAGCCGGGTGACGCGTTGACGGTGACCTTGACCTGCAAGCAGATCACCCCGCGCGAGGGCGCCGACTACGGCGAGGTGCGCTGGGACGCCGACGTGACCAACGCCGACGGCGATTCGGTCGCCAAGTACGACGTCCTCACGCTGGTGGCGAAGGAGACGCGATGACCGTCATGGAATCGGTACCGTCCGAATCGGACCTCGAACGGCACTTCGAGGAGACGATCGGCAGGGACCAGCGGATCGAACCGCGGGACTGGCTGCCGGAGGGCTACCGGAAGACGATGATCCGGCAGATCGCCCAGCACGCCCACTCCGAGATCATCGGCATGCAGCCGGAGGGCAACTGGATCACCCGGGCGCCCTCGTTGCGCCGCAAGGCGATCCTGCTCGCGAAGGTGCAGGACGAGGCGGGACACGGGTTGTACCTGTACTCCGCGGCCGAGACCCTGGGCGCGGACCGGGACGAACTCACCGAGAAGCTGATCAGCGGACGGCAGAAGTACTCGTCGATCTTCAACTATCCGACGTTGACCTTCGCCGACGTCGGGGTGATCGGCTGGCTCGTGGACGGTGCGGCGATCTGCAACCAGGTTCCGTTGTGCCGCAGCAGTTACGGGCCGTACGCGCGCGCGATGATCCGCATCTGCAAGGAGGAGTCGTTCCATCAACGGCAGGGCTACGAACTGTTGATGACGATGATGAACGGCACCCAGCAGCAGCGGGACATGGTGCAGGACGCGACGAACCGGTTCTGGTGGCCGTCGCTGATGATGTTCGGTCCGCCCGACGACGATTCGCCCAACACGGCGCAGTCGATGGCGTGGAAGATCAAGCGGCACACCAACGACGAACTGCGGCAGCGCTTCGTCGACATGACGGTGCCGCAGGCCGAGGCGCTCGGGGTGACGTTGCCGGATCCGGATCTGGCGTGGAACGTCGAACGCGGGCACTACGACTTCGGCCGCATCGACTGGGCCGAGCTGAAACAGGTCATCTCCGGCGGCGGTCCGTGCAACGCCGAGCGAATGGCCAGGCGCAGGCAGGCCCACGAGGACGGCGCGTGGGTGCGTGAGGCGGCCGCCGAACACGCACGGAAGCAGCGCGAACGAGCGGTGGCGGCGGCAACGGAGGAGGTCGGCGCATGAGTGGGGACTGGCCGCTGTACGAGGTGTTCGTGCGGGGCAAGCGCGGGCTCAACCACGTCCACGTCGGCTCGCTGCGCGCCGCCGACGACGACATGGCGCTGCATCACGCTCGCGATCTCTACACCCGCCGCAACGAGGGCGTCAGCATCTGGGTCGTCAAGGCCGGCGACATCGCCGCGTCCAGCCCGGACGAGAAGGACCCGTTCTTCGCTCCGTCCGCGGACAAGGTCTACCGGCATCCGACGTTCTACGACATCCCCTCCGACGTCCCGCACATGTAGGACGGGCGAGCAGACAGGAGAGGCACGCTCATGGCCTTCGACAACGCCTACGAGGCGCTGGCCGACGCCCACGACGACTCCCGCTGGGCGTTCGGCACCGGGTTCGAGGACCCGCTCTCCGGTGTGGACACCGGTCTTCCCTCCGGAGTGGACGGTCCCGATCTGGCGCAGTACTGCCTGATGCTGGGGGACGACGCGCTCGTGCTGTCGCACCGGCTGCAGGAATGGTGTACCCGCGCGCCCGAGCTGGAGGACGAGGTCGCGATCGCCAACATCGGCCTGGACCTGCTCGGGCAGGCGCGGCTGCTCCTGGCGCGGGCAGGCAGGGCCGAGAACGGACCGGGGGAGGACGGCTACGCCTTCTTCCGCGCCGAGCACGAGTTCCGCAACGTCCGGCTCGTCGAGGCAGGCCGCGGTGACTTCGCCAGGCTCGTCGCCGTCCTGTTCGTCATGTCGACATGGCGACTCGCGGTGTTCCAGCGGTTGCGGACCTCTGCCGATCCGGTGCTCGCCGCGATCGCGGGCAAGGGCGTCAACGAGCTGGCCTACCACCGCGACTACGCCGCGGGGTGGCTGGTGCGGCTCGGCGACGGGACGGACGTCTCCCGCGAGCGCATGCAGACCGCGCTGGAGGAGGTGTGGCCGTTCGTCCCCGAACTGTTCGACACGCACGAGGTCGAACGGCGACTGGCCGGGGTGGCGATCGATCCCGCGGACACGCGCGCCGAGTTCGACGACGTCGTCTCCCACGTGTTCGGTGCCGCCACCGTGGCGGTGCCGGACGTGCCGCCCAAGGCGGGCGTGGCGGGCGGAAAGGGGCGCGACGGCAGGCACACCGAGGCGATGGGCTACCTGCTCGCCGAGTTGCAGAGCGTCGCCAGGGCTCATCCGGAGGCGACATGGTGACCTCGGACGCCGCGAAGGCGGCACCCACCGCACGGGCGGTCGCGGAGACGGTGACCGACCCGGAACTGCCCATGCTCACGTTGGCCGACCTGGGCGTGCTGCGCGAGGTCACCGAGTCCGCGGACGGGGTCACGGTGTCGATCACGCCGACGTACACCGGCTGCCCCGCCATGGACACCATGCGCGACGACCTGGTGCACGCGCTCCGGCGAGCCGGGTACGAGCGAGTGGATGTGCGCACCGTCCTGCATCCACCCTGGACCACCGACTGGATCACCGAGCGCGGCCGCGCCAAGCTCGCCGAGGCGGGCATCGCTCCGCCCGGCCCGGCTCCCCGGCGGCAGGCGGGTCCGGTGCCGATCCGTCTGCACCCGCCCGAGCGCAGGGTGGCCTGTCCGCGATGCGGCGCGGCCGACACGGACGCGGTGTCGGAGTTCGGGCCCACGGCCTGCAAGGCCGTCCGCCGCTGCCGCACGTGCGGCGAACCGTTCGAGCACGTCAAGGAGATCTGAGTGACCGCTTCACAGACTCCACCGGCCGCACCGCCGCAGCTCTCGGCGACGCCGGTTCGCTCCCGGTTGCGCGGCGAGTTCCACACGTTGACCGTCGCCGGCGTCGACCGGCTGTGCTCCGACGCCGTCGCGGTGACCTTCGCCGTTCCGCCCGAGCTGGCCGAGGCGTACGAGTTCCGCGCCGGTCAGTCGCTGACCCTGCGCCGCACCGTCGACGGCAGGGAGGAGCGCCGGTCGTACTCGATCTGCGCTGCCGAGGGCGACGCGCTGCGCATCGGTGTCCGCGAGGTACCGGGCGGGCTGTTCTCGACGTGGCTGGTGCGCGAGGTGCGGCCGGGTGACGAGATCGAGGTCTCCGCGCCGACCGGCACGTTCAGTCCCGGCACCCGCGCGGGCAGGCACGTGCTGATCGGTGCCGGGTCGGGCATCACGCCGCTGCTGTCCATCGCCGCGACCGTCCTCGAAGATCCAGCTGCCACGGTGACCCTGCTGTACGGCAATCGCCGCAGTGACACCGTCATGTTCACCGACGAGCTCGCCGATCTGAAGGACCGCTACCCGCAACGTCTCGAGCTCGTCCACGTGCTCTCCCGTGAGCCGAGGGAGGCCGAGCTGTTCACCGGCAGGCTCGAACCGGACAAACTGCGCGCCTTGCTGGCACTCGTACCCGAACCCGGCGAGGTCGACCACTGGTGGCTGTGCGGGCCCTACGGTCTGGTCACCGGCGCGGGCACGTTGCTCGGTGAGCACGGCGTGGCAGGCGAGCGCATCCACCGCGAACTGTTCTATGTGGACGACGTTCCGCCCACACCGGTGCGGCATCCCGACGAGGCGGCCACGGAGGACGGCTGCGAGGTCACGGTGGTGCTCGACGGGCGGCGCACCACGACCACGCTGGCCCGTGACGTCCCCGTGCTCGACGGTGCCCAGCGCGCACGCCCGGACCTGCCGTTCGCGTGCAAGGGCGGCGTGTGCGGGACGTGCCGTGCTCGGGTGACCGACGGTGAGGTGACGATGCGGCGCAACTTCGCACTCGAGGACTCCGAGGTCGAAGCGGGGTTCGTGCTGACGTGTCAGTCGCTGCCGGTCTCGGCCGAGGTGACCGTCGACTTCGACGTCTGATACGCCCTTTTCTCCACTCGTTCGGTCTACGTCGGACGGCCCGTGTCGCTGAATCGCGCCGTCGACCCTCGTGCGTGAGCGGTTATCGGCGTTAGTTTCTGGTCGAAACGATGTCGAATGGGTGAGGGGTTGACCCGGATGCAGATCATCGGCGCCGGATTCGGACGAACCGGTACCGCGTCCATGAAAGCGGCATTGGAGCACCTCGGCTTCGGCCCGTGCTACCACATGTTCGACGTACTCCCGAGTCCGCAGCGCACCGAGGACTGGCGTCGGGTGGTCGACGGCGAGGACCGGGACTGGGAACGCATCTTCGCCGGCTTCGGCTCCACAGTGGACTGGCCGGGGTGCACGTACTGGCGGGAACTCGCCGACACCTTCCCCGACGCCAAGATTCTGCTGACCACCCGCGACCCGCAGCGGTGGTACGACAGCGTGTACAAGACGATCTACGGCTACTACACGGCCAACGTCGACCCCGCGATGCCCGAGGAACTGTCGGCGAAGTTCAAACCGGTCGTGGGCAAGCTGATCTGGGAGGGCACGTTCGGCGGCCGGTTCGAGGACCGCGATCACGCGATCGAGGTGTTCGAGCGGCACAACGCCGAGGTTCGGCGTAGCGTGCCCGCCGACCGGCTGCTCGAGTACGAGGTCGGTTCCGGATGGCGACCGCTGTGCGAGTTCCTGGGCGTCGACGTGCCGGACGAGGAGTTTCCGCACGTCAACGACACCGGGTCGATGCCCGACCTGGTCGGGCGGATCACCCGCGATGGCGCGATGCCCTCGCCGTTCGGCGGCTGACGAGGCGGAGGTTCGTGGTGACGGTGACCCCGACGACCCAGACGATCCCGACGACCCATACGACCCGGACGACCCGCACGGTGGCGAGGCGGCGGACGGCAGCACCGGCCGCACTGGCGGCCATGCTGATCACAGCGGCCGGTCTGGTCGCACCACCGGCGTACGCGCAGGACGAGGCGGACTCGCGGCAGAGCGCGTGGCGGTTCCACACCGAGCCGGACCTGACCCCGCCGCGCATCAACACTGTCACGCAGGCGAACGGCACCGCGCCGGGCGAGATCTTCCTGGCGCCGTTGCCCAAACAGGACGCGGCGGGTCAACCGGGCAAGCTCATCGTCGACGACCGGGGCGATCCCGTCTGGTTCGCACCCAACGAACCGGGCGTGGCGACCCAGGACTTCAAGATGCAGACCTACCGCGGCGATCCCGTGCTGACCTACTGGGAGGGCAACGTCGTCGCGCCGCCCGGGTACGGCGAGGGCGAAGCCGTGATCATGGACAGCTCGTACCGTGAGATCGCGCGGCTGCAACTCGGTGGCGGGCTCCAGGCCGATCTGCACGACGTCGTGCTCACCGAGCGGGGCACGGCGCTGCTGCTCGGCTACGAGAAGGTGGCGAGGGACCTCACGCCGGTCGGTGGCCCCGCCGACGGGTCGGTGTTCGAGGGCGTCGTCCAGGAGGTCGACATCGACAGTGGTGAGGTGCTGTTCGAGTGGCGCAGTCTCGCCGACGTCGGTCTCGACGAGTCCTTCCTGCCCCTGCCAGAGGATCCCTCGTCCACATGGGACTACTTCCACGTCAATTCCGTGCAGGAGGACAGAAACGACGGTCTGCTGATCTCCGCCCGCAACACGCACGCCGTGTACCGCCTGGACAAGAACACCGGGAAGGTCGACTGGCGGCTCGGTGGCAAGCGCAGCGACTTCCGGATGGGCGAGGGCACCACGTTCGAGTGGGCGCACGACGCGCGCAGGCGGCCGAACGGCACGATCACGCTGTTCGACAACGGTGCGCCGCCGAAGGATCGTTCCCGGGCGATCACGCTCGACGTCGACGAGAACGCCGGAACCGCCTCGCTTGCGGGATCGCTCGAGCGGCCGAAGGCCGCGCTGAGCCCGAACATGGGCAACTACCAGGCGATGCCGGGTGGGAAGGCGTTCGTCGGCTGGGGCGGATCGTCGGGTTACACCGAGTACCACGCCGACGGCTCGGTGGCGTTGGACGCCGAGATCGCCGACGGGATGAACTCCTACCGTTCGTTCCGCAAGGAGTGGACGGGCACGCCCACCGACGACCCGGAGGTCGCGGGCGTGGTCGGCCAGGACGGCCCCACCGACGTCTACGCCAGCTGGAACGGTGCGACCGAGGTCGCGTCGTGGCGTTTCCTCGCCGGGGACGACCGCGGCAGCCTCGAGCCCGCGGGCGAGGTACCGCGAACGGGTTTCGAGACGAAACTCGACCTGCCCGCCGACGCCGATCCGGCGTACGTCGCCGTCGAGGCACTCGACAGTGACGGCCGCGTGCTCGGCAGGTCGCCCGCCGAACCCGTGGAGTGATCGCCCGCCGGGCGGGAGTGCGGCCTCGTCCCGCTGCGCTCCCGCTCGGCGGTGGATCGCTCACTTGCCCGGGGGCGGGAAATCCTGGATCGTCGCTCCGGCCGCCTGCTGGAGCTGTTTGCAGGCGTTGCCGTTGGTGTTGAGGCTGTAGGTCATGCGGATCGTCTCGACGGTCGCGAGCATGTCGGACTCGTCGCCCTGGAAGTCGCGGTGCTTCCACTCGATGCTGCACATGCTGCCGCCCGAATCACGGGTGTAGGCGGTGACGTCGCCGATCCGCACCGGCTTGAGGTCGTTGTAGCTGTTCTCGCCGAACGCGCTCGCCGGTGAGAGTCCCACGGTGATGGTGCCGCTGCCCTTCACGGCTTCCCAGCTGCACGAGTCCAGCCCGTCGGCGGCCGTGGACTGCACGACGCCCGCCGTCTTGGCCAGCGTGTCGCCGTCGACGAGCGAACACACGTCGACGAGGGCCGCGCTCTCGTCGGGCAGATCCCGTACCGGCGGATCGAGTCGCAGCTTGTCGACCGCGATGTCGAGGCCCGTGCTCAGCTGGTCGCACCAGCCGTTGTCGTCGCTGCCGTAGAGCTGCAGCTGGATGCCCTGCTGGGGCGCCGACGGCAGGGCGACGTACTCGGTGCAGCCGCCGCTGCTGTGTTCCTTCAGCACGTCGAGGCCGCCGACCTTCTCGCCGGTCCCGGACGCGCGGGACCGGTCGATCGTCGCGCCGAGATTGAGCGTGAGTGATCCACCGCCGATTCCGCCCTCGCCGTAGCGGCACTGGTGCAGATTCGTCGAGTAGGGCGACGGCTGGAGTGTCGAATCACCGAGCTGTGCGCCCTCGAGGACCTTGCAGGGATCGATGGTCCGCAGCCGGTCGACGCTGAGTGCCTGCGCCGCGGGTTCGCGCTGTTCGGGCTCGATCGCGATGCCCTCCACCGGTGCGAGCCCCTGCACCAGTGACAGCGCGATGACGCCGGCGAGGGCGACGAGCATGCCGGTCACCGCGGGCCAACGGCGTTTCGCGGGCGGGGGCGGCGGTTCGGGTGGCGGCAGGGCCAGGACGTGGCGGACCTCCGCCTCCTGCGCGTCGATGAGCTGCTGGACCGGCATCGGCCACGTCGGGCCGTCGTGGTCGATGGGACCGACCATGTCCAGCAGCTGCTCGGGCGTCGGGCGGGCGTCCGGGTCGCGGGCCAGACATGCCTCGATCACCGGCAGGATCTCGGGAGGAACCCCGTCGACCTGTGGCGGCTCGTGGACGACGTTGTACAGCGTCTGCGCGGCGGTGGAGCCGGTGAACGGGCCCTGCCCGGTGGCCGCCATGACCAGGAGTGCACCGAGGGAGAACATGTCGCTGGCTGCGGTGAGGTCCTTGCCCTCCGCCTGCTCGGGCGACATGTAGGCGGGCGATCCGACCACCGTGCCGGTGCTGGTGAACTCCGCACCCTCCGCCGCCCGCGCGATGCCGAAGTCGATCACCCGGGGCCCGTCGGAGGTCAGCAGCACGTTGCCCGGCTTGAGGTCCCGGTGGATCAGCCCCGCCCTGTGCACGTCGGACAGCGCGACGGCCAGGCCTGCGATGAGCCTGCGCATCGAGGGCACGGGCAGGGGACCCGCGGCGTCGATGGCGTCGCGCAGCGAGGGGCCCGCCACGTAGACCGACGCGAGCCACGGCGCCTCGGCCTCCGCGTCGGCATCCATGACCGCCGCCGTGTAGGCACCCGACACCCGGCGCGACGCCTCCACCTCGTGGGTGAAGCGCGTCCGGAACCCCTCGTCGCGCGAGAAACTCGGGTGGATCCGCTTGACCGCCGCGACCCTGCCGTCCTGGCCGAGGCACAGGAACACCTGGCCCATCGCGCCCTCGCCGAGCAGTGCCAGTGGGCGGTAGTGGCCGATGGGGTGTGCCTGTTCGGGCTTCAGTGGCTTCATGGTGTCGGCAGTCCTTCACGGACGCGTTCCGCGAGCGTGCGGGTCCGTTCGCAGGCCTGCTCGCTCGTGGTCTCCTCGTCGCCGGACGGCGGGCTGTACTCGACCGTGACGACCTGGGCGTAGTGCTCGGCGGACTCGCCGTGTGCGGGCGCCTGCGCCCACTCGATGGTGCAGTTGTTCAGGCCGGAGGAGCCGGGCCGTTCGTAGGCGTCCTTGCCGCCCACGGTGATCTTGCGCTCGTCGTTGTCGGCGGGGTCGCCCTGCACGCGCAGGCCGACCGAAGCCCTGCCACCCGCGTTGTACTGGCACTCGTGGAGGTTGTAGGTCTCCGTGGAGGGAACCTGCCCGAAGACCTCCTGCGCCTGTTCCGGCGCGAGCACGGTGCACGGGTCGACCTCGGCGAGCTCGGCGTACCCGGCCTCCCACGTGTCCTTGCCGTCGCGAGCCTTGCCGATGACCGTGCCCATGTGCTTCTTGGCCACCTGGCACGGTTTGAATCCGCCGGGCTTGTCGGTGAGCTTGCTGGCACGGATCTCGATGCCGTTGGTCGGCTGGTCCGGCAGCAGCGCCGTGACGGTGCACGTCGTCGGGTCGCTCTTGCGGCTGAGCGCCGTGAGCCCGGCGATCTCCTCGGTGGCGGAGTCGCCGCTCGACATCGCCTTGTTGCCGAGGTCGAGGCTGATCAACGTCTCGTCCCCGGCGCGGAAGGTGCATCCGGAGTAGTACGAGTCGCTGGAGATCTCGAGACCGGGCAGCAGCTTGCACGGGTCGAGTTTGCGCAGGGAGACCGGCGCCAGCGGGCCCGTCGGCTGTTCGGAGGTGGGCGTCGTTGCCGAGGCGGTGGCCGCGACCGTGGTCGCCGTGCCTGCCTCGGGTTTCGTCACGCCGATCAGCGCCGTCGCACCCAGTGCGGCGATCATGACGAGCGCGGCGACGGCGACCACGAGACCGCCTCGAGAGCGGGACAGGTCGGCGCCGGACATGACGGCGTCCACGTCGGCCTCGCACCGGGCGATCTCCTGCTGCACCCGTGGCGGCCACGGGTTGTTCGTGGGCGGCAGGCTGCCGATGAGCCCGCGCAGCTGGTCCGGCGTCGGCCGCTGCGCCGGGTCGCGGGCCAGGCACGGCGCGATGATCGGCATCAGCTCCGGTGGCACCTTGCTGAGGTCTGGCTCGCCGTGCACGACGTTGTAGAGCGTCTGCGGGGTCGTCTTGCCCGCGTAGGGACTCTCCCCGGTCGCGGCCATCACCAGCAGCGTGCCCAGGGAGAACACGTCGCTGGCCGTCGTCAGCGTGCGGCCTTCGGCCTGTTCGGGCGAGGTGAACCCGGCCGAGCCGACCACCGATCCGGTGCTGGTGAGCTCGGAGCTGCCCTCCACGGCGCGGGCGATGCCGAAGTCGATGACCCTCGGCCCGTCTGCGGCCAGCAGTACGTTGCTCGGCTTGAGGTCGCGGTGCACGAGGCCGGCGCGGTGGATGTCGGCGAGTGCGGACACCAGTCCGGCGGCGAGGTGGCGCACCGCGGTCGGATCCATCGGGCCCGCCTTGTCGACCGCGTCCTGCAGCGACGGCCCCGGGACGTACACCGACGCGAGCCACTGCTGCTCGGCGTCGGTGTCGGCGTCCATCACGGCCGCGGTGAACGCGCCCGACACCCTGCGGGAGGTGTCGACCTCCCTGCGGAACCGTTCGCGGAAGCCCTGGTCGTGGGAGAACGCGGGGTGGATGCGTTTGAGAGCGGCAGGCCTGCCGTCGGGTGCGACGGCGAGGTACACGCGGCCCATGCCGCCTTCGCCGAGCATGGCCAGTAGGCGATAGCGGCCCGCGTACTCCTGTTCGCCTTCCCCCAGGACCTTCATTACCGCGCCACGCCCGTCAGGCCGATCGCCTCACGCACCGACGACAGCACGCGTTGCGCGCGCTCGCGGGCCTGGTGCGCGCCCTCGGTGAGGACGGTGTCGAGTTCGCTGCCCGGTTCCATCAGTGCCTCGTACCGCTCGCGCAGCGGTGCCAGCTCGGCGTTGAGGACCTCGAACAGCACGTTCTTCAGCTCGCCCCAGCCCATACCGCCTGCCTCGAGGCGTTTGCGCGTGTCGGCGACGACGTCGGCGTGGGCCTCGGAGGCGAACTGTTCGAGGATCTGGAACGGAGCCGAGCTGTTCGGGTCCTTCGGTTCCTCGACGGGGGTGCTGTCGGTGGGGATCCGCCGCACCAGCTTGAGAAGCTTCTTCTCCGGCAGGAAGAGCGGGATCGTGTTGTCGTACGACTTGCTCATCTTGCGGCCGTCGAGCCCCGGCAGCGTCTGGCTGTTGCCGTCGTCGGGGATGATCGCCTCGGGGATCTTGAACGAGTAGCGCTTGCCGTACACGTGGTTGAAGCTGCCCGCGATGTCGGCGGCGTACTCGACGTGCTGCAGCTGGTCCCTGCCGACCGGCACGACGTCCGACTCCATGATCAGGATGTCGACGGCCATGAGGATCGGGTAGTTGTACAGGCCCATGTTCACGCCCGCGTCCGGGTCCTCGCCCGCTTCGACGTTGCGGTCGCGCGCGGCCTTGTAGGCGTGGGCCCTGTTCATGAGGCCTTTGCCGGTCATGCAGGACAGCACCCAGTTGAGCTCGAAGATCTCGGGCACGTCGGACTGCACGTAGAACGTCGTGCGTTTCGGGTCGAGGCCCGCGGCCAGCCACGTCGCGGCGACCGAGCGGGTGTACTGCCGAAGTTCCTCGGGGTCCCGCACGCTCGTCAGGGCGTGGTAGTCGGCGATGAAGTACACCGAGTCGTAGTCCTCGGCCAGTCTCAGCGCAGGCCGGATGGCGCCGATCAGGTTGCCGAGGTGGGGTTCACCGGTCGGCTTGATACCGGTCAAGGAGACCTTGGCTCCGCTGGTTACGGCCTGTGACATGGCTGCCATCCTACTGACCGGGGCGGTCGTGATCGTCGGAAGGCGTCAACTCGTGTGACGCTTCACCGACGGTCGTGGGTCGTGCGCGGCTGGTGGCGGCGTCAGGCCGGTTTCGGCGTGTCGCGGTCGCCGGTCAACAGATCGCCGAGGACGGGCAGAAGCTGCGGCCGTTTGGGCGTGAAGCCGTCGCCGGAGCAGCGTCCGGTGAGGTAGTTGACGACGCGGGTGCGTGCCGAGGGCAGGACCGATTCCCACACCCACCGGGCGTGGGCGAGCATGCCGGGGGAGTCGGGTTCGCCGGGGAGCGGTTCGAGCCAGCTCTTGTCGTACGGCAGCCCGAGCGCGTCGAGCGTGTGGCCTGCGACGCGGCGGTGTCCGTGTTCGCTGAGGTGCAGCCGGTCGCGGCCGAAGTAGCGCAGGTCGTGCACGGATTCGTCGGGCCACAGGTCGACCAGGCGTGCGCCGTAGGTGTCGGCGGCTTCGCGCATGACGTCGTTGAACGCCTCGATGCGGGAGCCCATCCAGCGCACGGCGGGGATGCGGTGGGAGACGTCGCTGAGGGTGAAGACGACGACGTCGGGTGCGATGTCGGTGAGCAGGCGCACCGCAGCGCGGACGCGTTTCGTCACGACCTCGGCCCGGTAGCCACGGGTGGTCATGAGGTCGTTGGCGCCGCCGAACAGGGCGACGAGGTCGGGTTCCAGGTCGGCGGCCGCGGGGAACTGTTCGACGACGATCTGGTCGAGGCGCCTGCCCCGGACGCCCAGGTTGGCGTAGCGCAGGGTGGGTTCGTCGGCGGCCAGTCGTTCGGCGACCAGGTCGGCCCACCCGCGGTAGACGGGGCGGCCGGGATACAGGTCGTCGAGACCTTCGGTCAGGCTGTCGCCGAGCGCGACGAAACGCTGGTACGTCATCTTCCGCTCACACCCCGTTTCTCTTCTCGACACCGTGGCAACCCAGTGTTCCAGTGTGGTTCGCGTTCTGCCGGGGTGTCGGCTGCGAGGGCGCGGGCGTTAGCGAGGTGTGACCTGAGCGGCCCCTGATCTGCGCGGGTCCCTGTGCGGTCGGCGCGGGTCAGCGGAAGACGGAACCTCCGAAGTAGTCGTCGTCGTCCGGTTCGTCGGTGTCGGCGGATGTGCGCGGTGGACGCCTGGTGTCGCGTTCGGAGCCGCGGTCTTCCGGGGTGGAGCCGGTGCCCGTGTTGGTGCCGGTCGAGGTGTTGGTGGCGGGGTCGTCGCGCGTGTCGTCGGTGTCGTCGGCGTCTTCGCGGGGTGTCGACGCGGAGCCGGGGACGGCCGGTCCGCCCGCTTCGATGATCTCGTCGAAGTCCTGGCCTTCCTGGATCATCGTGTAGGCGGCGCGCATGCCGTCGACGCCGTGTTCGAGTGCGGCGCGGACCTGTGGGTCGTCGAGGAATCGGCCTGCGGAGATGTCGTTCCAGGACAGGTCGCCGCGGTCGATGCGCTGCTGGAGTTCGCGGAGTTCGCGCGGGGCGGCGGAGCTGCGGGCGTGCTGTTCGATCTGCTGGATGTCCTCGGCGGACAGGCCGCCCTGGGAGGTGTTGCGGGACAGTTCCTTGGCGCCTGCGATTCTCTGGTCGAGGCTGACCTCGGCTTCTTCGAGCTGGGCCAGTGCTTCGCGGATCTGCGGGGTCTGCCAGGCGTTCGGGTCGGTCATGCGCTGCTCCCTTCCGGTTCGGGCGATTATGTCGGGGTTCGCGGTGACACGACAAAGGAGGCGGGCCGCGCGTGGCCGCGGTGTACGCAGTTGGGAGTCGGCTGGGCTCAGAACAGTGGCGGTTCGCCGGGTGGGCGCGGGGTGGGGACCGGCTGTCGTCGGCCGATCACCTGGCGCTATCCGTGTCGTCGGCCGACAGTCGTCGATGCTCGGCGTCCTCAGCGGTCCGATACAGCTCGCCCCAGGCGACGACCCGGACATCGTCGGTGTTGATCTGGGAAACGTCGGTGACGTCGATCAGTGGGCGGGCGATGAAAACGAAACAGGGGAAGGCGTCGATGGGGTCGACGGTGGCGCCTTCGAAGCGGGCGGCGAGGATCAGTTGGTCGACGTCATCGTGGGCGGCTGAGCGGAGTGTGGCGTCGACGAGAAGGCATTGTTTTCCCGTCGGGAAATGCAGGGTGCGGCGATAACGGCATTCGCGGACGGGTTGAAAGGTCCGGCTCTCGAGCGAGCTGAGATAGAGGGTCGCGGTCATGGTGGAGCTCCTGGGCTGTCCGTGTCAGAGATTCGGCATGGTGTGGTCGAGTCGGCCGGCGTTGTCGACGATCGCTCGGCCGCGCTGGCCGGTCGGGTTCAGTGAGAGTCCGGCGCGGGTGGTCATGACGATCGAGGGCTCCGGGCCCGGCTCCCCACGGCGATCGCATTGGCGGCGAGTGTTCAGTGTTCGCCCTCGCCGAGGTACTCCCAGGAGGCGAGGATGACGCGGTCGAACTCGGATGTTCCGGGCATCGGCCGTCCGTTCTCGTCGGGCGACGGGGGCATGACGTTCCGCAGGCACACCGCGGCGTGCATGCGCTGTGCGGGCAGGCGCAGCTCGTCGAGGGCCACATCGATGATCGCGGTGAAGATCTGCCGGTCGGTCGCGTCCCATTCGGGGGTGCCGTGCAAATAGCGGGCGGCGGAGTTGAGTGCTTGCGTGGTCGCATGGCCGGCTTCGTCCCCGGGGATGCCGCGGAGCAGGCGGAGCATGGCGTCGCGGTGGTCGCGCGCGCGGCCCCACACGTCGCTCAGTACGTGGAGCGCCTGAGCGGCCACCGTGGGGTCACGGTCGTCGAGATACCGCGCCACGACGTCGGTGTTCCGCGCCGGCGCCGCGACCATGCCGACGATCATCAACGCCCGGTACGCGTCGCTGCCCGAGAGCCCCTCTGCGAGCGACTCCTCGACGAGACCGATCTCGCGAGGAGTCAGCTCGCCGGCCTTCGCCTGCTGCAGTAACTGCTCGAGGTCCAGCATCAGGAGATTCTCGCCTTGCGTTCCTCGTGCGGCACCCACTGTTCCGTGTAATCGAGGAACCGGCTGTACCGGCTCAACCGGTCGGTGGTGTCGACACGGGTTTGTTCCTCGAGCCCCGGGTGCCCCAGTTTCCGCTCCATCGCCTGGATCTCGTTGACCACACCCTGCTGCGAGTTCGCCACTTCGGTGATGTGGTCGTACGGGGTGCCGTCGGCCTTGCGTGCGACCACCTCGCCGCCGATCTCCCTACGTGCGGCGTCCAGATGACGGTCATCGAGCGCTTCGCCCAGGTTCCCGAGTTCGCTGCGCGTGGATTCGTGGCACTGCGGTGCCAACCCCAGTGGGTCGAACAGCCGGTACGGGTTCGCCACGTAGCGGTGCTGATTCGGCCCGCCTTCCAGTCCCAACGGGTCGGCGGCGGTGTAATGACCCGCTGCCGGGTCGTAGTAGCGGAAGAAGTTGTAGTTGTCGCCGGTTTCCTCGTCGTGGTACTGGCCGGGGAAGCGGAGCGGGCAGGACGGTCCGGTCGTGAGCCGGGCGACGGCCTGACCCCACACGGTCGTCTGGTTGCGCCACGCGAGGTCGCCGTCCGGTGCGACCATCTCCATCGGGGTTCCGACGAGGTCGGTGACCAGGGCGTAGAACTGGCGATCCACCCACTCCTGCGACGCCGTCGCGGCCATCTCGGGCCGGCCCCGTTCGCGCTGCGTGATCGGACGGAACGAACCGGGGGCGAAGTCCCACGTCGTCACACCGTCCGCGGCGCCGCTGCCACGCACGGCCTGCTCGGCCACCGTGACACCGTCCCATGCGAACTCGACCGACTCGACCACATCGTCCGCATCGGACAGCCGGTGTTTGGCGATGCGCCTGCCGATCGGGTCGTAGACGTACCTCCATCGCGAACCGTCCGGAGTGGACACGGCGACGAGGTGGTCCTCGGCGTTCCACGTGAACGTCCACGTCTGCTGACGTCCGGACAGGGTGCGGCGGCTGCGCTGCACGACCCGGCCCTGCGCGTCGTGCCGGTAGACGGTGCCGCCGGCCCTGCGCACGATCGTCCCGGTGTACTCCCGCGGACCCTGCGACTCCGGGTTGCCCGTACCGTCCGGCGTCGCGGGCCACGTGCCGTGCGTGACGTTGCCCGCCGCGTCGTAGGCGTACTGCTCGGTCCAACCCTGGCCACGCACCGCCGTGATCCGGCCCGCGGCGTCCAGCTCGAATCGCCGCGAACCGCCGAGGTGGTCGTCGATCACCGCCAGGTAGCCGTCCTGGTGGTAGCGGTAGGCCCGCTGCTGCACCACGCGGGCGGCCCCGGTCGGGCGGTGCGGATCCACCGCCGTGATGGTCTGCGAGGCCAGCCGGTGGTTGGCGTCCCAGCCCTGTGCGATCGCCGCGCCGGCGTCGAGCTGCCGCCGGACCTCCCTGCCCGCGGCGTCGTAGGCGAAACTCATGGTGTTGCCGCCGCTGGTCAACGTGCGCGGTCGGCCGTCGGCGTCGTAGGCCCACGTCGACTCGGCGCCGCTCGGCGTGGTGCGGGAGATGCGGCGCCCCAGCACGTCGTAGACCGACCGCACCGCGGAGCCGTTGACCGTCTCGGTGAGCACCCGGCCGACCGCGTCACGTTCGTACCGCAGCTCGGCATCCGGCGACGCGGCCGACAGCAGCCGACCGGCCGCGTCGAACTCGTACGTCGTCACGGTGTCGCCGGCACGCTTCTCGACGACGTTGCCGAGCGCGTCCCTGGTGAACTCCACGCGCTCGCCCGCACCGTTGACCCTGGCGATCAGCTGTCCCGCCTCGTCGTGCTCGTAGCGCAGTTCGCGGCCGTTGAAGTCGACCTCCGACGTCAGCCTGCCCGCGGCGTCGTAGGTGTAGCGCCACACGAGGCCCTGCGGGTTGCGCACCGCGACCAGCCGCAGCGCGGCGTCGTGCGTGAACTCGAGTCGCGCGCCGTCCGGTGCGGTCTGCGCGACGGGCAGGTCGAAATGCCCGTACTGGGTGCGCGTCCGCTTCCCCACGGGGTCGACGTGTTCGACGACGTTGCCCTCGCCGTCGTAACGCCACCGCTCCGTCGAACCGTCGGGCAGCGTGCGGGACAGCAATCGGCCCTCGATCGTCCACGACATCCGTGTCGTGGCGCCGGACGGGTCGACAATGGACGACACCCGCCCGAAGACGTCCCGGACGTACCGGGTAGTCCCGCCCGCTGCGTCGACGACGTTCACCGGAAGGCCCGCCGCGTCGGTCTCCACCCTCCGCGTGTTGCCGAGGGCATCGGTGACGGACGTCAGAGCGCCCTTGCCGTCGTAGGTGTATCGCGTGATCGCGCCGGTGGGGTCGGCGAACGAGACGAGGTTGCCCGCGTCGTCGTAGAACCGCTGCCAGGTCGCCCCGTCCGGTTCGACGATCCGGGTCGGCAGGCCGAACGCGTTGTACTCGGCCGTCACCTCCGACCCGTCGGCCTGCGTCACCCGCGTGACGTTGCCGCGCTCGTCGATCTCGCGCCGGACCGTGCGTCCCAGCGGGTCGGTCACGGACAGCAGGTCGTTGTAGCTCGTCCACTGCCTCGTCGTGGTGGCACCGAGCGGATCGGTCTCGGTGACGAGCTGCCAGCGCTCGTTGAAGCCGTACGTCGTGGTCGCGCCCACCGCGTCGGTGTATCGGCGGATGCGGTGGGTGTCGTCGTATTCCCAGCTGCCCGTGAGCGCATCACCCGAACCGGAACTGGACGTGACGCGGCCCTCCGCGTCGTAGTGGTAGCGGTACCACTCGCCGTTACGGTCCGTCCACTGCGTGATCCGGCCTTCTGCGTCGTAGTCGAACCGCATGGCCTGCGACGACGAGTTGTACACCGCGACGAGCTGTCTGCGGTCGTTGTAGTCGTAACTGGCGACGGTGATCGGCGGGCCGGAAGGATTGGCCAGCCACAGGCGCGTGACGAGACCGTCGCTCGAGTCGAGACCGAGCCGGTAGCCGGCCGAATGCACGAGCTCGGCCGGAACGTCGCCGTCGTACCGGACGTCGATCCGGTTGCCGTTGCGGTCCTGAACGGACGCCAGCTGCTGGACGCGAGTGCCGGGCAGGAAGGTGAGTGTGCGCCCCGTCTTCGGCTGCTCGATGCGGTACAGGCCTTCCGCGGTGCACGACAGCGGCCACATCGAGCCCGCCGACGGCAGCACCGACGCCCCGCCCGGTTCGGGCCGCGGGTACTTCAGCCGCGCACCGTCCGGAGCGGCGAAGTACACCGCGTCGGGCTCCACCTCGATGCGCTGATCCACAGTGGACGCCCAGCTCCTGCCGAAGAACCGGCCGACGCGGTAACCCGAGAAGTGGGTGCGCTCGAAGACCAGGGTCAGCAGGCCGGGAAGTTCCAGATCCCGCTGGGTCATGAACATCTGGCCGGTCGCGAGGTCGACCGGGTCGCCGGAACCGGGAACGCAGTCGCCGGGCCGGGACTCGCTGTTCTCGTCGCCCGCATTGGCGGCCATGGAGTCCTGGGTTCCGGAATCGGAGGGCCTGCTTCCCGCCGGCGCACCGCCGGAGTCGGGTGCGCCCGTGGTGCCGCTGCCGGAGGTGCCGTCCTGCCTGGCGTTCGACCGCTCCTCGGCGAGACCGCGTGCGTTGTCCCGTGCACTGTCCCTGGCGTCCGCGTAATCGCCCGCGGCGCTGGACACCGACGTCGCACCGCTGCGGACATCGTCGACCCCGCCCTTGATGTCGAACGCACCCTGCACACCGGTGTTGCCCGCGTTGATGACGTCGTTGAGGTTGTTCGCCTCGCCCAGCTGTCCCAGCGCCGAACCGACGGACTGCACACCCTCGAGGACGGCCTTCGCGCCCTCGATGATCTTCTGGATCCCGTCGATGAGATCCATGATCGCGTTGTAGATCTGGATGCCGTCGTAGACGATCTTGACGGCTCGGCCCCAGCCGACCACCGGGATCGGCAGCATCGCCGCCGCCTCGATCAGCTTGTTGACGAGTTTCTCGATCAGTTCCAGCGCCTGATCGCACGCCCGCTTCGAGCCATCGGCCACTTTGGACAGTGCGATGCCGATGGTCTTGGCGACCTGGGCGTCCGCCTCGATGCCCGTGGTCCACAGGATGCCGATCTCGCGGTGGAAGCTGGTGGCGGCCGGTCCCTGCCACGCGGGCTGGAGCTCGGTGAGTCCGTTGTTGAGGTTGTTCCGGACGGCCTGCAGCGCGTCGCGAACGTTGTTCCACTGCGCGGCGCCCTGCGCGATCTTCTCGAAGTCGCCGGTGATGGGCGTGATGATCGACGAGACGAGGTCCTCGCCGACGACCTTCTCCCACACCCAGTTGACGGCCTGCACCTGGAACCCGGCGTCGGCGATGGCGTCCTCGACGGAGGAGCCGCCCTCGAGGCCGGGGTCGCGCTGCAGGAGGTCGCCGGGGGACTCGATGTCGGCGTAATCGCCCATCAGGCACCACCCGGGGTCGGCGGCGGTGTCGCGGAGTCGACCTTGTTGCCGATCGTGAGGATCTCCGACTGCGACTCCTGCTCATTGGTCTCGTACCGCTTGGCGGTGTCCTCGAGCTTGGCGCCGACCTCGTCCATCTTCTTCGAGGCGAACTTCAGCGTCTCGCCGTACAGCTCGACCACGCCCGTCACCGCGGGAGCGAGCAGCGCGAGCAGGCCGGTGTAACCGCTCGTGTCGCCGCCCTTCTCCCTCGCGTGTGCGGCGATGGTCTTGAAGTGCTGTGCCTGTCGCTCGGCGAGGTCGCGGTATCCCCGGATCTCACCGGGTTCGACCTCGTGGCCTCCCCCTGCCGTCATTGGCTCCCCACCCCAGTCGTGTGCCGAGTAGTTCGTCCGCTTCGACGGCCCATCCTCTCGCACGGTTCCTCGGGTGGGAAGCCGGATCCGCGGGTGGAACGCCGGCGTGCGCAGGTGGAGTGAACCTCCGCCCACCCGAACAGGTAGGGACCACGCGCGAGCGCCGGGCGAGACGCGAGCGTCGTGACCGGCTACTGAGGACGGTCACCGACGGCCAACGCCCGCCCGGCCTCGGCCGCCGGGCAGGCCCCGGCCTACCGGGGACGCAGCACCTCGGTCAGCGCCGTCAGCACGTTCGGATCCTCGATGGTCGAGGGCACCGGTTCGTCCCGGCCGTCGGCGATGCCGCGCATGGTCTTGCGCAGGATCTTGCCGGAGCGTGTCTTGGGCAGTGCCTCGACGACCGACACGTCGCGGAACGCAGCAACGGGACCGATGTCGCGGCGCACCGCGGCGACCAGTTCGTCCCGCAGCTGCTGCTCCGGGATGTCGACGCCCGCCTTCAACACCACGAACCCGCGCGGCAGCTGTCCCTTGAGCTGATCGGCCACGCCGATCACCGCGCACTCGGCGACGGCGGGATGCGCGGCGAGCACCGCCTCCATCGAACCGGTCGACAGGCGGTGGCCCGCGACGTTGATGACGTCGTCGGTGCGGCCCATGACGAACAGATAGCCGTCGGAGTCGACGTACCCCGAGTCGCCGGTGAGGTAGTAACCCTCGTAGCGCGAGAGGTACGCGTCCTTGAACCGCTCGTCGTCGCCCCACAGTGTCGGCAGCGCACCGGGAGGAAGGGGCAGCTCGATGGCGATCGCGCCCTCCTGGCCCGCGGGCAGCCGCTCGCCCGACTGGTCGAGGATCTGCACGTTCCAGCCAGGCACGGGCATCGTCGCCGATCCCGGTTTCACCGGCATGGGCTCGAGTCCGCGCGGGTTGGCCGCGATGGGCCAGCCGGTCTCGGTCTGCCACCAGTGGTCCACGACGGGGACGCCGAGCTTGTCGTGCGCCCAGTGGTAGGTCTCCGGGTCGAGGCGCTCACCCGCCATGAACAGCGTCGTGAACCCGCTCAGGTCGTACTTGGCCAGCTCGGCGGCGTCCGGGTCGACACGTTTCACGGCTCGCAGCGCGGTCGGCGCGGTGAACAGCGCCGTGACCCCGTGCTGCGAGATCACCCTCCAGAACGCACCGGCATCCGGCGTGCCGACCGGTTTGCCCTCGTACAGCACCGTCGTCGCCCCGATGAGCAGCGGTGCGTAGACGATGTAGGAGTGGCCGACCACCCAGCCGACGTCCGAGGCCGTCCACCACACGTCACCGGGGTGGATGTCGTAGACGGCACCCATGGACCAGGTCAGCGCGACTGCATGGCCACCGCAGTCGCGGACGACGCCCTTGGGCTGGCCGGTCGTACCGGAGGTGTAGAGCACGTACAGCGGGTCGGTCGCCGCCACCGGCACCGGGTCGGCGGGCGTCGCGGTCGCCATCAGGTCGTTCCAGTCCACGTCCCGGCCGGTGAGCTCGCACCGGCTCGCCTCCCGCTGCAGGACGACCACCCGATCGGGCTGGTGTTCGGTGGTGGCCAGCGCCTCCTCGATGATGGGTTTGTACTCGACCACCCTGCCCGGTTCGATGCCGCAGGAGGCCGCGACGATCGCCGTCGGCCGGGCGTCCTCGATGCGCGCGGCCAGCTCCTTCGGCGCGAACCCGCCGAACACCACCGAGTGCACTGCGCCGATGCGTGCGCACGCCAGCATCGCCACGACCGCCTCGGGCACCATCGGCATGTAGATGATCACCCGGTCGCCCTTGCCCACACCGAGCGAGGCGAGGCCACCGGCGAACCGGGCGACCTCCTCGGTCAGCGCCGCATAGGTGTACGTGCGCTGCGACGACGTCACCGGCGAATCCCAGATCAACGCGGGCTGGTCGCCGCGGCCGGCCTCGACGTGCCGGTCGAGCGCGTTGTAGGCGGTGTTCAGCTCGCCGTCGGGAAACCACCGGTACAGCGGTGCCCTGGAGTCGTCCAGTGCCTTCGTGGGCGCCTTCGTCCAGCTCACGCCGCGGGCGGCTTCGAGCCAGAAACCCTCCGGGTCGTTGATGCTGCGCTCGTAGGTGTCGGCGTACGCGCCCATCGCGGCTCTCCTTCGTGCTCTGCGCTGAGTCCGGTGATTGTCGACCGTAGGACGTTGCATGTGCGCTGCACCAGAGCAACGCCGGGCGAGGTGCATGCGTCCATGTCTGGGGCGGCCGACATACTGTGTGCACCGGCACGGCCCGAACGCCGGGGACGTCATCAGCGACACGCACGAAGGAGCGAGAGGTGGAATCGATCGCTAGCTCGTTGCTGTCGCTGGCGTACCGGATCTTCCAGCCCGGGTTCTGCCCCGGCGACTGGGTGTGGGCCACGAGCATGGCGGGTCTGCTGATCGGGCTGTGGCCCGTGGCGGGCGCGTTCGTCATCGCCGTCGTGCGCAAGTTCACCGGCAACCGCTACGGCGGTGCGCCGCTGATCGCCATCGGCGCCATCGCCGTGGTCAGCGTCTTCGTGATGCCGTGGCTGCTCGCCAGCGGCGTCTCGAGCAGCTACCGGGACATCTTCGGCGGCGGCACCGGCGGGCTGACCCAGACCGACGTGGCCAACATGTCCAGGGAGTTCTGCTTCGTCGGGACGCAGACCGAGTACCTCGGCGGAGGGCAGAACGTCTACGAGACGCTGTTCTACCCGTCCGACAGCGCCCTGGCCTACGGCTACTACCTGGCCGGACTGGTCGGCCTGCCGATCCTCACGCTGCTGGCGATCATGCTGCTCGGCCGCGTGGCGCTGCGCCGGGGGCCGAAGTGGCCCGGCCGGTTCATCTGGGGCTCCTACGTCGCGTTCGTCCTGCTCTCGGCGGGTGTCGAGGCCAACACGGCCATCCACTTGTGGATCGGGTTCCTGCCCGCGGTCATCCTCGGCGTCATCCCGGTGGCGATCATCGGCCCGCCGAGCTGGTCGACCATCCAGAACTCCGACCGGCCACCGGAGCCGCGTCCGCAGCCGAGGCCCGAACCACGGCCCGAACCGGAGCCGGCCCCGCCGCAGCGGCAGTACGCGCCGACCGCGGTCGCGCCCTCGCCGCCCCCGGTCGCGGCGGCCGCGGTCCCGCCGGCCGCATCCACGGCGGGTGACGGCCGGTTCGAACGGATCCGGCGTCTCGGCCAGGGCGGTTTCGGCACCGTGTGGCAGGCCAGGGACACCCAGCTCGGCCGCATCGTCGCGCTGAAGATCGCCCACGTCACCGATCCGGACACCGAGGAGCGGATGCGCCGCGAGGCGCGGGCACTGGCGATGCTGTCGCACCCGAACTGCGTGCGCGTCTACGACCTGGTCGAGGAACACGACGGCCTGGCGCTCGTGATGGAGTACCTGGAGGGCAGGTCGCTTGCCGACATGGTCGACACCGGCGGTGCGCTGGACGACCAGGCGGCGGGCAGGCTGTGGGCCACTCTCGCGGGTGCCCTCTCGGCCGCCCACGAGAAGGGCGTGCTGCACCGCGACATGAAGCCGTCGAACGTGATCGTCGACCCGCAGGGTCTGCCGCACCTCATCGACTTCGGCATCGCCCGCAGCAAGAACGACGCCAAGCTGACGGCCACCGGCATGATGATCGGCACGCCCGACTACACCGCGCCGGAGACCGCCGAGGGCAAGGAGGCCACCCCGGCCTCGGACGCCTGGCAGCTCGCCGCGACCGTCAGTTTCGCCCTGTCCGGCCATCCGCCGCGGGGCACACGGGAGACCCCCATGGCCGCGTTGATGGCCGCCGCGCGCGCCGAACCGGCCAGCCATCTGCCCGCCCAGAGCGTGCACGCACGCCTGCTGCGCGCGTCGCTGGACCCGCAGCCGCGCAACCGCCCCACGCTGGCCGCGGTGGAGCGGGAGGTCCAGGGCTGGCTCTCGCGCATCGGCTCGTCCGCGGACGGCCCGGTGACGCGGATCGTGCCGCGCTCGCAGTGACCGCCCATCCGGCGAGGGTCCTGCTGGGCGCCTACACGGTCGTGTCGGCAGGACACCTGGTCGTGCAGCTCGCCGGGCCTGCGTGGTTGTCGCGGCCCACCCAGATGCTGCTCATGCCGTTGCTCGCCGCGTGGCTGTGGTGGGCCGCCCCGGCGCGTACCCGGCTCGTACGGCTCGCGACGGCGGCACTGGCGTTGTCGTGGCTCGGGGACTCGCTGCCCGCAGCCTTCACCGGTGATACGGCGTTCCTGGCGATGGTCGGCGGCTTCCTGCTGGCCCAGCTGGCGTACGCGGCCGCGTTCTGGCCGTATCGCCGGGAGTCGGCGGCAGGCACCCCGTGGGCCGCGGGCTACGTCGTCGCATTCGGGGTGTTGTTCGTGCTGTGCGCCCCGGGTGCGGGCGCGTTGGTGGTGCCCGTCGCCGTCTACGGCGGCTGTCTGACGCTGATGGCCGTGCTCGCCACGGGTGCCGACCGGCTGGCGGGAATCGGCGGGGCGGTGTTCTTCTGCTCCGACGCGCTCATCGCACTGGGTGCCTTCGCCGACTGGTACGACCCGCCGGTCGAGGGGTTCTGGGTGATGCTCACCTACCTGACCGGCCAGGCCCTGCTGGCCGCAGGCGTGCTGCGTCGCGTGCGGTCGGAGGCCGCCACCGGGTGCGCTGTCGGGTGACCCGAGTGGGCTGTCGGGCCACGCGGCCGCGACGCGGTCAGCGCCAGGACGGCAGCCAGAGCTCAGCGTTCCACCGGTCCGGCGTGATGGAGTCGCCGACGAGGATCGGCCAGAGCCACACGAAGTTCGCCACGACCAGTCCGGTGTAGAGCGCGACCACGAGCAGCCCCGTGCCGCGTCTCTCGAACCCGGCCTTCGCCCTGCCCAGCAGATGGCCCAGCACCAGCGTGAGGCCCAGTACCAGGAACGGTGCCATGGGCGTGGCGTAGAAGAAGTACATCTGCCGGTCGAGGTTGACGAACCACGGCAGCAGGCCCGCGCCGTAGCCGACCAGCACCGCGGCGTACCGCCAGTCGGCGCGGAAGATCATCCGCCACAGTCCCCAGCCGAGCACCGGAAGGGCGAGCCACCACATGGCGGGCGTGCCGATGAGCATCGTCGCCTGGACGCAGTCGCTCTGCCCGCAGCCGCCGACGTCGCCGCCCGCGTCGTGGTAGTAGAGCATCGGCCGCAGCCCCATCGGCCACGTCCACGGCTTCGACTCCCACGGATGCGGATCGCCCTGCGGCGTCGACAGGCTGCTGTGGAAGTCCAGCACGTTGAACGTGTAGAGCAGCAGGTTCTGCAGCGGCGCGGGCAGGAAACCGAACGAGTCGTCGCCGTTGATCTCGGCGTAGTGCCGGTCGGTGGCCGTCTCGCTCGCCAGCCAGGCCCACCACGTGCTCAGGTACACCAGCACCGAGATGATGCCGATGCTCCACACGGCCGGCGCCAGGTCGCGGCGCAGCATGCCCATCCACGGGCGGGCCACGCCTGCCGCGCGCCGGGCAGCGACGTCGAACGCGATCGTCAGCAGCCCGAAGGCGAGCACCCAGTACATGCCCGACCACTTGATGGCGGTCGCCAGACCCAGCAGGACGCCCGCCCCGAACCGCCACCAGCGAAAGCCCAGCCGGGGGCCGAAGGGCGTCTCGGCGACCCACCCTTCCCGGACGGCCACGGCCAGCCGTTCGCGCACCTGGTCGCGGTCGACGAGCACGCAGCCGAACGCCGCGACGACGAATGCCGCCTGGAAGATGTCCAGCATCCCCATCCGCGACTGCAGGTGCAGCACCCCGTCGCAGATGACCAGGATCCCGGCGACGGCGCCGAGCAGGGTCGAGCGCGTCAGCCGCCGTGCGATGCGGATGACCAGCAGGATGATGATCGTGCCCGCGATCGCGGCGGTGAACCGCCAGCCCCAGCCGTTGTAACCGAACAGCCACTCGCCGATGGCGGTCAGTTGTTTCGCCAGTGGTGGATGCACCACTAGCTCGTAGCCGTAGTTGTCCTCGTAACCACCGTTGCGCAGCATCTGCCACGCCTGCGGGACGTAGTGCTTCTCGTCGAAGACCGGCGACCCGCCGTCGGTCGGGTGGCCGAGGTTCCACAGGCGCAGGACGCCGCCGATGGTGGTGATGACGAGCGTGACCCAGAGCGCGCGCATCCGGTCGGCAGGCATGGGCGTGCCGAGCAGTGCGGCCTCACGGTCCGACGGCGGCGCCGCGTCCGCACCGCTGCCGTCGCCCATACCAGGGCGGGGACGGGTCAGAAGGGCGGTCACGATGGCCGATCCTACGGGCGGCGATGTGAAACGCCGTGTAGGCCGTGGCACGGGTGCGCTCGACGCGACGATCGTCGCCCTCGCCGGCCCGATAGCCTCGGTTCATGCCCCTGATCCTCGCCGGAACCCCGCTCGGTGACCGTGCAGACGCCAGTCCCCGGCTCGCCGAGGCGTTGCGGGCGGCCGATGTCATCGCCGCCGAGGACACGCGCAGGCTGCGCGCGTTGGCCACGGCCCTCGAGGTGGCGACGACGGCCAGGATCGTCAGCTTCTACGAGGACGTCGAAGCGGCCAGGCTGCCGAAGCTGCTCGAGTCGGTCCGGGCAGGCGAGTCCGTGGTGCTCGTGACCGACGCCGGAATGCCGAGCGTGTCCGATCCGGGTTTCCGGCTCGTGGCCGCGTGTGCCGACGAGGACCTGCCCGTCACGTGTGTGCCCGGCCCTTCGGCCGTCACGACCGCCCTCGCGCTGTCCGGTATCGCGCCGGACCGGTTCTGCTTCGACGGCTTCGCCCCACGCAAACCGGGTGAACGGGCGAAATGGCTCGCCGAACTGGCCGAGGAGAAACGCACCACGGTGTTCTTCGAATCGCCCCACCGCCTCGCCTCGACGTTGGCCGACGCGGCGGAGGCACTCGGCTCGGACCGCAGGGCCGCGGTGTGCCGCGAGCTGACCAAGACCTACGAGCAGGTGCGGCGCGGCGGTCTCGGCGAGCTCGCCGAGTGGGCGGCCGACGGCGTGCGGGGCGAGATCACGGTCGTCCTCGCCGGGGCGGCGCCCCGCGAGGTGCGGGTCGAGGACCTGGTCGCCGACGTCGCCAGGCGGGTCGAGGCGGGCGAACGGCTCAAGGCCGTGGCCGCGGAGGTAGCCAAGGAGACCGGGGTGTCGAAGAAGGAGCTCTACGACGCCGTGGTGGCCGCGCGCGCGGACTGAGCGTCCGGCGTCGCCAGGAGCCGTTCGAGCGGGGCGGCCTTGTCGAGGCATTCGCGCCATTCGGCCTCGGGGTCCGAATCGGCCGTGATGCCGCCGCCCACGCCCAGTTCGACGGTGTCGCCGTGGATCTCGAACGTGCGGATCGCCACGTTCAGCTCCAGGCCCGCGACGGGGGAGACGATTCCCATCGCGCCCGTGTACAGCCCGCGCGGGTGCTGTTCGAGGTCGGCGATGAGGTCGAGGGCGCGGAGCTTCGGCGCCCCGGTGACGGAGCCGGGCGGGAACGTGGCGTGCAGCAGTGCCGCATCGCCGGTGCCACCGCTGCCATCGTCGGCGCTGGTCTCGCTGTTGCCGCTGTTGCCGTCGTTGGCGCCGTCGACGCCGCCGCGCCCGGCCGCGCCTCGGGCCAGGGTGCCGACGACGGTCGAGTCGAGGTGCCACACCCCGGGCGCAGGCCGCACGGCCAGCAGCTCCGGGACCCGCACGCTGCCGACCTCGCAGACGCGGCCGAGGTCGTTGCGTACGAGATCGGTGATCATCACGTTCTCGGCGACGTCCTTGACCGAGGCGCGCAGCTCGGCGGCGCCCGTGTCGTCCTGGGGCCCGCGGCGTGGGCGGGTGCCCTTGATCGGGGTCGAGCGCACCTCGGTGCCGTGCCGGGAGACGAACAACTCCGGCGACATGGACACCGCGCACCCCCACGGGCCGGACAGATACGCACCCCGCGCGGGGCTCAGCCTGCGCACGCCCTCGGCGAACAACGCCGCGGGGTCGCCGTCGAACCGGCCCGCGAACCGGGTGCACACGTTCGCCTGGAACAGCTCGCCCGCCTCGATGGCGTGGACGCACTCCTTCACCGCACCGCGGTGGATGTCGGCCTCTGGCCGGTGCAGCGTCGTGGCGCGCCATGTGCCGGGCGTGGCGGGGCGGGTAAGCAGGTCCTCGAACTCGGCGACCTCGGCTTCGCCGTGCGGGCGCAGCGATTCGAACCACCACCGGCCCGTTGCGTCGAGCCGCAGGACGTGATCGGCCCAGCCCCACACCGCGCGGGGCAGGGCGCCGCGACGGCCGGACGGGTCGGTCAGGTCGTAGGACAGGTACCCGAACCATCCGCCGCCGACGGCGCCCGCTGGCGTGCCGTCGGATAGGTCCGCGTGGCCCGCCGACACGGCGAGCGCCTCGGCGGTGTTGTCGACCGGCTCCAGGCGGACCGACGGGGCGAGCACGGCGAGGGAACCGAACCAGTCGCCGGTGAGCGCGGCCGGTGGGGCGAGCCCGAGCGCGGCGGCGCGGCGATCCAGCGACGTCAGCACCTGGTCGGGCCGCAGTCGCGAGGTGAGTGCCGTTCGCTCGAGCCGCATGGCGGGCATTGTCACCCGGCCGGGTGCGGCCGTGCCCGGCAAAGGTGGCCAACGCGACCCACGTGGTCCCTACGCCCGCCACCGGGACAGCCGGCGCTCGGTGAGCACCAGGACCTGGTTGAGGGCCACGCCGAGCAGCGAGATCGTCACGATGCCCGCGTACATCTCGGGGACGAGGAAGCTGTACTGCGAGGCGTTGATCAGATAGCCGAGTCCGGCCTCCGCCCCGACCATCTCCGCGGCGATCAGCACCAGGATCGAACTCGCGCCCGCCAGCCGGATTCCGGTGAAGATCGTCGGCACCGACGCGGGAAGCACCACCTTGACGAACAGGGCCAGCGGGGAGAACCCCAGCGACCGCGCCGACTTGATCAGCAGGGGGTCGACGGTGCGCACCGCGCTCACCGTGTTGAGCAGGATCGGCCACGTGCAGGCGAACACCACGAGCGAGACCTTCGACAGTTCGCCGAGGCCCAGCAGCAGGACGAACACCGGCAGCAAGGCCAGCGCCGCCGTGTTCCGGAACAACTCGAGCAGCGGGTTGAGTGCCGCGTGGACGGGTCGGTACCAGCCGATGAGGATGCCCAGCGGAACCGCGATGACCGCGGCGACGACGAACCCGGTCAGCGAACGAGCCAGGCTGGCGCCGAAGTGCTCCCACAACTCGCCGGTTCCCGCGAGCTCGACGAGCGCCTGTCCGACCCGGGTGACCGGCGGCAGGAAGATGCTGTCGACGAGACCGAGCCGCGGTGCCAACTCCCACAGGAGCAGGAACGCCACGATCCCGGCCGAGCCGACGAGCGTCTGCCGAACGCGGCCGGTCGGGGCCTGCCGAGCCGAACCCGCATGCTTCGGACGCGTGATGACCTCAGCCAACGGGGACGACCTCCCCGGAGTTCTTCGCGTGCGCGGTGGCCGACTGTGTATCGCCGTGGGCGTTCTCCCCGCCACGCAGCAGGCTCCAGATCTCGTGCCGGTGGTGGGCGAACTGCGGTGTCGACCGGACGTCCGTGCCCGACGAACGGTCCGGCAGGTCGACGTCGACGACGGCCCGCACGGTGCCGGGGCGCGCGCTGAGCACCGCCACGCGGCTGCCCAGGAACACCGCCTCCTCGATGCTGTGGGTGATGAACACGATCGTCTTGCGCGTGCGCTCCCAGATGCGCAGCAGCTCCTCCTGCAGCACGTCCCTGGTCTGGGCATCGAGCGCGGCGAACGGTTCGTCCATCAGCAACACGTCCGGGTCGTAGGCGAGGCTGCGGGCGATGGCGACCCGCTGTTTCATCCCACCGGAGAGTTGGTCGGGATAGTGCTGTTCGAACCCGCCGAGTCCCACCAGGTCGAGGTAGTGCCGCGCGCGTTCGGCGCGTTCGCGGGCGGGCACCCGCTTGGCCTCGAGTCCGAACTCGACGTTGCCCTGCGCGCTGCGCCACGGCAACAGCGCGTACTGCTGGAACACCACACCGCGGTCGAGGCCGGGACCGGTGACGGGCCTGCCGCCGATGCGGATCTCCCCCGACGTCGGACGGTCGAGCCCGGCAAGCAGGTCCAGCATCGTCGACTTCCCCGAACCGCTCGGGCCGGCGACCACCGTGAGCTGTTCGGCCTCGATCCGCAGGTCGATCCCGCTCAGTGCGGTGACCTCCTCGCCGCTGCCTCGGGGATGGAAGGTCTTCGTCACGTCGTCGAACTCGATGGCGTTCATCGGTTTCTCCAGACCCCGGTTCAGGTCCGTGTGGACCGGTACGGGTTGAGTTCGTTGGTGTAGAGGCGGGTTGTCGGGATGTCGCGCAGGGCGGGCCGGGTCTCGGCGGCGCGTTCCTTCCAGAGGTCGAATTCGCGGTCGGCGATCACGCCTCCCGGTCCGGCGACGCCGGTCGACCGCCAGTACCGGATGGCCGTGGCGTCCTCGTTTCGATCGCGCCGGGCGATGATGCGGGCGAACCGGGCGACGACCTCGTCGCGGGGCCGGGTCTGCGCCCACCGCACCGCCCTCGCCGTGCCCGCGACGACGGCGCGCGCGGTGTCGGGACGGGTCCGCACGTAGTCGTCGCGCATCACGTAACAACCCGCACTGAACGAGCCGAGCAGGTCGTAATCGCTGAACACGGCCCGGATTCCGCCGCGGGCGAGTGCCTTCTCCCGGTGGATGTCGGTCAGCACGGCCACGACCAGCTGCCCCGAGCGCAGGGCCTGTTCGGCACTGACCGGTGGCACCACGACCAGTTGCACCGAGTCGATCTCCTCGGCGGTCAGGCCGGCGCGTTCGAGGTAGACGGCCAGCACGTCCTCGTGGTGCGCGCCGAGCGTGTTGACCCCGACCTTCTTGCCGATGAAGTCCCGTGGCCCTCGAACGGGACTGCCGGTGGGCACGAAGTATCCCGCCTCGGTGCGCGCATCGGCGCCGTAGTATCCGATCACCGACGTAACGGGTGCCCCGGCGGCGACGAGCCGGAGGATCGCGCCGTTGAAGGCCCCACCGATGTCGATGTCACCGGTCACGACGGATTGGATGTCCTGGGGGCCGCTGGTGGTGTTGCCGATCCACTGAAGCCGGGTGTCGCCGAGGAAGCCGAGGTCCTCGGCGAGTTCGAAGTAGAGGACCTTGCCCGCCCATCCCTGGTAACGCACGGTGTTGGCACCCGCGGTCTCGGCACCGGCGGCGCAGCCGCCCACCGCGGCCGCGGCCGCCGCCGATGCGGCACCCGCGGCGTAGCGGAGTGCGGCGCGTCTGCTGAAGGGCCGGTGGCTGCTCACGATCGTCGCTTTCTCCGGTGCCGCGAGCGTGCAGTGTCCGGTATGGACGCTCTGCCCACTCGCGGCACGCGGGGTCGGTGGCTGGGTCGCCGGAAGGTGATCCGGGAGGGAATCAGGCCGGGGTGTAGGCCGATGCGTCGCCCTGGAGGGCCACGCTCGACCTGCCGTCGACGCTGACCGGGACGTCCCCGGCGACGGTCACCCGGTGCAGCCTTCGCGGGGTGTCGCCGAAGTCGGACACCGCGTAGTGCTGGGTGAGTCGGTTGTCCCAGATCGCGATGTCCCCGGGCGCCCAGCGCCACCGCACCGTGTTCTCCAGGCGCGACACGTGGTTCTGCAGGATCTCGAACAGGTGCCGCGAGTCGCTTCCGTTGTAGCCGGCGAACTTCTGGGCGAAGTGCCCGAGCAGCAACGTCTTCTCCCCGGTCTCGGGGTGGATGCGCACCACGGGGTGTTCGGTCCGGTAGACGGTCGAGGTGAACTGCTCGCGGTACCGCTTGGCCTGCTCGGTGACCGCCGCGACGGCGTGGGAGGCGCTGTAGTCGTAGTCGTTCGTGTGCACCGCTCACAGCTGCTCGGCCAGCTGTTTGAGCGAGTCGGGAAGGCTCTCGTAAGCCGACACGGTGTTGGCCCACGCCGTGTCTCCGCCGTACGGCGGCAACACGATGGCGCGCAGCAGCGAGAACGACGGTGGCGCCTGGACGAACGTGACGTCGTGGTGCCAGCTGTTGGCGCGGTTGCCGCGTTCGGCGTCGACGGGCAGCACGTTGGTGTTGGACTCGGCACCGGGCACGGTCGGATGCGCCGTGGTCAGCTCTCCGAGCCTGCGGGCGAACCCGGCCTGGAGGTCGTCGTCGAGGTGGTCCTGCCCGCGCACGAACACCACCTTGTGTTCCAGGATCGTCTGGCGTACCAGCGCGACGACGTCGTCGCTCGAATCCGGACGCAGTTCGACGCCCGTGATCTCGGCACCGAGTGATCCGGCCACCGGCTGAATGTCGGTCACGTTGGTCTGGCTCGCGGTCATCGCTACTCCTTCTGGGGTTTCGGTGCGGGATTTCTCGTCCGTGCCGTGACGCGTGGTTCACCCGGCTGATCCACGATGTCGGAGGTGTCGGCTTTTCGATACACGTCGACCCGGAAAACGGGAAAATGGTTCGACGAATACGGTTCGGTGAACGGGAAAACCTGTCGTCGTCGACAGGCGTGAAGGCGCCTGAACTCAGGGTGGCGACATCGAGAGTGCGGCGTCAACCGTTTCTCCCGGTTCCCATCAATTGGACGAGGAATCCTGGTTTCGCACAAATAAATGCGCCGAATTAATAACCGGCTGAAATTCCGTCGCCGGTGTCGGTGGGCGCGTGTCCGGTGGTGCGGTTACGTTCGGGGAATGGAGATCAGGGCGGTCGAGACCGAACGCATCGAGCAGGTGACCGGCGCGGGCACGGCGAATCGGACCGACGAGCGGTTCGCCGTCACCGCCACCGACCTCGGCATCCTGTGGGACGCTGGTGGTGGTCGCGTGTTCGCGCTCTTCGGCGACACCTTCGGAGCCGGCTGGGGCGGCCGGGGAGCAGGTCCCGGCAGCGCCGACTGGCGCAGCAACGTGCTCGCCTGGTCGACCGCGCGGGACCTGTCCGGCGGTCTGCCGTTCGACGGCGTCGTCGAACGGCCGGAGGGTGGCGCCGCCCAGGTCCTCCCGTCCGGCCGCAGGGAGGTCACGGTGATTCCCAACAGTGCGATCACCGTGGACGGCACGCACTACGTGCACTATATGTCGGTGCGGGAATGGGGACGGCCCGGCCATTGGCGGACGAACCACGCGGGGATCGCCGTCTCGACCGACGACGGGCGGACGTGGGACAAACCCCGATCGGCGCGCTGGAAGAACCGGGACGGGCGGAGTCGGTTCCAGATCGGCGCGTTCGCCCGCGACGCCGGCGCGGTCCATCTGTTCGGCACCACGAACGGCAGGTACGACGTGCCCTACCTGGCCCGCGTCGAACCGGCACGGCTTCTGCACGCCGATGCGTGGGAGTACTGGGACGGCCGCGACTGGCGGGACGACGAGCGGCACGCCGCGCCGGTGTTCGACGGCTCGGTGGGGGAGATGTCGGTCGGGTACCACTCGGGCTTCGGGTTGTGGCTGATGATGCACCTCGACGAGCCGCGCAAGGGCATCGTGCTGCGCAGTGCTCCCTCGCTCACGGGGCCGTGGAGTGAGGGAGAGGTCGTCGTGTCGGGCGAGGAGTACCCGGCGATCTACGGCGGCTTCCTGCACCCCTGGTCGCTCGAAGGGCCGGAGCTGTACTACCTCGTCTCCCAGTGGGAGCCCTACAACGTCTTCCTCACCAGGACCCGGCTCGACGTCGGCTGACCGGGAGACGAGTACATCCGCCGGCAATGGTGGCGCAGGTGTACGATACTTGCTATGCAACCAACAAGTAAGATAGAGGACTGGGACCTGCTCGTTCGGCGGAGTGAGGGTGGGATGGCACCGCGGGCGCCGGAGCTGTCGGTGGCCTCTCGGCCGCGAGCCGAGCTCGCGGTGGGCGAGGTGCGGCTGACCGTCGAGCGCTTCCTGTTGACCGCGAACAACCGCACCTACGTCACGCTCGGCGACAGCGCTGGGTACTGGACGCCGTTCCCCGCGCCCGAGGGGTACGGGCGGGTGCCGGCGTGGGGATTCGCCGTGGTCTCGGAGTCGGCCCATCCCGACATCGCCGTCGGTAGCCGGTACTTCGGCCTCCTGCCGATGTCGACCGACCTCGTCGTGTCGCCCGAGGTGGTTCCTGGCGGATTCCGTGACGCGTCCCCGCATCGCGACCGTCTCGACGAGTACTACCGGCAGTACCGCTCGGCCGATACCAACGGCGGCGAAGGTGGTGAGCCGAACGTCGAGGCCTCCCTGCGCGTCCTGGCGTGGACGGTCTACCCGTCGAGTCTCGTGCTCGCCCACGAACTGCGCACCTTCGGTGCGGCTGCCGTCGTACTGTCCAGCGCGTCGAGCAAAACCGCCCTCGGAACCGCGGAACGGTTGCGGCGCTTCGGAATCCGTACCCACGGCATGACCTCGCTCGCGAACGTGGACTTCGTGCGCGGGTTCGGCGTTTACGACTCCGTTTCCACCTACGACGATCCGGCGGGCGTCGGTGATCCCGACGGGCCCGTCGACACCGTTTTCGTGGACATCACCCGGAACGTCGATGTGATCGCCGCCGTCCATCACCGGCTGGGAGGCCGCCTGCTGCGGTCGGTTCTGTTCGGCGGCACTCACGGGGGTGGTTCGGCTGCGCCCGGCACGTTGGCGGGTCCGACCCCGGAGCCGTTGTTCGTCCCCGAACGCCGGGCCATGCTCAGGCAGCGGATCGGGGAAGAGGCCTACACACGGGAACTCGCCGAGGGGCAAGAACTGTTCCTCGCTCTCGCGGCGCGGAGCATGCGGGTCGACGACCGGGTCGGACCGGACGCCGCACGGGACGCGTTGAGCGAGGTGTTGGCAGGGCCGCAGGCTCCGGACGTCGTCACCGTGGTGCGTCCACAGCCGTCCTGAAACCGGTGTGTCGGCCCGAGTCGATCAGGAGGTGATGCCGAGTGCACGGCGCCAGTAACCGCTGACGGACTCGCGCAGGTGGTCCGGGTCGACGGCGTCGGGATCGAGGAAGTACTGCAATGCAATGCCTCTGAGCTGTCCGGCCACGCCCACCGCGACGTCGGTCGGGTCGAGGTCGGCGCGTACCGCGCCCTCGGCGATGGCTGCCTCGACGTCGGCCCGCAGATCGGCGCGGAAGGCCGCGTCGCGCTCCCGGAAGATCGGCGTGAGCTCCGGCGTCGTCGCGGATTCCGCCCACAGTACGAGGAAAGCGCGGTTCATCACCGCGATGTCCGCCAACTGGCCGAGGTAGCCGTCGATGATGCGCAGCAGGCGGTCAGCTCCGGGAGGAACGTCTGTCAGTCCGGGGACGAAACCCGCCTGGGACGCGTGTGCGAGCGCCCTCAGCATGGCGCCCTTGGTACCGAACTGGTGGGTGACGATGCCGCGGCTGTAGCCGGCACGCTCGGCGACGTTCGCCAGCGTGACGGCCAGGACTCCCCGTTCCACGACGAGTTCGGCAGCGGCGGTCAGCAGCGCCGATTCGGTGTGCTCGCGTCGTTCTCGCTGGGTTCGCCGCGTCGGCGGAGAAGCGGGGCCCATGTCGGTAGACCATAGCCGCACGGGGTTCAGAGCAGCACGTCGGCCAACGTGAAGGGGTAGACTAGCGCCGACTCCGGTGCGAGCGTGCGGCTGCTGTGCTGATGGAGCCCGAGCCTGCTGTGGAACCAGCCGGGACGGCCGGGGATGCCGTTGCGGCGCACCAGCCACAGCACCACGTCGGAGTCGGCCCACTTGTCGGGATGGAACCGGTGCTGCCAGTCCTCGAACTCGGCCTGCACCAGCACGCGGCGGATGCCCGCCTCCCCGCGAAGTGTCTTGATCCACGTCTTGACGAACCGGTCGTCGATACCCGCCGCGCGCGCGTCCAGCGTGGGCGCGAGGACCCCGGGAGCGAAGGCGCCCAGGGGCGCGCCCGCGCGCACGACGTGCCTGGCCTGGTCGACGGCCCCACCCTGGCGCGCCAGATGCCGGATTCCCGCGTGCACTCCGGCATCCAGCGCGTGGGCGAGTTGCTCGGCACAGCCGTCGTCGACCCAGTTGAGGCTCTCGGTCACGGTGATCGACGCGAACGTGATCGCCCTGCCGCGCAGCGCCGCCCAGTCGGGCACCGACTCGCGCAGCGACAGGCTCACGCCCGTCGGTCCTGCCGGCTCCGTCACGGGGCACCCCATCCGCCTGCTGCACTGACGACGGCCCACTCTACGTGCGCAGATGCACGCCGGTCGGCCTTCGCGGGTGGCGTGTCGAGGCGCCCCGCAGCGGGGTCAGGCGTTCTCGCGGCGGAACGTCCGGGCGCCCCAGAACACGCACAGCGACATCAGCACGACGAGCACCACCGACCCGGTCAGCAGCGCATCGACCGAGAAGTCACCGCGGAATCCGGCACGGCCCGCGTCGACGATGTGCGTGAACGGGTTGATGCGCGAGATCGTGTACAGCCACTGAGGGGCCAGGCCGGTCGTGATGGGCACGAGAATTCCCGACAGCAACAGCACCGGCATCATCACCGCGTTGACGAGTGCGGGGAACGACTGCTCGTTGCGCAGGGTCAGTGCCACCGCGTAGGAGGCCGAGGCCAGCGTCACCGACAGCATCGCCACGATCAGCAGCGTCAACAGAATGCCGCCGAACGGTGCGGACAGGTCGAACACCAGGAACGCCAGCCCCGTGATGATGAGCGCCTGCACGACGGTGGTCAGCCCGTTGGTGAGGACCTTGCCCAGTAGCAGCGCCATCCGGCTGGCCGGCGTCACCCTGAGCCGTTCGACCACGCCGTTCCGCAGGTCGGCCAACAGCCCGAAGCCCGCGGTGGTGGCGCTGAACAGGGCGAGCTGGATGATCAGCGCCGGGGTGAGGATCGTCCAGCTGCTGCCGGGAGGGAACCCGGGTGTGTTGGTGACGATCCGTTCCATCAGCGGTCCGAACAGCACCAGATAGAGCACCGGCTGCATGACGCCGATCGCCAGCCACGCCGGATTGCGCAGCAGCAGCGTCGCGTCCCGCCGGAAGATCAGCCAGGTGTCACGCAGCATGGGTCTGCGCCTCCTTGTCGGTGTCGGCGGGCTGCGGCGTCTCGGCGTCGCGGAGGCTGCGGCCGGTGAGGGTCAGGAAGACGTCGTCCAGCGTCGGACGCTGCACCTGCATCGACTGCGTCGTGATGCCGGCGGCGTCGAACGCCCTGAGTAGTGCAGGCAGTGCGGTGTCGCCGCGTGGAACCCGGAACCGCACCTCACCGTGGGCGGCCGTCAGGTCGTGGGCGCCCTCGATGTCGCCGACGATCTCCGCGGCGCGGCCCATGTCGTCCTCGTCGACCCCGAGCACGACGCTGTCGCCGGAGACCCGTGCCTTCAGCGCGTCCGGCGTGCCCTCGGCGACGATCTCGCCGCCGTCGATGACCAGGATCCGATCGCACAACGCGTCGGCCTCTTCGAGGTAGTGCGTCGTGAGGAACAGCGTCACACCCTGGTCCGAACGCAGAGTGCGGATGTGTTCCCACAGGTTCGCCCTGCTCTGCGGATCGAGACCGGTGGTCGGTTCGTCGAAGAACACGAGTCCGGGCCGGTGGATGAGTCCGAGCGCGATGTCGAGCCTGCGCCGCTGGCCACCGGAGAGCGTCTTCGTCATCCGTTGGTCCAACCCGGACAGATCGAGCTGCTCGGTCAGCTCCGCGCCACGCGCGATCGCCTCGGCCTTGCTCAGCCCGTAGAGCCTGCCCTGCAGTTCGATCTCCTCGGCGACCTTGCACTCCGGTCCGGTGCCGCCGCCCTGGGCGACGTATCCGATGCGCTTGCGCACGCCGAGCGGATCGCTCAGCAGGTCGCATCCGGCGACCTGCGCCTCACCCGCGGTCGGCGTCAGCAGCGTCGTCAACATGCGCAGCGTCGTCGTCTTGCCCGCGCCGTTCGGGCCGAGGAAGCCGACGAGTTCGCCCTCGTCGACGTCGATGTCCACACCTTTCACCGCGTCCACCGTGCGGCCGCGGGACGTGAAGCGGCGTTGCAGGCCGCGTGCCTTGATCACAGAAACCCCTTGTTCACAAATGACCCCCATTGAAGAGATGCGCCGGCCAGTACGTGGCGCGCACGGCGTCGACTCTCCTCCTTCGGCCACGACTCGTCAAATTTGATTAGTTGGGTCGAAGTCGGTATAATGAGGAGTGTGAGCGCGGGTGCGTTCTGCTCGACAGCGAATTTCGCCGTCCGGGTGGCAGCCGCGGTCAGGACGGGTGCGCGGCGCCGAACTCGTGCGCCGGGTCGTCGGCCATCACGTACTCGCCCGCGCCGAGCCTTCCGATGAGCTCCCGGGTCCACTCCAGATCGGCGTCGCAG
>Ga0079224_100000239_pt1 | contig 48935 bp, 40 predicted proteins | sample Stecom2015_FD_80414 | JGI IMG/M metagenome (GOLD analysis project Ga0079224, IMG submission 80414) | Agricultural soil microbial communities from Utah to study Nitrogen management - Steer compost 2015 | ecosystem: Environmental > Terrestrial > Soil > Agricultural land | place: USA: Utah... | reverse complement strand
GTGGAACCCGAGCTGCTCGGGCTGCCGTAGGTGGAACCCCCCGACTGAGGGGTGCCAGCGCCGTACCCGCCTACGCCGGGTGAGGTGGCGCTGCCGTACCCGCCGTCGGAACTCGGCGGGTTGTGGTAGCTATTGCCGTACCCGCCCGGCGTACCGCCGGGATTCGATGAAGGGGTCGGCTGTGAACCGTAGTTTTGGGGGTGGTCGGACACAAGTTCTGAACCTTAGCAGGTGCCCGCAACCCCGCCGGGGCGCGGAGAACGCGATGTGGATCAGCCGAAACTATCGACAGTCAACTATCCGAGAAGTATGGGGTCGGTCGGTCCGCACAGTCCTATTCCAGGCCTCGGAACAGTTCTCCCCTGGAATACTTCCTGGAAGATTCCGTGCCGGAATCGGGAGCAGGGCACACCTTGCCGCGAGCTGGTCGCGGTCGCCCCGTCTGAGGCTCCGCCGGATGACCGGAGCCTCAGACGCGCTCGAGCAGATAGTCCAGGCAGGCGGTCAGCGCCTCCACATCCGCGGGCTCCACCGCGGGGAACAGGGCGATCCGCAGCTGGTTGCGCCCCAACTTGCGGTACGGCTCGGTGTCGACGATCCCGTTCGCGCGCAGCGCCGCCGCGAGCGCCAAAGCGTCCACTGAGGAATCAAAGTCGATGGTCGCCACCACGTTCGAGCGCAACGCGGGGTCGGCCACGAACGGTCGCGCCACCGCGCACCGCTCCGCCCAGCCGTACAGGATTCCGGCTGACTCGGCGGTACGCTTGGTCGCCCACGCCAGGCCACCCTGGGCCAGGAGCCACTCCACCTGCTCCGCCGCGAGGAAGATGGTGGCGAGAGCCGGGGTGTTGTAGGTCTGGGCCTTCCGGGAGTTCTCGATCGCGGTCACCAGATCCAGGAACGCCGGCACGTACCGGCCGGACTCTTTGATCTCGTATGCCCGGGCGATCGCGGCCGGGGAGAGCACCGCGAGCCACAACCCGCCGTCGGCGGCGAGCGCCTTCTGCGGGGCGAAGTAGTACACGTCCGACTCGCGGATGTCCACCGCCAATCCGCCCGCCGCGGAGGTGGCGTCGTGCAGCATCAGGGCGTCGGGATCCGCGCCGGCCACTCGACGCACCGGCACCGCTACTCCGGTGGAGGTTTCGTTGTGCGGGGTGGCGTACACGTCCACCCCTGGCTCGGCCACCAGCTCGGGAGCCGAGCCAGGTTCGGCGGTACGCACGGTCGGGTCAGCCAGGAACGGGGCGGCCGCCACCGCCTTGGCGAATTTGCCGCCGAACTCGCCGAACGACGCGCACTGGGCCCGGTGGCGGATCAGTCCGAATACCGCGACCTCCCAGAACGCGGTGGTGCCACCGTTGCCGAGCACCACCTCGTACCCCTCGGGCAGCTGGTACAGGGCGGCGATGCCGTCCCGCAGGCGGGCCACCTGATCGCGCACCGTGCGCTGGCGGTGGGAGGTGCCCAGGTAGGTGTCGGCCACCGCCCGGAGCGCCTCGACCGCCTCCGGACGGACTTTGGACGGCCCCGAGCCGAATCGACCGTCGGCCGGCTTGAGCGAATCAGGAATGCGGATGGCGGTCAGGTCAGCCACGTTGGTCTCCCGCGGTCGGAATGGACGGGTGCGGCGCCATTGCCGGTTCCCATCCTTCCACTGCCTACTGCCGGGGTGCCGCTGGTTTCCCCTGGAACGTGATCAGGACCTCTCGCGGAGCGCGGGTACGCCGTCAGCGGTGAGGGATGGTGTCCCAGCCCGGGACCTCTTCCGGCTTGCGCGGCTCCGGCCCCACGTATCGCGCGGACGGGCGCACCAGTCGGCCCAGTCGCTTCTGCTCCAGGATGTGGGCGCTCCAGCCCGCCACCCGGGCGCAGGTGAACATCGAGGTGAACATGTGCGGGGGCACCTCGGCGAAGTCGAGCACCACCGCGGACCAGAACTCGACGTTGGTGGCCAGCACCCGGTCGGGGCGGCGGGCGTGCAGCTCCGCCAGGGCGGCCTTCTCGAGGGCCTCGGCCACCTCGTACCGGGGGGCGCCCAGCTCCTTGGCGGTGCGGCGCAGCACCCGGGCCCGTGGGTCCTCGGCCCGGTAGACCCGGTGTCCGAAGCCCATCAGCCGCTCTCCCCGGTCGAGCACCTGCTTGACGTACTTCTCCGCGTCGCCCATCCGCTCCACCGCTTCGATCATGTGCAGCACCCGGGACGGGGCGCCGCCGTGCAGCGGCCCGGACAGGGAACCGATCGCCGACGAGATGCAGGCAGCGGCGTCAGCGCCGGTGGAAGCGGCGATGCGCGCGGTGAAGGTGGAGGCGTTCATGCCGTGCTCCGCCGCGGCGATGAAGTACGCGTCCACCGCCTGGACGTGCCGGGGGTCGGGCTCGCCCCGCCACCGCTTCATGAAGCGCTCGACAATGGTGGTGGCCTTGTCGATCTCCCGCTGCGGTACCGCGGGCAGGCCCAGGCCCCGGGCGGACTGGGCCACGAAGGACAGTGCGGTCACCGACACCCGGGCCAGGTCGTCCCGCGCCTGCTGGTCGGAGATGTCCAGCAGCGGCTGCAGCCCGTAGTACGGCGCCAGCATCGCCACTGCGGACTGGACGTCGACCCGCACATCACCGGAGTGGACCGGTACCGGGAACGGCTCGGCCGGTGGTAACCCGGGGCCGAATTCCCCGTCCACCAGCAGCGCCCACACGTTACCGAACGACACCCGACCGATCAGGTCCTCGATGTCCACTCCCCGGTAGCGGAGCGCGCCGCCTTCCTTGTCCGGTTCAGCGATCGAGGTCTCGAACGCGATGACACCTTCCAAGCCGGGCTTGAAGTCTGACATGTGGCTCTCCTGGGGTCGAAGGGTGCCGGCGTCGGTAGCGCCCAGTCGCGGGCAGGCACCGGCCTGTAACCCCATCTTGCCGGTGCCCCCTACCGATGGGTAGCCGGGGTTGCGCGAGGATGGGACGCGTGACACCGGAGACACCGGACCTACCCCGACTGCGGTACGACTATCCCGATGACACCGGCCTGTCCGAGGCGGAGGTGGCGTCGGACTGGCTGTCCCAGTTTTCCGCCTGGTTGGCCGACGCGATCGCGGCTCAGGTGCCGGAACCGAACGCGATGGTGCTGGCCACCGCTGATCCGACCGGCCGACCCAGCGCCCGCACGGTCCTGCTGAAGGGGTACGACCCAGACGGCTTTGTCTGCTACACCAACTTGGAGTCTCGTAAGGGGCGAGAGGCGCAGGCCAACCCGTACGCCAGCCTGGTGTTCAGCTGGCTGCCGCTGCACCGGCAGGTGGTGGTGTGCGGGACGGTGCGCCTGGTGCCGCGCGCGGAGGTGGAGCGGTACTTCGCGCTGCGGCCTCGCGGGGCTCGGCTAGGCGCGTGGGCCAGCCGGCAATCTACGGTGATCTCTTCCCGGCAGGAGCTGCTGGACCGGTACGCCGAGGCGGCCGCGCGGTTCCCGGAGCCGGAGCCGGTGCCGCCGCCGGAGTACTGGGGTGGGCTGCGGGTGGTCCCCGAGACGGTGGAGTTCTGGCAGGGCCGGCCGGACCGGTTGCATGACCGGATCCGGTACCGGCGGGTCGGCCCCGACTGGGTGGTGGAGCGCCTGGCGCCGTGAGCGCCTGGCGCGAGGGGTGACGGGCGTGGGGCGCCGTTGGCGCCGGTGCGGCCGGAACCGGCCGGGCGACTCTTCACCCGATAACGAAGTGTGTCAGAATCGTTACCAGGGGTGTTGGTGAGCCTGTGGCAAATGAGAGAATAATTCGCCTAATTCCCTCTCGCCCCGGTACTGTACTAGGGGAACGCAGGTAGCGGGGGTATGCGATGACTAGACCGATTCGCACTGAAGGTGCGTTGGCCGATGTGAAGTTCCTAACCGTCGCCGAGGTGGCGGCGCTGATGCGGGTGTCGAAGATGACCGTCTACCGACTGGTGCACTCCGGCGACCTCTCCGCGGTCCGGGTGGGGCGGTCATTTCGGGTCCCGGAGCGGGCGGTTCACGAGTACTTGCGGCAGTCGTTCGGCGAGTCCGCCTGACCTGGCTTCCAACGCCGGCCAGCGAACCGTTACCCTAAACGCCGACCGCGCGGGCCGACCGCGTGCCAGCCGAGGGCGAAAGGGTTGTTCAGTATGGGCTCGGTGGTCAAGAAGCGCCGCAAGCGCATGGCCAAGAAGAAGCATCGCAAGCTGCTGCGTAAGACCCGGATCCAGCGCCGCCGCTTGGGGAAGTGACCTGCAGGTCGGCGCTGTGCTCGCCGACCGTCGGAGGTCCCCGTGACATCCGCACCGTCTGCAGGGTCCCCGTCGGAGCATCCCGACGGGGATCCAGGTGTGGTCGTGGTGACCGGAGTAGGCCGGTACCTGGGCGCGCGGGTGGCGTCCCGCCTCGCCGCCGACTCGCGGGCGGGCCGGGTCATCGGGGTAGATCAGGCGCCGCCGCCACCGGAGTACGCCGAATGGCTCTCCGGGGTGGAGTTGGTTCAGGCTGACTTGACCACCGGCGCCGGAGTGATCGCCGCGCTGGACGCCGACATCGTGGTGCACCTGGGCGTGGTGACCGCGCCCGACCCCGCGGCCGGCGGGCGAGCGGCGATGAAAGAGCAGAACGTCATCGGCACCATGCAGCTGTTGGCGGCCTGCCAACGGGCGCCTCGGCTGCGCAAGCTGGTGGTCCGCTCCTCCACCGCCGCCTACGGCGCCTCGTTTCGGGATCCATCGGTCTTCACCGAAGACACCGAGCCGCGGGAGACACCCCGCGGTGGCTTCGCCCGCGACATCCTCGACCTGGAGGGGTATGTGCGCGGGTTCCGGCGCCGGTGCCCGCACGTGACCACCACCGTGCTACGGCTGGCCCCGCTGATCGGATCCGCCGCCGACACCACCCTCACCCGCTACTTCGCCCAACCGATCGTGCCGACCGTGCTGGGGCGGGACCCCCGGCTACAGTTCGTGCACGTCGACGACGCGCTGGAGATCCTGCACCGGTCGGTGGTCGAGGACCACCCGGGCACCTACAACGTGGCCGGCCCCGGGGTGCTCACGTTGTCGCAGGCGATCCGGCGGTCCGGTCGGGTACCGGTACCGGTGGCCGAACTCGGGCTGTCCGCGGTGGCGGCGCTGGCCCGCCGGTTCGACCGGGGTGGGTTCGGCCTTGATCAGGTCGACCTGTTCGTCCACGGCCGGGTGGTGGATATCAGCCGCCTCGTCCGGGAGTACGGGATCGTCCCGCGTTCGACCCCGGAAGCGTTCGCCGATTTCCTCAGCGGTCGGGGAGCCGGCGGAGAGCTGCTCAGCCGGGAGCGGTTGGTGAGCGTCGAGCGGGCGATCCTGGCCGGGATCAACCGGGTTCGGCAGGGCCGGAAGGGCGGAGGGACGGACCAATGACCGCTGACGTGTGGGATCAGCGGGTCGCCGATGCGCTCGCCTTTCTGCGCCGCCGGCTGTCCGGGGACTATGAGGTGGACGAATTTGGATTCGATCCCCACCTGACCCAGGCGGTGTTCCACCCGCTGCTGCGCCTGCTCTACCAGCGCTGGTTCCGCACCGAGCTGCTCGGGGCGGAGCACCTGCCCCGGTCAGGGCCGGCGCTGCTGGTGGCCAACCATTCCGGCACGATCGCGTTGGACGCGCTGATGTTGGCGATCGGCGTGCATGATGCCACTCGGCCGGCCGGCGGAGTGGCCCCGGGCCAGTCGGGACCGCCCCTGTCCGGCCGGCATCTGCGGTTACTCGGCGCTGATCTGGTGTTTCGGCTCCCGGTGCTGTCGGAGTTGGCGCGCAAGTCCGGCGGCACCCTGGCGTGTGCTCCGGACGCCGAGCGGCTGCTGCGGGCCGGGGAACTGGTCGGGGTGTTCCCCGAGGGCTTCAAGGGCGTCGGCAAGTCCTATCAGGACAGATATAAGCTGCAGCGGTTCGGGCGAGGCGGGTTCGTGGCCGCCGCGCTACGGACCGGGGCACCGATCGTGCCCGTCGGGATCGTGGGGGCTGAGGAGATCTATCCGAAGATCGGTGACCTGGGACCGGTGGCGAGGCTGCTGGGCCTGCCGTACTTCCCCGTCACCCCGACTTTCCCATGGCTGGGACCGCTCGGGCTGATCCCGCTACCGAGCAAGTGGCTGATCGAGATCAACCCACCGATCGACACCAGCGAGTGGGCTGGCCAGGCGGACGATCCCGTGGTGGTGTTCAACCTCGCCGACCAGGTCCGGGAGACCATCCAGCAGACCCTCTACCGGCTACTCGAGCGGCGCCCCAAGCCATTCGAGTGGTGACCCGAGCGGAGCCCACCCCCCGCCACTGACCCACGCGTGAGGTCAGGCGGTGGTCAGGACCGGCGCGTACGGCGGCGGACCGCGGTGGCCGCGACTACCGCGCCAGCGACGGCCCCGGCCGCCGCCACCGGCGCCCCGATCCGCGCCGCTTTCCGCGCGGTACGGAAGTCACACACCTCCCAGCCGCGGCGGCGAGCCTCCCGCCGCAGTTGCGGGTCAGGGTTGACCGCGACCGGGTGACCGACCATCGACAACATCGGCAGGTCGTTGATGGAGTCGCTGTAGGCGCTACACCGGGACAGATCCAACCCCTCCGCGGCGGCCAAGGCGGTGATCGCCTCGGCCTTGGCCGGGCCGTGCATCAGGTCACCGTCCAGCGCCCCGGTGTAGACCCCGTCCGCCACCTCGGCCACGGTCCCGATCGCGCCGGTGAGCCCGAGTCGAGCGGCGATCACCCGCCCCAGCTCCACCGGGGCGGCGGTCACCAGCCACACCCGCTGCCCGGCCGCCAGATGTTGCTCGGCGCGCCGCCGGGTGCCCGGCCAGATCCGGCTGGCCATGGACTCGTCATAGATCTCCTCCGCCAGGCGTTCCATATCCGCCACCCGCCAACCGGCCACGAACGCCAGCGCGGATTGTCTGGCCAGGTCGATGTGTCCGGAGTGCTCCGTGGCCAGCAGCCGGAACCGTACCTGGCGGAGGGCGAATCGCAGCAGGTCACCGACGGTGACGTACCGCCGGGCCGCCAGACCGCGCGCGAACCAGTAGATGGACGCGCCGCGCATCATGGTGTTGTCGACGTCGAAGAACGCTGCGGCGGTCGGATCCGGCGCGGGCGGCGGCGCGGCGGTCTCCTGAGCGCTGTCCGGCAGCGGTGGATGAACGGTGGATGGCGTGGCCGCGGCCCCCCGGCCGCGACGGCCGGCCCGGGTACCCGGCACGGCGAACCCCCCTCAGCGGTCGTCTCACCCGAGCGTAGTAGCGCCCCGCCACCCGGTGGCGGGGCGCGGGACGGCTCAGCCCCCGAGCAGGTCGCCGAGTAGTCGGTTCAACCCACCGAGCAGGCTGCCGCCGCGAGCCGGTTCGACATCATCGGGGGTCGCCGGCGCCGGCTCCGTGGGGGAGTCGGTCTCCTGGCCGGCGGTGGCCGGATCGGTGGGCTCGGACGGGTCGGTGACGGCTCCGGAGGGCTCTTCCGGGTCGGAGGGTTCTCGATCGGTGGCGTCGGGCGCGTTGTCCGCGGTCCGCTGCTCCGGCACCGTCGGCGGTGGGCTCAGCGGATCCGGCGCCGGCAGGGTGACGCAGTCGGCGGGGACCGGTCCGAGCGTGTCGATGCTGGAGATCGTGCCGCAGTCTTGCTCCATCCCGCGGCTGAGCTCCGCCACCCGCTGCTCGACCAGCGCCAACAGGCTCAGGGAAGCGTCGACCCGGCGGCGGTCCGCCCCGCTGAGCTGGGTGGCCAGTGCCTCCAGGCGTTCCCGCTGCCCGCTGGCGAAGCCGCGCACTACTTCCAGTACCGCCGGGTCGTCCCGACTGACCGCGGCGGTGGTGAGTAGCCGGACCCCTTGATGGGTGTCGCGGTCCATGTCTTCCAGCACCCGGGCCAGATCGTCACCGTGTAGGCCGGCGGTTTCCAGCAGGCGGGTCCGGGCGAACTCCAGATACAACTGTCCCCGACCGACGTCCGAGCTGGCCAGAGCGAGCTGTGCGCGTTCAGTAGAGCGCTTCACGCCATACAGCGCGTCGCCGGGCATCGCGTTCTCGCTGGCGGCCGACATGCCGGTGAAGGCCACCGCCCCGACCGCCACACCAGCGATCACGGCGGTACGGGTACGTGGGCCACCGGTGAGGCGGCGGGTCCGAGTCGGCTGCGCAGGGTCGGGCAGTAAGTCTGTCTCGGCCGTGGCCGGCTCGGTCGCGGTGACGCCGATGCCTTCCCGCTCCGCGGTGGCGACCAGCATCGCCCGCAGTCCGGTGCGGAACTCTGGATCGATCTCTGGAGCCGGGTCGCATGTGGTCAGCCGCTCCCGCAGCTCGAGCAGAGGAGCCAGTTCGTCGTCGTACGAGGTGCGGCGACGTTGGCGCCGTCCCCCCTCGGCTTCGTCAAGCAACTGGGCGAGTCGCTGGGCCCGGCGACGGTGCCACATTGGCATGCTCATCACCTGCACCTCCTCTCTTCGCCACGGCGCTCGCGCCCCCGGGACGCGACGACGACCGCCGCTGTCGACAGCGACGGTCGTACCCAGCACAACGGCTGGCCGGCGCGGAAAGTTACGGCCGGTCGCCCCATCTGAGGGGTCATCCGCGGAACCCGTCCGGTAGCAGGCGGGCCAATGCGCGGACCGCGCGGTACTGCAATGCCTTGATAGCGCCTTCGTTCTTGCCCATCGCCTGGGCGGTCTCGGCTACGGAGAAGCCTTGGAGGAATCGGAGCACAATGCACTCTTGCTGTTCGGGGTTGAGCTGTTTGACCGCCGACAGCAGGGTCACGTTGGTGATGTGGGTGAGCACCGCCGACTCCGGGGTGCCTTCCGGACGGTCTTCCTTGTCCGCGTCGAGGACGTCCCCAGTGGTGATTTCCAGCCGGTGGCGGCCGGATTTGAAGTGGTCGGCCACCAGATTGCGCGCGATGGTGACCAGCCAGGCTCCCAGATCCCGTCCCTGCCAGGTGAAAGAGCCGATCCGTCTCAGCGCACGCAGGAAGGTTTCGGAGGTCAGATCCTCGGCGAGCTGGCGGTTGCCGACCCGGAAGTAGATGAACTTGAAGACAGTGTCGACATACCGGTCGTAGATCAGGCCGAACGCCTCCGCTTCGCCCGCCTGGGCCCGCTCCACCAGTGCCCAGACTTCGGCGGCGGCGTCTCCCGGGGCAGGCCGGGCCGGGGAGGTAGCCGTCCGGGTGGCGGTAGCGGTGTGGGCCGTGGCCGGTTCCCCCGTGACCGTCGAGTCGGGTGCGTTTCGGTGGTCGCGAGCCGCGGTGGTGGTACGGCTGGCGCTGGCCGAGGCAGCGGCGGTGCTCGGGGTGGCGTAGCCGGCCGGACCGGTCGGTTGCGTAGGAGGCCGGTTACGGGTCCGGCGGGGTGCCTGAGCCGTGAGTGAGTAGAGCCTGCCACCGGGTACGACGTGTGCTTCGCTCACGTCCACCGCCCCTCGAAACCCATGACCCTGGTGGGTCGCTCGCCGCTTCCGGGCATATCAGCCTCCTCAAGACTGAGGCATATAAACTTTCATATTCATGAACGATCTGTGCCAATAGGGATGATAGGCCGTATCGCGTCCATCTGGTGGGAGTCTGGCAACTCTCGTTCGAAAATCCTTTCGTCATCGCGGCGAGGTCGTCGCACAGCGTGTGCGATTACTCCGAACGGGCGAGTCGTGTCAGAATTTCGCCCCGATGGCAGCGGGCATGACCGCTGGTCTACGCGGTGAGCGACCGGAGGGCAGGAGCGGCGGTATGGGAAACGGTGTGGACGGTGACGTCGAAGCGACTCCGTCGGTGGCCCGGATCACGTTGCTCACCCGGGCGGAGTGTCACCTGTGCGAATACGCCCGCGAGGCGCTGGCCCGGGTGCAGGCCGCCACGGGCGTGTCCTGGGTCGAGATCAGTGTGGATAGTGATCCGGAACTGGAGCAGGAGTACGGGGACCGGATTCCGGTAGTGCTGCTGGATGGGCGGGAGCACGACTACTTCCGGGTGGACGAGCAGCGACTGCTGCGGGCGCTGCGAGGCTGAGTGGATCTCACTCCTCGCGAGGCGACCGTCGTAGGTGGTGGTTGGTACGGTCGAGATCATGCGGCAGCCTCGGCACTTGGTCTGGGACTGGAACGGCACTCTGCTCGACGACCTCCCGCTGGTGGTCGCGGCCACCAATGTCGCGTTCGCGGCGGCCGGCGGCCCGACGATCACCGCGGAGGAGCACCGGCGGGACTTCCGCCGGCCCATCATCGAGTACTACGCGCAGGTGCTGGGCCGGCCGGTGGATGTGACCGAGTTCGCTGCTCTCAACAAGATTTTTCACGATGCGTATCAGGCCAAGCTGCCTTGCTCGTTGACCGCCGACGCCCGGACCGCGTTGGCGGAGTGGCCCGGTTCCCAGTCGTTGCTGTCGATGTGGTTCCACACCGAGTTGGTGCCGGCGGTGGCGGGGCATGGGCTCACCCCCTTCTTCCAGCGGATTGATGGACTGCGGGAGCCGCTGGAGCACGGTGGTGACCACAAGGCCCCCTACCTGGCCCAGCACCTGGCCGCCCAGGGGCTGTCCGGGGAGCAGGTGGTGATGATCGGTGACTCGGTCGACGACGCGCACGCCGCCGCTGCCGTAGGCGCCCGATGTGTCCTCTATACCGGCGGGTTCACCGATGAGGCACAGTTGCGGGCCACCGGGGCCCCGGTGGTGGATTCGCTGCGGGCCGCGGTGGCCTTGGCGCACACACTGCCGTGAAACTCACACTGAGCCGGCGGACGCGGCTGGCCGCCCGCGACGCGGCGGGGTGGGATGAGGTCGGGCGGAGGGGAACGGGCCGGTTCAGGGGGCGATTCTCGCGCGGCAATCCGGAATAAGCTGGTACTAGCTGGAATAATCAGACGAAGGCCCAGCCGGCGCGGGTGCCCGTGCGGGTGAGGGCACCGGTGCACCGGGTCGGTCCACCGGTGGCTGCGGGGGCGCCCACCACGGCCGCGCCCGCGTCGGTTGGGTTCCGAACAGCAAGATCGCGATTTGTGCACGGCTTCACAAACACTTACCCTGGCGGGGGTGGCGCGCTGCGCACGGGCCGTCATGGCCTGTGAAGTCGCGCGGGGAGGCGTGGGGATCGCGACGTCGGCACGGAGTCTCATGAACCAGTTCACCGGACCGGGAGAACCCGGCGAGATGGTGGTTCCGGAGTTTCCGGATCTTCCGGAAGCGACGGTTACTCGCCTGCCGGAGTACTTGCGCGCTCTCCACCAGCTCGCCCAGTCCGGTGTCGAGACCATCTCCAGCGAGACCTTGGCCGCCGCCGCCGGAGTGAACTCCGCCAAGGTGCGGAAAGACTTGTCGCACCTGGGGTCCTACGGCACCCGCGGTGTGGGATATGAGATCGCGCGCCTGATCCGGCAGATCGAACAGGTGCTGGGGCTCACCCAGCAGCGCAACGTGGCCCTGATCGGGATAGGAAACCTGGGGCACGCGCTCGCCGGTTACGCCGGGTTCGTCAATCGCGGCTTCCGGGTCAGCGCGCTGGTGGACGCCGATCCCGCCCGGGTGGGGGAACGGCTGGGCGACATCACCGTCACCCACATCGATGACCTGGCCGCCACGGTGGCAGAGAAGCAGATCACGATCGGGGTGATCACCACGCCCGCCTCGGCCGCGCAGGAGGTCGCCGACCGCTTGGTGGCCGCCGGGGTGCGCAGCATCTTGAACTTCGCCCCGTGTGTGGTCACCGTGCCCGACGGGGTGGATGTGCGCAACGTCGATCTGGCGATCGAACTGCAGATCCTGTCCTTCCACGAACAGCGACGCGCGTTTGATCGGGCCCGTCGCGCTCACGCCGACGGCGCCGCCGATTCCGAGGGCGTGACGCTGGCTACCCCCCGCCGGACCGGCTCACGCACGCACGCCCCCGCACGGAAGGCCCGGAAGGTGGTCGGTCCATGAACCTGCTGCTGGTCGGTGCCTCCTACCGCACCGCCGACGTGGGACTGCTGGAGCGGCTCGCCACCGCTCCGGACGACGTGGCCGCCCGGCTGACCGAGCTGGTGCGGTTGGAACACGTGGCAGAAGCGCTCCTACTGTCCACTTGCAACCGAGTGGAAGTGTACGCGGCGGTCTCCGGATTCCACGGCGGGGTCACCGACGTCTCGGGCTGGCTGGCGGCCCAAGCCGGGGTGGAACCGGCCGCGCTGGCGCCGCACCTGTACGTGCGGTGGGACACCGAGGCGGTCGAGCATGCGCTGCGGGTGGCCGCCGGTCTGGACTCGATGGTCGTCGGCGAAACCCAGATCCTCGGGCAGGTCCGGGAGGCGTACGCGGCGGCGATGTCCGCCGGCACCGCGGGCCGCCTGCTGCACGACCTGCTGCAGCAGGCACTGCGGGTCGGCAAGCGAGTGCACGCCGAAACCGGTATCGACACCGCGGGACGCAGCGTGGTCACCGCCGCCCTGGCGCTCGCCGCGCGTCGGTTGGCTTCCGACTCCGACGGCGCAGCGGATGAGCTGGCGGCGTTGGCGGGCCGCCGGGTGTTGGTGATCGGGGCCGGCGCGATGGGGGCGTTGACGCTGGCCACCTTGAGCCGCGCCGGAGCCGGCCCAGGGTGGGTGGCCAGCCGCACCCCGGAGCGGGCCCAGCGGTTGGCCGACACCTATGGGGCGACCCCGATCCCGTTGACCGAGGTGGCGGCGGTGCTGCCAGCGGCGGATCTCGTGGTGACGGCGACCGCCTCGCGCCGACCGGTGCTGACCGCGGCTACCGTGGCCGAGGCGCTGGCCCACCGGTCGGACCGACCGCCGCTGGTGGTGTGCGACCTGGCGGTTCCCCGGGACGTGGAGCCGGAGGTGGCGGATCTGCCCGGGGTCGTGCTGATCGACTTGGCGCGGCTGGCCGCCGACCTGCCGAAGGAAACCACCGCCCAGATTGAGGCGGCGGAGCGGATTGTGGCGGCGGAGACCAGCACCGTAGCCAGTGGGCTCCGCAACGCCCGAGTGGCGCCGACCGTGGCGGCGCTGCGGGCCCGCGCCGACGAGGTGATGACCGCCGAACTGACCCGGTTGTCCCAGCGACTGCCTGAGCTGACCGAGGAGCAGCGGGCGGAGATCTCCCACACGATCCACCGGCTGGTCCGACGGCTGCTGCACGAACCTACGGTCCGGGTCCGGCAGTTGGCTGCCGAACCGGGCGGAGAGGCGTACGCCCAGATGTTGGCAGACTTGTTCGACCTGCGAATTCCCCATGCCCGGCAGGTGGACGGGCTCCCTGAGCTGGCCGGAGAGGAGGAGCCCGCGTGACTCTGCGGATCGGTACCCGGGGCAGCGCGTTGGCGATGAGCCAGGCGGGGATGGTGGCGCGGCAGATCAGTGAGCAGACCGGGATGCCGACGGAACTGGTCCCGATCACCACCGCCGGCGACACCTCGAACGCGCCGGTGGCCCGGCTCGGGGTCGGGGTGTTCGTCTCCGCGCTGCGGGAAGCGCTGGTGGACAAGGAAGTTGACCTCGCGGTTCACTCGTACAAGGACCTGCCCACCGCGCCGGACGACCGGCTGCAGGTGGTGGCGGTGCCGCCACGGGTGGACCCGCGGGACGCGCTGGTGACCCCACAGGGGCGGGGATTGGCCGATCTCCCGCCGGGGGCCCGGGTGGGCACCGGCGCACCACGGCGGATCGCCCAATTGCACGCACTGGGGCGGGGACTCGTGCCGGTACCGGTGCGGGGCAACGTGGACAGCCGGCTGGCCCGGGTGACGTCCGGGGAACTGGACGCGCTCCTGCTGGCCAGCGCCGGGCTGATCCGGTTGGGGCGGGCCGACGTGATCACCGAGACGCTGGATCCGGCGGTTCTGCTGCCGGCCCCCGCGCAGGGGGCGCTGGCGGTGGAGTGCCGGGCCGACGATCAATACCTGCTGGAGACGCTGGCGGCGCTCGACCACCTACCCAGCCGAGCCGCGGTAGTGGCCGAGCGGACCATGCTGGCCACGCTGGAGGCCGGGTGTAGCGCACCGGTGGCTGGGTACGCCGAGCTCACCCCCACGGGGGCGTTTCGGCTGACCGGGGCGGTAATCGCGCTCGACGGGACCCGGAGCATCCGGCACAGCCGGATCATCGCGGCACCCGGCACCGGACCGGAATTGATCGACGTGGCTCGGCGTCTCGGTGAGGAGCTGGCCGCCGACCTGCTGGCGGCCGGAGCACAGACGATCATGGCCGCGCGCGGGCCGGGCGGGGCGGAGCCCACGCGGTCGACCGGGGAGCACAGTAGGAGCGACGATGACTCGTAGTAATTCCGCCAGCCGGATCACGTTCGTCGGGGGTGGCCCCGGCGATCCCGGCCTGTTGTCTCGGCGCGCTATTGACGCGCTGGCGGCGGCTGACCAGATCATCTACGACCGGGGCCTGCCGGAACCGTTGCTGGCCGCGGCTCGGTCCGACGCTCGGGCGGACGCGGAGTTCACCCCCGCGGAGGGGGTGCCGGGCGAGGTGGCCAAGGTGCTGGTGGAGGCGGCGCAGGCCGGGCGGAACGCGGTCTACCTGGTCGCGGGGGACCCGTTCGGTCGGGCGTCGGTGCTGGCCGAGGTCCGGGCGGTCGCCCAGGCCGGGGTGCGGTTCGAGGTGGTGCCGGGGATCGACCGGGCCACCGGCGTAGCCACGTACGCCGGCATTCCGCTGGTCGGTATGCGCACCACGGTGGATGTGGATGACGTGACCGCGCTGGACTTCGAGCTGCTGGCCAACCTGGTCACCCGGGGACAGGTGGCGCTGGCGGTGGACGCCGGCGACCTGGCCGAGGTCCGGGATGGGCTGCTGGCCGCCGGTGTGGACGGGGAGACTCCGGTGGCGGTGACCGGGGACGGCACCGGTGACACCCAGTACACCACCACCTCCACTGTGGACAGCTTTGTGGCGGCGGCGCTCGGGTTCAGCGGCCGAGTGGTGCTGACCCTCGGGGAAGGGCTGTCCGGGCGAGAGCAGCTGAGCTGGTGGGAGTCCCGCCCGCTGTACGGGTGGAAGGTGCTGGTGCCGCGGACCAAGGAGCAGGCCGGGGTGATGAGCGCCCGGCTGCGGCGGTACGGGGCGATCCCGACCGAGGTCCCGACCATCGCGGTGGAGCCGCCGCGTACTCCCGCCCAGATGGAGCGGGCGATCAAGGGCCTGGTCGACGGGCGGTACGCCTGGGTGATCTTCACCTCGGCGAACGCGGTCCGGGCGGTGTGGGAGAAGTTCCTCGAGCACGGGTTGGACGCGCGCCACTTCGGCGGGGTCAAGATCGCCTGCATCGGCCCGGTCACCGCCGACGCGGTGCGGGCGTTCGGGATCACCCCGGAGCTGATCCCGGACGGCGAGCAGACCACCGAGGGTCTGTTGAAGGAGTTCCCGCCGCACGACGATCTGCTCGACCCGGTCGGGCGGGTGCTGCTGCCGCGGGCCGACATCGCCACCGAGGTGCTCGCCGCCGGGCTGGTGGAGAAGGGGTGGGAGGTCGACGACGTCACCGCCTACCGGACGGTGCGGGCCTCGCCTCCGCCGGCGGAGATCCGCGACGCCATCAAGTCGGGCGGGTTCGACGCGGTGCTGTTCACCTCCTCCTCCACGGTGCGGAACCTGGTCGGGATCGCCGGCAAGCCGCATGCGCGGACGGTGGTGGCGGCGATCGGGCCGAAGACCGCCGAGACCGCTACCGAGTTCGGGCTGCGGGTGGATGTGCGTCCGGAGCGCGCCACGGTCGCCGACCAGGTAGAGGCGCTGGCCGAGTACGCGGTGCGGCTGCGGGAGCAGTTGGCCACCATGCCGACCAAGCAGCGCCGCGGCTCCAAGACTCAGGGCCCGACCGCGCTGCGGTTCCGGTAATCCGCGGAGGGAGGCGGCGTGTCGTACCCGTGGGTACGGCCGCGACGGTTGCGGCAGACGGCGGCGTTCCGCCGACTGGTGGCCGAGACTCGACTGTCCCCGGCCGAACTGGTACTACCGCTGTTCGTCCGGGAGGGGTTGACCGAGCCGCGGCCGATCAGCTCGCTGCCGGGGGTGGTGCAGCACTCCCGCGACTCGCTGCGCCGCGCGGCTGAGGAGGCGGTGGCGGCCGGGGTAGGCGGGCTCATGCTGTTCGGGGTGCCGGCCGAGCGGGACCCGGTCGGATCCGGGGCCACCGATCCGGCCGGCATCCTGAATCTGGCCATTGCGGACGTGCGGTCCGAGGTGGGGGACAGCACGGTGGTGATGGCCGACCTGTGCCTGGACGAGTTCACCGACCACGGCCACTGCGGGGTGCTGGCCGCGGACGGCCGGGTGGACAATGACGCCACGCTCCAGCGATACCAGGAGATGGCGTTGGCCCAGGCGGTCGCCGGCGCCCACGTCCTGGGCCTGTCCGGGATGATGGACGGGCAGGTGGCGGCGGTCCGGCAGGCCCTGGACCAGGCCGGACACACCGACGTGGCGCTACTGGCCTACGCCGCCAAGTACGCCTCCGCCTGCTACGGCCCGTTCCGGGAAGCGGTGGAGTCCACCCTGCAGGGGGACCGGAAGACCTACCAGCAGGATCCGGCCAACGCCCGGGAAGCGCTGCGGGAAGTGGCGCTGGACGTGGCGGAGGGGGCGGACCTGGTGATGGTCAAGCCGGCGCTGCCCTACCTGGACGTGATCGCGGAGGTCCGCCGGGCGGTGTCGGTACCGGTCGCCGCCTACCAGGTCTCTGGGGAGTACGCGATGGTGGAGGCGGCCGCCGCGCGCGGGTGGCTGGACCGGGACCAGGTGATCCTGGAGAGCCTCACCTCGATCCGACGGGCCGGCGCCCAGATCATCCTCAGCTACTGGGCGGTGGAGGTGGCCCGGTGGCTGCGGTGACCGGTCACGACCGCCGGCGGCGGCCGTGACCGGTCACGGCTTCAGCTGGTGGATCAGGTCGAACACGTCCGCTTCGTACTCTCGCCACTGTCGATCCGGCTGGTAGCCGAGTTCCGCGTTGACCCCGGCCATCGGGTCGTTCTCGGGCGCGTTCCAGGTCTGCACCTCCGCGAGCTGCGGTTCGGCCCCCTGCAGTTCGAGCAGCATCCGGGCCTTGATCACTCGTTCCAGGCCAAGGCCTCGGTGCGCGGGCACCACGATCGTGTCGTACTGGTCGGCCCGGACCGGGTGCTGGGCGGGCACCACCACTTCGGTGAGGGCGGCGACCGCACCGCTGGCCTCGTGCACCGCCAACACCAGGTAAGGGGTCATTCCTCGCCGGTTCAGCGTCTCCAGACTGGCCAGGAGCCGGCGGGCATCGTACGAGCTGGGGTGCAGCTCCAGGTCGTTGTCCTCCCGGCGGGACGCTTTCGCGGCCGCGTAGGGCTCCAGCAGCGGGGGCGGCAGCGTGTGAGGGTGGTACTCCACCCGGTAGCCGGGCGGGGCGGCGTCCGCCATCTCCCGCAGCCGCTTCGTGTCCACTTGGGATAGCTTGAGGACGCTGCGGGTTTCCACGTACACGCACCGGAATCCCAGTGACTCCCAGAATTGGATGGCCGGGGTGTCGCTGACCGCCTCCACCCCGATCGAGGAAAGCCCTTCGGTGTAGGCGCGTCGCACTGCGGTGGCCACGAGCGCCCGTCCGATCCCCCGGCCGCGGGCGGCGGGGCGGACCAGTACCTCCAACACCCCCACGTCTCCCAGCAGCAGCAGGTTGGCGTACCCGTCCGGGGCGGAGCCGTCCGCGGATTCGGCCCGCCAACAGACCCGCCGCTCTCCGGGCATGGTTTCGCTGAGATAGTCCCGCATCCGAGTGGCGCGCCACGGCGGATCGTTGGGTAGATCGATGGCGAACACCTCGTTCAGCGCATCGACCATCGATTCGATTTCTGGGTCCGACGCGTGCGCCGGTGACCACTCCCGCACCATCACCACTCGTACAGCTTGCCTTGCCAGGCGTGGCGACGGAAGGGGGCGATGGTCAACCGACCACCGGATCAGCTCCCCAAACTCCGTCGTCCGTAGTCGTCGGCGGCTGCAAATACCTGATTGGCGTACGCGGCGACGTTGTTGTACGACAGGATCGCCGCCCACCAGTCGTCGGGTTTGGATAGGTCCCGCCCGCCTTGACACAGGTAGTTCCCGGCGGCCAAAGCGGCGTCGTAGATGTTGTGCACGTCGGCGATCCCGTCGCCGTTGGCGTCGACCGCCTGGGTACGCCAGGTGGCGGGGATGAACTGCATCGGGCCGACCGCCCGGTCGTACACCCGGTCCCCGTCCAGATCACCCCGGTCGGTGTCTCGGATCTCCATGCGGCCCTCCCGCCCGTCCAGGGGCGGGCCGATGATCGGCGGCAGCACCCGACCGTCCGGCAGCACCGTCGCCCCACCCGCGCTGCCGTGGCCGGACTCGACCCGTCCGATCGCGGCCAGGGTGGTCCAACTCAGGTGGCAGTCGGGCGCCCGTTGCGCCAGCACCAGCTCGGCGTACCCGTACGCCTGGAGGGGGATGGCGGGGATGTTGGTCCGGCGGGAAATCTCCTCCGCCCAGTCCGCCAGCCGCTCGGCCGGGTTGGTGGCCGGTGGGGTGATCACCCCCAGGGTGGGGACCGGGGGCACCAAGCCCGGCACCTCCTGATCGGTGGGGCGGGTGGGGTCAGGGGGAGGCGGGGCGGCGGTGGGGGCCGCCTCGCCGGAGCCGGCCGCCGGGACCAGGAGCGCTCCCCCGGCCACCGAGGCCAGCAACAGGAGGGTGGTCAGGCCGGCGGGCAGGACCAGCCGGCCGGTGGGGCGCTGAGCCCACGCGCGTACCGCCCGAAAGGTCCGGACGGGGATGCCCCCGAGGAGTCGGAGCAGCCGAGGTAACGGACGGCGGTGTCGGGTGACTTCCGGTAACTCCCCGGTGGCGGCATCCGGCGGGGTGGCTACCGAAGCGGTCGCCCGGGCGGTCGCGAGGTCCGTCTCCGTCGCCGGGGGGCGGGTAGCCCCCGGGATCATCGCCACCGCCGCGATCGGGGCGGTGGGCCGGTCGTCGGTGGCCGGGTCGGTGGGAAGATCAGCCCCGGCAGCGGTCGGAGGGTCCACCGCGGGTGGGAATTCCCGGGTCGTGTCCAACCCAGCCGCGGGCACGGCTGGCCGCAGCGGGGCGGGGTCGGCGCCCGCCCGCTCGGGCGAGTCGGTCATAGCGTCGAGTATTCCGCATCCTCCCCACCGTGCCCACCATCGAGGGGAGTAAGGTAAAGGGAGCGCATTATCCTGGATTTATGCCTCGGTATGAGTTCCGGTGCCGGTCCTGCGGTGACACGTTCGAGGTGGACCGGCCGATGAGCCGAGCTCACGAGCCGGCTGATTGTCCCCAAGGCCACTCCGACACGGTGAAGCTGCTGTCCACGATCGCCCTGACCGGGCGGGCGGGGCAGGGGTCCGGCGCGGCCGCCGGCGGCGGATGCTGCGGCGGTGCCTGCGGATGTGGCTGATCAATAGCGGTTCAGTGGCTGCCCGCAGTCGCTCCGACACTCACCGAAACGGTCGATAAGACTGGCCAGAAGTACCACATCGCCTGCGGGCGGGATCCGGTTGTCCGGGCAGGACATCCATACCGACGCCCGGCCCGGTCCGGCAAGGGCCCTCCGGCCGACCGGTCGCCTCGGTGCATCTGATTTTGGCCGTTCGCAGGATGTGTACGGCCGACTCTGGTCAGAAGACTAAAGCTGCATCGTCGGGGGGTCTGCGTGTCGGCACGTGTAGAGATGCCGAGCGGGTTGGTCACGTTCCTCTTCACGGACATAGAGGGATCGACAAGATTGGCCCAATTGCTCGGCGGCGAGTACCGATCGGTGCTCCATGAGCACCGACGGCTGCTCCGGGATGCCTTCTCCGCCGGCGATGGCGTGGAGATGTTCACCGAGGGTGACTCGCTCTTCTACGTGTTCCCGGACGCCCGGGTCGCGCTGACCGCGTGCGCGGCTGGGCAACGGGCGCTGCTGGAGCACTCGTGGCCGCAGGCGGTCGGACAGCCGAAGGTGCGGATGGGGCTGCACAGTGGGTGGGCGCGCCCGTACGGCGGGGAGTACGCCAGCCCGGAGGTGCACCGGGCGGCCCGGGTGGCCGCCGCCGCCCACGGCGGGCAGGTGCTCTGCTCCGCTGCCGCCGCCGCCCACAGCCAACCCCTGACCGGCGAACTCTGGCTACGTGACCTGGGGCTGTTCCGGCTGCGCGGGTTCGACGGCCGGGAGCGGCTGTACCAGTTGATGGCCCCTGGTCTGCCGCAGGTCTTTCCCCGGTTACGGACCGAGGACGCGGTCGCCCACAACCTGCCCGCCCCCAGCACCTCGTTTGTGGGGCGGCAGGCGGAGACCGCCCGGTTGACCGAACTACTCGCCGCGCATCGGCTGGTCACCCTGGTGGGGGAGGGTGGCGCCGGCAAGACCCGGCTGGCGGTGGAGGTGGCCGCGAGCCGGGTCGATGAATACCCGGACGGGGTGTGGTTTGTGGACCTGGCCTCGGTGGTCGACCCGGGGCTGGTGACCATGACCGTGGCGACCACCTTGGGGTTACGGCCCGAGCCCGGGCGGCCGGTGTTGCAGACCCTGATCGAGTATGTGTCGACCCATCGGTTGCTGCTGGTGCTGGACACCTGTGAAACCCAGATCCCGGCGGTGGCGGCGATGGTCGGCCGACTGTTGGCCGCCGGTCCCCCCACGCGGGTGTTGGCCACCAGCCGGGAGCCGCTCGGGCTCCCGGGAGAGGTGGTCTGGCGGATTCCGCCCCTGTCGCTGACGCCAGCCGTCGATCAACCGGCGGACGCGGTGGCGTTGCTGGCGGAGCGCACCGCGGCTGCCCGGGGCGGCACGCCGGTGGCCCCCGCGGAACTGCCGGCGTTGACCCGGGTCGCCAACCGGCTGGCGGGATTGCCGCTGGCGCTGGAGTTGGCGGCCGCCCGGCTGCGGGTGCTCACCGCGGAACAGTTGGCGGACCGGTTGGAGGTGGAGCTGGCCGGCGGGGCCGGTGACCTGCTCGACACCATCGACGCCGGTCGGGGCCATTACGACGGCCGGCAGCGCGCCGGCGCAACGGACCTGGCGGCCGAGCTGCGGCACGCCACCCTGCAGGCGACAGTGGACTGGTCATATCGGACACTGGATCCGGTGGCGGCCCGGCTGTTGCGGGCGCTGTCGGTGTTCGCGGGCCCGGTCGACCTCGACGCCGCCGGCTGGATGTTGGCGGCCGACCCGCTGACAGCGCTGACCACGCTGGTGGACAAGTCGCTGCTGCGCACCGTGCCGATCTCGATTACCGACTCCGGTCCCGTCCAGTACGGCTACGGGTTGCTGGAGCCGATTCGGGCGTTCGCGGCCCGAGAGCTGGCGGGGGCGGGAGAGGAAGCGGACACCCGAGACCGGCACGTGGCGTGGGCGCTGGAGGTGCTGCGCCGGGCCCGGCACACCACCGAAGGTAAGCGGGAGACCCTGTCGCTGTACCGGCTGGATCCGCTGGCCGACGAGGTGCGGGCGGCCCTGCGTTGGTGCGTCACCGGGGGTGCGGCTAGCAGCGGGCTGCGGCTGGTGCACGGGCTGGAGCAGTGGTGGCGGGAGCGGGGACTGGCTCGGGAAGCGCGGCTGTGGCTGTTCCGGCTGTACGGGCGGATGGCCGAGACCGGGGAGGCGGTCGACGACCGTCTGCTGGCGACGGCCTATCACGTGCACTCCCTGCAGGCCGGGGCCGACGGGGAACTCACCGAGCAGTTGCGCTACGCCGAGCAGGCGGAGGCGATAGCCCGCCGGGTCGGAGCCCCGGCGTTGATCGCTCGGGTGCTGGCCAGCCGGTGCTGGTCCCTGCGAGATCTCGGCCAGTACGAAGAGGCCGAGCAGGCGGCCCGGGAAGTGATCGCCTGGGCGGAGGCGCACGGGGTCAGTCAGGAGGCGGTGTTTTCGGTCCATTGCCTGGCCCAGTTGCTGTGGCGCCGCGGGGCGCTGGATGAGGCGGTCGAGCTGCTGAGCAGCGCCCGGGCGGCGGAGGCGGCGCGGCCGGAGATCCGGGGCCGGCGGGATGTGGACATGCAACTGGGCATGGTGGCGCTGGCCCGGGGCGATCTCGTGGCCGCCCACGACCACCTGGTGGTGGCGCTGCGGTCCCGGATGGCCTATGGGTTCCACACCCGAGTGTGCGACACGCTGACGGCGATGGCGGTGCGGTGCGCACACGGCGGTGACCTGGTCACCGCCGCGCGACTGTTTGGCGCCGCCCATACGCACCGGTCCCGGCTGCGGGCCCGGCAGAGCGGCTACCTGGAGTACTGGCGGGAGCAGGAGCAGCTGCTGCGGGAGCAGCTGGGGGATCGCCGGTTCGACGCCGCGTTCGACGCGGGCAGCACCTTGAGCCTGGACGAGGCGGTCGCGGCCGCCCTGGCGGTGGATCAGGAGGTGGCGGAGCCGGGCGAGCGGGGAGAGGTGGATGGCAATACCGCTGCCCGGTTGTCGTAGTGGCCCCCGGTGGCAACTGCGTCGGCGCAGCCGCTGCCCAGGTCAGCGGCTGCGCCTCCCACGGACGGTCCCACCTCAGGCGATGGTCCAGGTGTCTCCCGCGGCGAGCAGCTCCGCCAGCTGCTGTTCCGGTGAGCCGTCGGCAGCGGCCTTCGCCTCCTCGACCTGCTGCCGCACCAGCTGGTCGTAGGAGGGGCGCTCGACCTGCCGGAACACCCCGATCGGGGTGTGGCGCAGGTCCGCCTCGGGCAACCGGGACAGCGCGAACGCGTAACTGGGGTCGGCCACCGTGACGTCGTGGACCAGGATCGCCTCCGGATCCACGCTGGCGGTTTCCCGGACTACCAGCCCGAACCCGTCCGGGGAGCGGGTGACCGCCCACTGGCCGTCGCTGCCGAAGGTGAGCGGCTGACCGTGCTCCAGCCGAATGAGGTAGTCGTCTCGGGTGCTGGCGTCCTTCAGTGGCTCGAACGCGCCGTCGTTGAAGATGTTGCAGTTCTGGTAGATCTCCACGAACGCCGAGCCGTGGTGGGTGGCGGCCGCCCGCAGCACCGACTGCAGATGCTTGCGATCGGAGTCGATGGTGCGGGCCACGAACGTGGCCTCCGCCCCCAGCGCCAGCGACAGCGGGTTGAACGGCGAGTCGGTCGACCCGACCGGGGTCGACTTGGTGATCTTGCCGAGCTCGCTGGTCGGGGAGTACTGCCCCTTGGTCAGCCCGTAGATCCGGTTGTTGAACAGCAGGATCTTCAGGTTGACGTTGCGCCGCAGCGCGTGGATCAGGTGGTTACCGCCGATGGACAGCGCGTCCCCGTCCCCGGTGACCACCCACACCGACAGGTCCGGCCGGCTGGTGGACAGCCCGGTGGCGATCGCCGGGGCGCGCCCGTGGATGGAGTGCATCCCGTACGTGTTCAGGTAGTACGGGAACCGGGACGAGCACCCGATCCCGGAGACGAACACGATCCGTTCCCGCGGGATGCCCAGCTCCGGCAGGAAGGACTGGAGGGCGGCCAGGATCGCGTAGTCCCCGCAGCCGGGGCACCACCGCACCTCCTGGTCGGACTTGAAGTCCTTGGCGGTCAGCTTCACCGGGACCGGCCCGGTGCCGTTGGTCTCAGGCATTCTTGACGACTTCCTCCAGCATGTCCGCCAGCTCCGCGGCGGTGAACGGCAGCCCGCGCACCTGGTTGTAGCTGATGGCATCGACCAGATACCGGGCCCGGATCACGTTCGCCAGTTGACCCAGGTTGATCTCGGGGATCACCACCCGCTCGTACCGGGACAGCACCTCCCCCAGGTTGGGTGGCAGCGGCGCCAGGTGCCGCAGGTGTGCGTGCGCGATCCGGTGGCCGGCCCGCCGCAGCCGGCGGCAGGCGGCCCCGATCGGTCCGTAGGTGGAGCCCCAGCCGAGCACCAGCACCCGGGCGTCGCCGTCCGGATCCTCGACCTCCACCTCCGGCACCTCGATCGCTTCGATCCGGGCGGCGCGGGTGCGGACCATGAAGTCGTGGTTGGCCGGGTCGTAGGAGATGTTGCCGGTCTTGTCAGCCTTCTCCAGCCCGCCGATCCGGTGCTCCAGCCCGGGAGTGCCGGGGATCGCCCACGGCCGCGCCAGGGTCTTGGGGTCGCGCAGGTACGGCAGGAAGGTGCCGTCTTCGCTGTTGGGCTCGGTCGCGAACTCCACCCGCAAGTCAGGCAGCTCGGATATGTCCGGCAGCCGCCACGGCTCTGAACCGTTGGCGAGGTAACCGTCGGACAGCAGCACCACCGGGGTGCGGTAGGTCAGCGCGATCCGCGCCGCCTCCAACATGGTGTCGAAGCAGTCGGAGGGGGAGCGGGGCGCCACCACCGCCACCGGCGCCTCCCCGTGCCGCCCGAACAGCGCCATGTTGAGGTCGGCCTGTTCGGTCTTGGTCGGCATCCCGGTGGACGGGCCGGCCCGCTGCACGTCGATCACCACCAGCGGCAGCTCCAGCGCCACCGCCAGCGAGATGGTCTCGCTCTTCAGCGCCACCCCCGGGCCGGAGGTGGAGGTGATCCCGAGCGAGCCCCCGTACGAGGCCCCGAGCGCCGCCCCGATCGCGGCGATCTCGTCTTCGGCCTGCATGGTGATGATGCCGAACCGCTTGTGCTTGCTGACCTCGTGCAGGATGTCGCTGGCCGGGGTGATCGGGTAGGCGCCCAGGAACACCGGTCGACCCGAGCGCACCGCCGCGGCCACGATCCCCAGCGACAGCGCCAGGTTGCCGGTGACGTTGCGGTAGCGCCCGGCCGGCAGGGCGGCCGGCTTCACCTCGTACCGGACCGCGAAGTCTTCGGTGGTCTCGCCGTAGTTCCAGCCGGCTTTGAACGCCAGCGTGTTGGCCTCGACCAGCACCGGCCGGTGGGCGAACTTCTGCTTCAGGAACGCCAGGGTCGACTCGTACGGCCGGGAGTACAGCCAGGACAGCAGCCCCAGCGCGAACATGTTCTTGGCCCGCTCGGCGTCCTTCTTCGACAGGTCGAGGTCGGCCAGCGCGGCCACGGTCAGGCTGGTCAGCGCCACCTTGTGCACGGTGTAGCCGGCCAGGGTGTCGTCTTCCAGCGGGTTGCTGGTGTAGCCGACCTTGGTCAGGTTGCGCTTGGTGAACTCGTCGGTGTTGACGATGATGTGCGCCCCCCGCGGCAGGTCAGGCAGGTTGGCCTTCAGCGCCGCCGGGTTCATCGCCACCAGCACGTCCGGGGCGTCGCCGGGGGTGAGGATGTCCGTGTCGGCGAAGTGCAGCTGGAAGCTGGAGACCCCCGGCAGGGTGCCGGCCGGTGCCCGGATCTCCGCCGGGAAGTTGGGCAGGGTGGAGATGTCGTTGCCCAGCTGGGCGGTTTCGGAGGTGAACCGGTCTCCGGTCAGTTGCATACCGTCACCGGAGTCGCCGGCGAAGCGGATGACCACCCGATCCAACTGCCGGACCTGCTTGGCCACGTCGTGCTGCCCTCCTACCCGGGCGCGAACTGCGCCGCGTTCGTGTTCCCCTGTCGAGCCTACGCGGCCCGATCCGAGGGCGGTCAGGGAAGAGTCCGACTGACCGGCGTGACCTGCGGAGTTGTGGCGCGACTCACCGGAAAATCGGGGATTTGCCGGCGCGGCGAGACCGAAATCACGGACACGGCCGGTCCGGTGCGGGGCAGCGGCGCAATCCCCGTGCGGCACAGTAACCACTCCGCGCCCCGCCGTACGCTCGATGGGTGACGACCGACCGACCGTTCCGCCGGCTCCAGCAGCGGCTGTTCGACCTCGCGGTGATGGGGTTGGTCGGAATGCTGGCCCTGCCGGCGGTGGTGCCGTACGAGCTGCCGGGGTTCCTCCACGGGTTGGCGATGGCCCTGCCGTTGTGGTGGCGGCGCCGGTACCCGGTGGTGGTGTTCGCGGTGGTGGCGGCCCTGGCCGGGGGGCAACTGCTGACCACCAACTTCGTGGTGGTGCCGCACGACCTGGCGGTGCTGATCGCCATGTACAGCGTGCTCACCTACGAGCGTCGGCTGGGGTGGGGGATCCTGGCCGGGGCGGTGGCCCTGCTGGGATCCGGGCTGGCCGGGGTGGCCATGTCCCAGGAGATGGCCGGCTGGATCCTGACCACCTATCTGGCGGTGGTCAGCATCGGGGTCTGGTTCCTGGGGTTGGCGATCCGGAACCGGCGGCTGTATGTGCGCAGCTTGGAGGAGCGGGCCGCCACCGCGGAACGGGAACGGGACCACCTGGCCCGGATCGCGGTGATCGAGGAGCGGGCCCGGATCGCCCGGGAACTGCACGACATCGTCGCCCACTCCTTGGCGGTGATGATCGTGCAGGCCGACGGCGCGAGTTACGCCCTGGCGCGGGATCCGGCCCGGGCCGCCGAGGCGGTACGCACCATCGGCGCCACCGGTCGGCAGGCGCTGGAGGAGATGCGGCAACTGGTGGCGGTGTTGCGGGATCCGGGCCACGGCGACACCCCGACCGAACCGGCGCCGACCGGATGGGGTCAGGTGACCGAGGCGGTGGAGCGGGCGCGGGCGGCCGGGTTGGCGGTCGAGTTGATGGTCCACGGCTCCCCACCGGAGGCGCCGTCCGGGATCGTGCTGGCGGTGCACCGGATCGTCCAGGAGTCGTTGACCAACGTGCTCAAACACGCCGGACCCGACGCCCGCACGCGCGTGGTGCTGACGTACGCGCCGGAGCGGATCGAGGTGGCGGTGGACAACGACGGCGGTACCCGGCCGGAGCCGGAGCGGCTGCCCACGGGCGGGCATGGGCTGGTGGGGCTCCGGGAACGGGTGTCGCTCTACGGCGGGGAGTTCTCCGCCGGGCCGGGGTCGGACGGGGGGTGGCGGGTCCGGGCGATGCTGCCGATGCCGCCGCCCGGTAGCCGGCCACCGACCCCGGCGGTCCCCGCGGATCGGGCGGCTGCCCTCGGGGCGGACCCTGCCCCGGCGACCTGAACGGATACGGCAGGCTGGAACCGTGACGATCCGGGTAGTGCTGGTAGACGACCAGGCCCTGGTGCGGGCGGGATTCCGGATGGTGTTGGACTACGCCGACGACATCACCGTGGTCGGGGAGGCCGGTGATGGCGCGGAGGCGGTACGGCTGCTGCGGACCGTGGCCGCGGACGTGGTGGTGATGGACATCCGGATGCCGGTGCTGGACGGGGTGGCCGCCACCCGGCAGATCTGCGCCGCCGGACCGACTCCCCGGGTACTGGTGTTGACCACTTTCGACACTGACGAGGACGCGTTCGCCGCGTTGCAGGCCGGCGCCAGTGGGTTCCTGCTCAAGAACGTGCCCCCAGAGGAGCTGCTGACCGCGATCCGGGTGGTGGCCTCCGGCGACGCGGTGGTGGCGCCCCGGATCACCCGGCGGCTGCTGGACCGGTTCGCCGGCCAGCTCACCGCCGCCCGCACCGCGGGCCCGGAGCAGGCGGGGTTGACGGAGCGGGAGCAGCAGGTGCTGCGGCTGGTGGCGCAAGGCCTGTCCAACGCCGAGATCGCCGACCGGTTGACCGTGGCCGAGGCGACGGTGAAGACCCACGTCGGCCGGATCCTGTCCAAGCTGGGGCTGCGGGACCGGGTGCAGGCGGTGGTGTGGGCGTACGAGACCGGTCTGGTCCGCCCCGGGGCGGGGTGGGGCGGGGGCGCACCGCCGGTTGGCCGGTAGACCCGGGCTGCGTGTGGGGCGGGCGGGGTGAGGCGGGCGTACCGACGTACGACCTGAGGCGGACCTCGCCGGTGCGACCAAGGATGGATGTCCGCGCCGGGTACGACCTGCGGTGGAGTCAGAAGACCGGCACGCAGACGGACGCGCCCACCCACCGGTGCTGCCTAGCGTCGAAGCATGTCCTTCCCAGTGGTCGGGCGGCCGGCGGCGGCCGCCCATGCTTTGTCTAAGGTGTACGGTTCAGGGGCGGCGGCGGTCACCGCCTTGGATCGGGTCGACATCACCTTTGAGGCGGGGCGGTTTCACGCCATCATGGGCCCCTCCGGTTCCGGTAAGTCCACGCTGCTGCATTGCCTGGCCGGGCTGGACCGACCCAGCAGTGGTTCGGTGTGGATCGGGGACACTGAGATCACCCGGTTGGATGACCGACGGTTGACGCGACTGCGGCGGGACCGGATCGGGTTTGTGTTTCAGCGATACCACCTGCTTCCCACCCTGACCGCGGAGCAGAACCTCACGCTGCCACTGACGCTGGCGGGCCGGCGGGTGGACACCGAGTGGCTGGCGCAGGTGGTGGCGGTGGTCGGAATCGGGGACCGGCTGCGGCACCGGCCCAGCGAGCTGTCCGGTGGGCAGCAGCAGCGGGTGGCGTTGGCCCGGGCGCTGATCACCCGGCCGGAGGTGATTTTCGCCGACGAACCGACCGGCAATCTCGACTCCCGCACCGGGGCGGAAGTGCTGCGGTTGCTGCGAGAGGCGGTGGACCGGTTTCAGCAAACCGTGGTCATGGTGACCCACGATCCGGCGGCGGCCAGCCGGGCTGACCGGGTGGTGTTCCTCGCCGACGGGCGGGTGCGGGAGGAGCTGCTGCGCCCCCACGTGGACACGGTGTTGGCGACCATGGCCCAGCTGACCGGCGCCCCGGTGGGGAGGTGAGTGGGGTGGTCCGGATCACGCTGCGGTCAGCGTGGGCTCACCTGACCCGCATGGGGCTGTCCTTGCTGGCGATCGCGCTCGGGGTGGGGTTCCTCGCCAGCGGGCTGATCTTCACCGACAGCCTCGAACGGACGACCCTGGCTCAGGCCGGCCGGTTGGACCGACACACGGACGTGGCGCTGCTGACCGACGATCCCGAGGGGTTGGCTCCCGCACTGGTGGACACGGTCCAGCGCGTGTCCGGCGTGGAGGTCGCGGAAGGAGAGTTGACCGGGTGGGGCGTCGGGTTGGCCGCTGACTCCGGAGTGGTTCCGGGGTATCACACGCTGGTCACCGTCCCGACCGACCCGCGGCTGCGCTCGTACGAGGTGACGGAGGGGCGGCTACCGGACCGACCGGGGGAAGCGGTGGTGGACCAGCGGACGGCGCGGCGGTGGGAGCTGCGGGTCGGGGAGCAGCTCCGGGTCAGTGCGGGGGAGGCGGCGGCGCGCCGGTTCACGCTGGTGGGGTTGGTGGATGTGACCGCCACCCGGGTGGACAGCGGCGGCGCCACCGTGGGGATGCTGCTGCCGGACGTGGCGGAGGTGCTCGGGAGGCGGGGCTACCAGCGGATCATCGTGGCGGCCGAAGCCGGGGTGGACCCGGCCACGCTGGTCGACCGGCTGGGGGCGGTGGTCGGCGACGAGGTCATGCTCCGTACCCATGCGGAGCTGGTGGCCGAGGAACAGGACCGGGTGGTCGGGGACGCGCAGCAGTTCTCCACCATGTTGTTGGCGTTCGCGCTGGTGGCGGTGTTTGTGGCGGGGTTCGTCATCGCCAACACGTTCGCGATCCTGATCGCTCAGCGGACGCGGGACCTGGCGCTCCTGCGGCTGGTCGGTGCCTCCCGGGGGCAGGTGTTCCGGTCCGTGCTCGGCGAGGCGGTGGTGATCGGGACGGTCGGTTCGGGGCTGGGGCTGCTCGCCGGGATGGTCATGGCGGCCGGCATGCGGGTGCTGTATGAGGCGGTCGGCAGCGGCGTGACCATCGGGATGGTGGTGACGCCCGGTACGGTGCTGACCGCACTGGTCTGCGGCATCGGGGTGACGGTAGTGGCGGCGACCCTACCGGTGTGGCGGGGCGCCCGGATCCCCCCGGTGGCGGCGTTGGCGGACGCGGCGGTACACACCAGCCGACCGCTCAGCGTGATCCGGTTGGTCTTCGGACTGCTGCTGGGCGCCGCGGGGGGCGCCGCGCTCCTGGCCGCTGGTCGGTTGTCCCTCTTCGAACTCGCGATGATGGTGACGGTCGCGGGCGGCTGCCTGCTCTTCCTCGGTCTGGTGGCGATCAGCCCCTGGCTGGTACCGGCGTTGATCCGGCTGGTGGGGGTGCTGCTGGCGCGGTTCGGTGGGGTGACGGCCCGGATCGCGGTGGCCGACAGTGTCCGCAACCCCCGGCGGGTGGCGGTGACCGCGATGGCCATGGTGATCGGGATCGGGCTGGTCACCGTGTTCGCCGTGGGCGCGAGCAGCCTCAAGCAGGGGGTGCAGCGGCAGGTGGACGCCCGGGTGTCGGCGGCGTTCCTGCTCACCTCGTCGGTGGATCCGGTGCCGCCGGCCATGCTCGAGCGGCTGCGGGCGCTGCCGGAGCTGGGGGTGGTGCTCGCGCACTATGAGGAGTCTGACCACGGCTACACCGTCCGCTCCGCGCATCCGGAGCTGCTGGCCAAGACTGCTCGGACGGTGGTGGACGGAGAGCTGGCGCGGTTGACCTCCGGCACGGCGGTGGTCACGGAGGCGACGGGTGCCGCGGTCGGGGACCAGCTCACCCTCCAGGGCGGACCGGTGACGGTGGTGGCGGTCATCGCGGATATGCCCGGAGACTTTCCGGAGGAGCCACTGGTCTGGTTGACGGAAGCGGACTTTGTGTCGCGGTACCCGTCACCTGATACGTATACAGTGGAGATTTCTCCAGCGAGTGACCGGGAGCTGGCGGCGGCCCGAGCCGCGGTGGAGGAGCAGGTACGCGATTTCCCCACGGTGCAGTTCCAGGATCTCGCGGCGTACCGGGATGCCCAGGTCGCGGTGGTGGACGCGGTGCTGGCGGCGGTGACCGCGCTGCTGGGACTGGCGATCCTGATCTCGCTGGTGGGGGTGGCCAACACCTTGACCCTGTCGGTGGTGGAGCGCGCCGCCGAGCACGGGCTGCTGCGTGCGCTGGGGCTGTCTCGCGGACAGTTGCGGGGAGTGTTGGCGATCGAGGCGGGGTTGCTGGCCCTGGTGGGCACACTCTGTGGCGTGGGGATGGGGCTGGCGGGCGCCGCTACCGCCCTGGCGGTGCTCAACACCGCCAACCATGGGGAGTTGTTCCAGGTGGCGCTACCGGGCGGGCAGCTGGCGGTGTTGTTGGGGGTGACCGTCGGGACGGCGTTGCTGGCGTCGGTGGTGCCGGCCCGGCGGGCAGCCCGCCGACCGGTGGTGGAGGTGCTGAGTACGGAATGACGCCGGTCGCGCTCCGCTGAGCAGCGCACCCTGATGTCCACATGAGACCGCTGTGGCGTCCCCGGACGTTGCGGCGGTCTCATGCCGGTCTGCGTCGCTGCCGGGAGGCGGTATGTAGCTGTGCCGCCGGAGGAGCGCCACAGCCGGACCTCGTTTCACTCTATTCACAAAATCATGAATCCGATGTTAGGCTCGACGGTATGACTGCCATCCAGGCCACCGGGCTGGTCAAGCGGTACGGGCGCACGGTTGCGCTGGACGGATTGGACCTGCGGGTGGGCGCCGGAGAGGTGCACGGCTTCCTGGGGCCAAACGGGGCGGGCAAGACCACCACTTTGCGGATCCTGCTTGGACTGTTGCGCGCGGATGCGGGACAGGTCACGGTCCTGGGGCGGGATCCGTGGACGGATGCGGTGGCGCTGCATCGCCGGCTGGCGTACGTGCCGGGCGATGTCACTCTGTGGCCCAATCTCACCGGCGGGGAGGCGATCGACCTGCTGGGTCGGCTGCGCGGTGGGCTGGATCCCCGGCGGCGGGCGGAGTTGATCGAACGGTTTGAGCTGGATCCCAGCAAGAAAGGGCGCACCTACTCCAAAGGCAACCGCCAGAAGGTGGCGATCGTGGCGGCCCTGGCCTCCGATGTGGAGTTGCTGCTGCTGGACGAGCCGACCCCCGGGCTGGATCCGCTGATGGAGGCGACGTTCCAGGAGTGCATCCGCGAGGTCCAGCAGCAGGGACGGACGGTCCTGCTGTCCAGCCACATCCTGGCGCAGGTGGAGAAGCTGTGCGACCGGGTCTCGATCATTCGGCAGGGGCGGGTGGTGCAGCACGGCACGCTGGCGGAGCTGCGGCACCTGACCCGGACGTCGGTGGAGGTGCAGACCGCCCGCCCGGTGCCGGAGCTCGCCAACCACCCCGGGGTTCACGACCTGCGCAGTGACGAGGGGCGGATCCGGCTCGCGGTGGACGCCAACCACCTCGATGCGGTCATGCGCATGCTGGCCGCCGCCGGGGTGCAGAGCCTGGTGGCCAGTCCCCCCACGCTGGAGGAACTGTTCCTGCGGCACTACGGTGACCAGGTGGCCAGCGCCGCGACCGAGGGGGCGGCGTGAGCGCCCCGGCGGTGGGCGCCGTCCCCGGGGCCACCGACCGGCCGGAGACGCAGGCCCGGTGGGCCGGCACGGGCGCGTTGATTCGGTTCGGGCTGCGCCGGGACCGGATCCGCTTGCTGGTGTGGATCGCCGCGGTCGTCTTCCTGACCGTGGTGTCGCTGCTGTCGTTCGTCGCCAACTATCCGACCGAGACCGACCGGATGGAGATCACGGCCGGTCTGGACAGTCCGGCGATGACGGCGTTGACCGGGCCGGACCACTACCTCACGCACTACACCTACGCGTCGATGCTCGGTCACCAGCTGACCTACCTGATCGCCATCGCGCTGGCGATCATGACGGTGCTGTTGGTGGTCCGGCACACCCGGATGGAGGAGGAGACCGGTCGGGCCGAGTTGATCCGGGCGGGAGTGGTCGGCCGGCACGCCCACCTGACCGCCGCGCTGGCGCTCGCGGTGATCGCGAGCGTAGCCACAACCGGGGTGCTGACGGCCGCGTTGGTCGCCGTGGGCGTGGCGAGCGTCGGGTGGGGCGAGGCGCTGCTGTTCTCGGCCGCGGTGGCCTCGGTGGGGCTGGTGTTCGCCGGAGTGGCGGCGGTGACCGCCCAGGTGACGGAGCACAGTCGGGCCGCCTCCGGGATGGGGCTGGCGCTGGTGGGGCTGGCGTACGCGCTGCGGGCCATCGGTGACGCCGGTGACACCCCGGCGCTGTCCTGGCTGTCGCCGATCGGGTGGGCGCAGCGCACGTACGTCGGCGTCGACGACCGATGGTGGCCGGTGCTGCTGGCGGTCGGGCTGTTCCTGCTGCTCGCCCTGCTGGCCGGCTGGTTGAGCACCCGTCGGGACGTGGCCGCCGGGTTGCGCCGCCCCCGGGCCGGGCGGGCGGCGGCCACGAGCGCGTTGGTGCATCCGCTCGGGTTCGCGCTGCGACTGCACCGAGGGCTGCTGATCGGGTTTGGGATCGGGGCGGCGTTGGGGGGAGCCGCCTACGGCTCGGTGTTCGGTGAGTTGGAGGAGATGCTGGCCAACCTGGAGTTGGCCGATGAGCTGCTGGCCCGCTTCGAATCCACCGCGGTGGACGCGTTCGCCACCGTGATCCTGCTGATCCTGGCGGTGGTGGCGGCGGCGTACGTGGTGCTGGCCGCGCTGCGGCCGCGGACGGAAGAGGTGGCGGGGCGGGCCGAGCCGGTGCTGGTCACCGGGCTGTCCCGGACCCGCTGGCTGGCCAGCCATCTGGTGGTGGCGCTGGCCGGGGGTGCGGTGGTGATGGTGGCGGCGGGGGCGGCGTTCGGGGCGGCTGCGGCGGCCAGCACCGGAGACCCGGAGCTGTTCGGTCGGATCACCGGCGCCTCCCTGGTGTACCTACCGGCGCTGTGGCTGGTCGCCGGGTTGGCGGTGACCCTGTACGGGTGGTGGCCACGCGCCGCCGGGCTGGTGTGGCTGGTGCCCGCGTACGGGTTCGTGGTCGGCTACCTGGGGCAGCTGTTGTCGATGCCGGACTGGTTGGCGAACCTGTCTCCGTTCGGGCATGTGCCGCAGCTGCCGGCCTATGAGTTGCGCTGGACCCCGCTGCTGATCCTCACCCTGATCGCCGCCGTCCTGATCGGCCTGGGGTTGGTCGGGTTCCGCCGTCGGGATGTGATCGGTAACTAGCGCGTCGTCGGCGAGCGGTGAGGCGTCACCGGTGGAGGCGTGCCCGGTGTTGCTGCCATTCAGCCAGTAGGTCAGTCAACCGCTGGTCGAAGAACCGGTAGAACTCCCGGGTCTCCAGCATCCGTCGGCCGCCGGGAGTGTCCGCGCCGAGCAGCCGTACCCCTTCATCGGCGAGCTGGATGAGCGGGTCAATGGTGTGGGAGCGCTGCTTTACGATGGTGCTCCAGAGGTTGTCGTCGCAGACCCGGTAGGTGTCGACTCGGGAGCCCGGCTCCCGCTCCTTGCCGAGGAGCCCGGCCTGCACCAGGGTGCGCAGCGCGCCTGAGATGGCGGCTGGGCTGACCTGGAGGCCGCGACTGAGCTCACCGGCGGTGTAGCGTTCGGCATCGTCGATGAGCACGTAGGCGAACACCCGGGCGGGCATCCGCGGGAGTCCGGTGGTGGTCAGGGCGATCGCGAACCGCTCCACGAACCGCAGCACCTCGTCCCGGCTCGGTCGCGCGCCGGCGGGGGTCCGGTCAGCGGCCGGAACAGGCTGGTCTGCGGCGGCCAATCCTTCGCCCTCCTTCTGCCACCAGGTCAAAGTCAATTTTAACCGTTCCTGATATTCAGGAATCTGTGAACTCTTTGGTCAGCCGCCAGGGCCCTGGCATGGTGGCCGCGCCGAGGCGACCAGGGACCTCTGGTAGTCGCGCCAAATCGGACAAGGGGATGGCTTTGATTAATTCCTATCTGTAAAGTTATGGGTGCGATGTGCCCGACAGCGGGTGCTCACGGGGGCGCGACTGACCCCTGAGGAGGAGCATTGCTGTCATCACGGATAGCGGCCCCGTCGCCCCGGCGGCGTCGATGGGCCGGCCTAGCCGCGGTCATCACCGCGGGAGTCCTGGTGCTGACCGGCGCTCCCGCCACCGCCCAGACCCCACTCGGCGCAGACCAGTCCGGAGCGGCAACGTTGGACCCCGCCCTCTACGAGGCGCTGGCACGTGATCTCGGCCTCAACCGGGCGGAGGCCGAGGCGCAGCTGGCCGCCCAGGCCACCGCCGAACGGTTGGCGGGCCAGCTGGAGGAGCAGATCGGGGCCAGGTTCGGCGGCGCCTGGTTCGATCCGGAGCGGTTGACGCTGGTCGTCGGGGTGCTCAATCGCGCTGACGCGGCGGTGGTGGAAGCCGTGGGTGCCCACCCGGTCCCGGTCACCTACCGCTACCAGACCTTGGTGGAGGTGGTCGAGCAGCTCAACGCCCTCCACGAACACGATCCGGACCTGCTCGCCGCCGCGACCTCTTGGGGTGTGGACGTAGCGCGCAACCGGGTGGAGGTGGTCGCGCGGGCCGGTCGGGCCGACGAGCTCGTCGACCTGCTGGAGCCGTACGGTGAGCTGGTCACGCTGACGGAGAGCGAGTTCGAACCGCGGCCGATGGAGTGGCTGGACGCCGGACAGCCCTACTGGATCAACCACGTTGCCAGGTGTACGGCGGGCTTCAACGTCACCAACGGTCAGCAGAACTACTTCCTGACCTCCGGCCACTGCGGAAGGAACGGCGGTACCGCCTGGCGGAACGGCATCGTGATCGGGCCGATCGTGCACTTCCGGTTCCCGGGCTACGACGATGCGCTGGTGCGGGTGGACAATTCGTACTGGCAGCAGGGCGGTTACATCGCTACCTACCCCGGGTTCCGCACCATTTTCGGCTACACGCGGGCGCCTGTGGGATCGGCCGTGTGCAAGTCCGGTTCCACCACCGGCTGGACCTGCGGCACGATCACCGCGTGGAACCAGACCGTCAAGTATCCACAAGGTACGGTGTACGGGCTCAACCGCAGCAGCATGTGCGCGGAAGCGGGAGACTCCGGAGCCCCGGTTGTTTCCATCACGGGTGGATCGGCCTACGCCGAAGGCATCTTGAGCGGTGGAACCGGCAACTGCCAGTACGGCGGTATCACCTACTACATGCCGATCGCGAGCACGCTCGATTTCTACTCCACGATGTATCGGATCGAGCTGATGCACTTCTGACCAGCGTTCCGCGCTGAAGGGCACCGTCTGGGGTGTGGGCGAGGTACCGTCCACGCCCCGGCCGGGTCAGGCATGGCCGACCGCGACCAGCATGCTCCCGCCGTCGGTGGCGTCCACCCGGCGCTTCAGCCGCGCGATCTCGGTGGGGGACAACTTACTGACGCCGGCCGCGACCTCGTCGCCGTAGAAGGAGGCGAAACTGGTGCGGGAGAAGCCGGCCGCGGACAGCAGCCGGGGCAGGGTGTCCCGGCTGTAGAACATGAGGTGGTTGCGGGTGAACCCCTGCCACCGGTCGGCCAGGCCGGCCAGATGGAGCGAGCCCGCGTTGACGGTCAGGATCACCAGCTTCCCACCCGGCGCCAGCAGGCCGCGCAGCATGGACAGGTCCTCCACCGGCCGAGGCAGATGGGCCAGCACCGACCACATGGTGATCACGTCGAAGCCGCCCGCCGCGATCTCGGCCACCGTCAGGGGGGAGCCGTGGAACACCTTCGCCCGGGTCAGCCGCTGCCGGGCCTGCTCCACCGAGTCGGGCGACAGGTCCACGCCGTACGCGTCGAAGCCTCGCTGCTCGGCCAACTCCAGAAACAACCCCGCCCCGCAGCCGAAGTCCAACAGTCGCCGCCCGGCGCCATCGTCGAGTACCGGGGAGACCGCGTCCATCACCACCCGGTAGCGGCGCTGGCGGTTGCGGGCGTACTTCCCGGTCAAGAACCGGCTGTAGCCGGTGGCGTACAGGTCACCCAGGCGTTCGGGCCGGATGTTCGGATTGCGGTAGAGGAACCCGCAGCCGGGGCAGCGGACCACGGAATATTCCCAGGAACCGTCGCGGGCGCGGGGCCGGTACAGCGGCTGCTGGCGGCTCTCCCCGCACAACACACACGTGATGATTTCTTCGATCTCGCCCACGGAGACCCGGGCCTGATACTCCGCCAGCGAGAGCACGGGGGCGCGCCGGAGCCGCCAGGCGCGCTGCCACATGCGGATCTGTCGTTCGCCGGGGCGGAGATAGACCTGTTGCGGCCACGGTATGTGGTCATACCGCTGGCCGTACACCATTTTTTTGATCAAATTTTTCATCGGATCATGCTAAGTCTCCGGAAGCATTTCTGATTTTCGCGAAACGGACACCGAGTGTCGTAAAACTGACAGATTCGGGTCCCCTCGGCGGGCGGGGAGACTGGCGCGGCGGGACCGGTCAGGGGGTCGGGGCGCCGCCCGGAGGGTGGGAGCGCGGCGACTAGAGTTTCCCGCGAATGATCGACGTCAGCAGCCGCGGGGAGGCACGGTGTCCAAGACTCCGACCGTGTATGTGGGGATGAGCGCGGACCTCATCCATCCGGGGCACATCAATGTCCTGAAGCAGGCCGCTGCCCTGGGTGAGGTGACCGTCGGGCTGCTCACCGATGCGGCGATCGCCAGCTACAAGCGGCTGCCGCACATGACGTTCGAGCAGCGTCGGGCGGTGGTGGAGAACCTCAAAGGAGTCGCTCGGGTGGTCCCGCAGGAGACGCTGGACTACGTACCGAACCTCGAGCGGCTGAAGCCGGACTATGTGGTGCACGGCGACGACTGGCGCACCGGGGTGCAGCAGCAGACCCGACAGCGGGTGATCGAGGCGCTGGCCCGCTGGGGTGGGCAGCTGGTGGAGGTGCCCTACACCCAAGGGATCTCGTCCACCCAGCTCAACCAGTCAATAAAGCAGATCGGCACCACCCCGAGCGTGCGGCTGTCCCGGCTGCGTCGGCTGCTGAACAACAAGCCGATCGTCCGGATCATGGAGGTCCACAGCGGGCTGACCGGGCTGATCGTCGAGAACACCAGCGTGACCGTGGAGCACCAGACGGTCGAGTTCGACGGCATGTGGTCAAGTTCACTGACCGACTCCACCGCGCGGGGCAAGCCGGACATCGAGGCGGTGGACATCTCCTCGCGCCTCCAGACCGTCAACGAGCTGTTCGAGGTGACCACCAAACCGCTGGTGTTCGATGGCGACACCGGGGGCAAGCCGGAGCATTTCACCTTCACGGTGCGTTCGCTGGAGCGGCTGGGGGTCTCCGCGGTCATCATCGAGGACAAGGAGGGGCTGAAGCGCAATTCGCTGTACGGCACGGCGGTGGCGCAGACCCAGTCCTCGATCGAAGACTTCTGTGCCCGACTGTCGATTGGGAAGCGGGCGCAGATAACTGACGACTTCATGATCATCGCCCGGATCGAGAGTCTGATCCTGGAAAAGGGGATGGACGACGCGATCCGCCGGGCGGAGGCGTACATCGAAGCCGGCGCCGACGGCATCATGATCCACAGCAAGCAGAAGAGCCCGGCTGAGGTGTTCGAGTTCTGCGACCGGTACGCCAAGCTGCCCAACCGGGTGCCGCTGGTGGCGGTGCCGACCAGCTACCACCAGGTGACCGAGCGGGAACTGGCCGACCGCGGCGTCAACATGGTGATCTACGCCAATCACCTGCTGCGGGCGGCCTACCCGCAGATGGTGAAGGTCGCCCAGACCATCCTGACCAACGGACGGGCGCTGGAGGCCGACCCGTATCTGGCCAGCATCGAGGAGGCGCTGGCGATCATCCCGGAGAATCAGCGGTGATCGAACCCGCCCGGTTCGTCGACGAGCTGGCCGCGCTCGGGGTGACCTTCTACACCGGGGTGCCGGACAGTCTGCTCAAGCACCTGGGCACCCACCTGATGACCACGCTGCCGGCCGACCAGCATGTGATCGCGGCCAACGAGGGGGCGGCGGTCGGGATCGCGATCGGACACTATCTGCGCACCGGGGCGCCGGCCGTGGTCTACCTGCAGAACTCCGGGTTCGGCAACCTGGTCAACCCGCTGCTGTCGCTGGCGGACCCGGACGTGTACGGCATCCCGATGCTGGTGGTGATCGGCTGGCGGGGGCAGCCGGGGGTACCGGACGAACCGCAGCACCGCAAGCAGGGGCGGGTGATGACCCCGCTGCTGGAGGCGATGGAGCTGCCCTGGGCGGTGCTGCCGGCCGAACCGGAAGCAGCCTCGGCCTGCCTCGCGGAGGCGGTGGCCACCGCCACCGACCGCGCCTGCCCGTACCTGCTGCTGGTGGAGAAGGGGACGTTCGCCGCGACCGCGGCCACCGCGCCGGTGACCACCCCCGGCACCGCCACTCGGGAGGCGGCGCTGGTGGCGTTGACCGAGGCGGTCGGGGACGAGGCGGTGATCGTCGCCACCACCGGGATGCTGTCCCGGGAATTGTTCGAACATCGGGTCCGCACCGGCCGCGGTGGGGAGCGGGACTTCCTGACCGTGGGCGGGATGGGGCACGCGAGCGCGATCGCGCTCGGGGTGGCGATGCGGGAACCCCACCGGGAAGTGTGGTGCTTCGACGGGGACGGGGCGCTGCTGATGCACCTGGGTGGCCTGCCGGTGATCGCCCAGCAGGCGCCGGCCACCTTCTACCACGTGGTGTTCAACAACGGGGTGCATGACAGCGTGGGGGGCCAGCCGACCGCGATCAGCGCGGTGGACGTACCGGCGCTGGCCCGCGCCGCCGGCTACCGGTTCGCGGCGACGACGGACGATCCGGCGCGGCTGCCGGCGCTGGTGGCGCAGCTGCGGCAGCACGGTGGACCGTCCCTCCTGGAGCTGGTGGTCCGGCCCGGGCACCGCGCCGACCTGGGGCGCCCCACCCGCACCCCGGCCGAGAGCAAGCGGGCGTTCATGGCCGCCCTGGCCGGCTCATGAGCAGGTGGCGGGCCCGGTACGGGGTCGGCGTGATCGACCGCGTACCGGAGGTGGTGCGGCAGTACCGCGCCCAGCGGGTGCTGCTGGTGTGCGGGCGCCGCTCGTTCGAGGCGTCCGGGGCGGCCCGGATCCTGCCGGGGTTGGCGACGGTGGCGCGGGTGCAGCGGTGGAGCGACTTCGCCGCCAACCCGGACGTGGCGGATCTGCGCACCGGGCTGGCGCTCTGGCGGGAGTTCCAGCCCGACCTGGTGCTCGGGATCGGCGGCGGCAGCCCGATGGACATGGCCAAGCTGCTGTGCGGGTTCGCCTCCCTCCCGGAGGGTGGTGACCTGCCGGCCGCGGTGGCGACCGGAGAACCGGCGGCCCCCCGCCGCACCCGGCTGGTGTTGGTGCCGACCACCGCCGGCTCCGGGGCCGAGGCCACCCACTTCGCGGTGGTGTACGTGGGTCAGCGCAAGTACTCGGTGGCCCACCCCTCCCTGCGGCCGGACCTGGCCCTGCTCGACCCGGCGCTGTCGCGGAGCGGTGCGGCGTATCAGCGCGCCACCTCCGGCCTCGACGCGGTCACCCAGGCGATCGAGAGCCTGTGGGCGGTCGGCGCCACCTCCGCCAGCCGCGCCTGGGCCCGGCGCGCGTTGGCGTGCCTGCTACCGGCGATCGCGCCGTTCGTGGCGGACGCGGACGAGACCGCCGCGCGGGCGATGACCATCGGCAGCCACCTGGCCGGGCGGGCGATCGACCTGTCGAAGACCACCGCCGCCCACGCCCTGTCGTACGCGCTCACCAAGCGGTACGGGGTGAGCCACGGGCACGCGGTCGGACTGACGCTGGGCGCGTTCCTGGCCGCCCACGACCCGGCCGCCGCCCCCCGGCTGCGCCCGGGGGTGGATCCGGCGGCCCACGCCGCCGCCATGGCGGACATCTACCACCTACTCGGGGTGTCGGACGGGCGGGCGGCGCGGACCCGGTTCGAGGCCCTGATGCGACAGATCGGTCTCCCCACCAGCCTGTCCGAGGTGGGGGTCACCACCGCGGCGGAGCGGGTAGCGCTGGCGGAGTCGGTCAACCCGGAACGGCTGGGCAACAACCCGGTCGATTTCACTCGGTCGGAGTTGATCGGGCTGCTGACGGAGTAGGCCACCCCCGCTCCGTATGATGCCCGCGTGCACCACGGGGCGGGAGAAGCGCGTCACTGGTACGACACCGCGGTCCTCGCGGAGCAACGAGGAGACCGGGTGGCCGCGATCGCGGCCCTGGAGCAGGCGGTGGCGCGGGATCCCAGCCAGGCCGGTTGGCACCATCAGCTCGGGCGGTGGCGGCTGCGGCAGCGGCGCTGGCGGGAGGCGGTGGCCGCCTTCGAGGCCGCGTGGCGGTTGGAACCGGAGCGGGCAGCTCGCTACTACTGGCTGGGGCGGGGGCGGGAGCGCTGCTGGGACTTTGACGGCGCGCACGCCGCGTACACGGAAGCGGTGCGGCGGGCGCCCAGTCGACAGAAATGGGCGGCGCGGCTCGCCAGAGTGGCGCAGCTGCGGGAGCAGTTCCGCCCGTACTCCGGGATGGTGATCGCCCATCGGGGGCGGTGCGGAGACCTGGCGGAGAACGCGGTGGAGAGCCTGTCGGCCCTGCCTGGCCACATCGCCGGGGTCGAGGTGGATGTCCGGTGCTCCCGGGACGGCGTGCCGGTGCTGATGCATGACCCCACTGTGGACCGCACCACCGACGGGCAGGGGCGGGTAGCGGACCTCTCCTATCGCCAGCTTCGGCAACTGCAAGGGGTGGCCGGGGCTCGGGTGCCCAGCCTGGAGTCCTATCTGGAGGCTTGCCGGGCGTTTCCGCTACGGCTGATCGTCCTGGATCTCAAGGAGCCGCGCGGAGTGACCTTGGACACCATCCTGACGGTGGTGACCCGCTCGCCGGTGGCGGACCGCTGCGTGGTGATGGTGCGGGACGCCCAGGAGATGGCGAACGTCCGCGCGCGTGACCCGGAGATCCGCCTGGGGTGCTTCGGCGTCACCGAGGAGAACGTGGCCGAGCGGATCGCGGCCGCCCGGGAGTACCGGGCGGAGGTGCTGCTCACCATGTTCGGCAGCCGGCGCTATCTGGCCAACCGGGGAGTGGTGGCGCGAATCCGGTCAGCGGGGCTGCGGGCAGGCGCCTCGACCATCAACAGCTGGTCCGCACTGGACGCCGCCCGGGTCGATGAGTGTGATCTATTCCTCACCGATGTGGGGGAGCAGCTCGACCGATTCGTGGGCGCGGCCGGCCGGTGAGCGCCGGTCGCCGGCTCAGGAGGACAGCCGCTCGGCGCGGGCCTGGCGACGCTGAGTGGAGGAGACACCGGCGGTGTACGGCAGGAACACGCACGACACGCCGACATCGGTGAGGCGTTTGCGGTAATCCTCGTACTTTTCGTGCCCGTACCAGTCGTCCCCGACCACCCAGACATCGAAGCCGATTTTCTCCCAGGCGGCGAACTTGTCGGTCGAGGTCTGGGGGATCGCCAGGTCCACTCCGCGGATCGCCCGCACGATCTCCAGTCGCTCCTCAAACGGCACCACGGGCGGTTCCTTGTAACTCGCCGCAAGCTCATCGGTGCTGACAGCGACGATCAGGGTCTCCCCGAGCGCCCGCGCGTTCTCGATGATGCGCAGATGGCCACGGTGGAAGAGGTCGAACGTGCCGCAGGTGTAGACGACTGGTCGCTTCACTTCACACTCGATCCTGAGGGATGGATGCCGGGCTTATGTCCGCTAGGTTACTCCCATCCACCCGCACGCGATGTGGTGGTGCCAAGCGGCGGACATCGAAGGAGGAGCCGTGGTACGCGCCCGGCTGCGCGCGAGGTTGAAGGCTTCGCAACGACCGGCGGTGTGGTCGACGTTCGCCCGGGTGGCCCGGGCGGCGCGCCTGGTGAGCCGGCACCGCGCCCGGTGGTCTTACCGGCTGGGGTACGCCCTGGAGCGCGCCGGCCGACTGGACGACGCGTGGGCCGCGTACGCCGAAGCCACCGGCGGCGAGCTACCGCCGAAGCCGGACCCGTTGGAGCCGGTGGCGGTGGAGACCGCCCGGCTGCTGGCGCTCCGGAAGGTACGCGAGCGCCGCCCCCGCTGGTCGATCCGCGGCCTGTGGCAGCGCCGCGGCCGGGTGATCCCGATGGTGCCTCGGCGCCAACGGCGCCGCTGGGAACAGGCCCCCGCCGACGACTGGGCGTCCCGACTGCACCTGCTGTACTGGCAGCATCGGGAGCGGTACCTGCCCCGCTACTTCGCCCGGGCCGAGTCCTACCGGATGCCCCGCACCCGGCTCACCCGCGCGTGGCGGTGGTACGTGGGCGACGTCCTCATCCAGTCGATGAAGCTGGCCCGCGCCAACGGCAAGTTCGTACGCCAGGCGGTGGGGGTGCCGGTACGGCGGCAGCTCCGGGAGATGATCTGGCTGTCGCTGACCCTGCCGTCCATGCCGGAGAACTACTACAAGTACGAGTTCTACCGCCCGTCCCAGCGTGCCCGGGCCAACGACTACCTCCACGGGCACGAAAACTCCCCGGTGCTGTACGAGGCGTTGGCCGAAACCACAGGGACGGCCGAGCTGGCCCCATTGACCGACAAGGTGGCGTTCGCCGCGCGGGCCCAGCAGCTGGGCCTGGCGGTGGTGCCGACGCTGGCGGTGGTGAACAACGGGAGGATCGTCGACCAGGTAGCGGAACTGCCGAAGGCCAGCCTGTTCGTCAAACCCTTGGCGGGCAAGGGCGGGCGGGACGCGGCCCGCTGGACCTACCTCCCCGACTCCGACCGCTACCGCAGCGACGGGGAGGCCGTCCCCCGCGACCAGCTGGTCCAGGTGCTCGCCGACCGCTCCGTCGGCGGCGCCTACCTGCTGCAACCGTGTCTGGCCAACCACCCCGACCTGGCCGACCTCGCCCTGGACGCGGTGGTCACCTGCCGGATCGTCACCATCACCAACGAGCACGGAGAACCCGAACCGGTGATCGCCACCTTCCGGATGCCGGCGGTGCCGAACACGGTGGTGGACAACATGCACCGCGGTGGGGTCGCCGCCCCGATCGACATCGCCACCGGGGTGCTCGGCGCCGCCAGCGACTACGCGATCGCCGGCCCGCCCCGCTGGCACACCCACCACCCCGCCTCCGGTGGGGTGATCGAGGGGCGGAAGCTGCCCCTGTGGGATCAGGTGGTGGCGCTGGCCTGCGACGCCCACCGACGGTTCCATCCCCGACTGCTGATCGGGTGGGACATCAGCATCGGGCCGGACGGGCCGGTGCTGCTGGAAGGCAACGAACGCCCCGGGGTGGGGGGCTTGCAACGCCTGCACAACGTGGCCCTGGGCGCGCACCGGTTCGGGGAACTGCTCGTGTTCCACCTGACACAGCGGTTGGGCGCGCGTAGCGAGGTGGCCCGGTGATCCCGGGACGGCTGCGGGCGGCGCTGCGGCGACGGGAGCGGGTGGTCCCGGTCGTACCGGCTAGTCGACGCCGCCGCTGGGAGCGGGCCGCCCCGGACGATTGGGCCGCCGCCCTCCACCTGTACTACCTGCGGCACCGGGACGAGTACCAACCCGCCTACTTCGCCAAGTTCCGGGCCTACCCGTACCCGCGGAACCGGCTGGCCCGGGCCTGGCGCTGGTACGTCAGCGACGTCCTGGTCCAAGCCGCCCGCCTGGCGCGGATCAACGGTCGGGCGGTCCGGGCCGCCGCGGGAGTACCGGTCCGTCGACAGCTGTGGGAGATGCTGCGCCTGGCGGTGAGCCTGCCGTCCATGCCGGAGAACTACTACAAGTTCGAGCTCTACCGCCCCGCCAACCGCGCCCGCGCCGACCAGTTCCTGCACCGGCACGAAACCAAAGGCGGGCTGTACCTGATGCTCGCCGGCGGCGCCGACCTGGAGGCGGTCGCACCGGTGAACGACAAGCCGGCGTTCGCCGCCCGGGCGCAGGCCGCGGCGCTGCCGGTGGTGCCGACCCTGGCCCGGCTCGCCCCGGGTGGGCAGGTGGAGCAGTTCGCCCCGCTGCCCGCGGCGGACCTGTTTGTGAAACTGGCCGCCGGCAAGGGTGGCCGGGGAGCGCAGAAGTGGCGGTACTTGGCCGACCAGGACCGGTATCACCGGCTCGGGGACGGGGCCGAGGTGGCGCGGGACCAGTTCCTGTCCTGGCTGGCCGCGCACACCCCGGACGCCTCCCTGATCGTCCAGCCCAATCTGGTCAACCACCCGGACTTGGCCGACCTGGCGTTGGATGCGGTGGCGACCTGTCGCATCATCACCATCCTCGACGAGTCCGGGGTGCCCGAGCCCGTCATCGCGATCTTCCGGATGCCCGCGACCCGGGGGGCGATCGTGGACAACCTGCACCGGGGCGGGGTGGCCGCGCCGGTGGACATCACCACCGGGATGCTCGGGCCGGCGTCCGGGTACGCCACGGAGGGAGTGGTCACCCGGCACCGCCACCACCCGGTCTCCGGCGCCCAGATCGACGGCCGGAAGCTCCCCCTCTGGGAGCAGGTGCGGCAACTCGCCTGCCAGGCGCACACCGCGTTCCAACCCCGGGTGTTGGTGGGGTGGGACATCGGCATCGGACCGGACGGGCCGGTGCTGATCGAGGGGAATGAGCAGCCGGGGGTGGACGGCCTGCAGCGGTTGCACAACCAACCGCTCGGTTCCCACCGGTTCGGGCAACTGCTCGCCCACCACCTCCGCGCACGGTTCGGGTGACCGGCCCCTCGCCGCGGCCGGCTATCATGCGCCGGTGGGCGCGCCACGCATCGATACCGTCACCCTCGCCCGGTACGTGGGGCCTGGCCGTGCGATCCGCCGACCGCACGGGCTGGTGGTGCGGCTGGTAGCCGCCGGCGTGGCTGGCATCGGCGAAGCGGTGGTAGCCGGCGACACCACCGAGGCGGCCTGGCGGGAGCTACGCCACCTGGCGGGCCAACTGGTGGGAGCGACCCTGCCGGCACAGGTCGATCCGGCGGCGCCGCTGAGCCGGATCCGAGGCTGGCAGCCGGTGGGGGCGACCGATCGCGGGCCTCGACGGGCGGCGAAGCTCGCTCTTGAGCTGGCGCTGCTTGATGTGGTGCTCAAACGGGCGGGTGAAGCGGGCGGATCAGTCGCCGCCCCCGCTCCGTCCGCAACCCCGCTACCGGTCCACCCGCTGCCGCGCGTGGAGCCGGGATCGCCCTTGGAGGACCTGACCGATGCGGTGGCCGCCGAGCCGGCATCCGCCGCCATGCTCAGGCTGCGCCTGACCGGAGATCCGGAACACGACCTGGCGTGGATACGCCACCTGAGCCGGGTCGAACGAAAAGCGGGCCGGGACCGGCCACTCTGGCTGGTCGGGGGTGGGGGGAACCGGGAGGAAGCGGCTGACTTTGTGCGTCGGCTCGCCGCGGCGATGGCCGCCGGCGAGGTCGTCGACCAGGTGCTGTGGGAAGAGCCGGTGGTCAGGAAGCAGCAGTCGCTGTTGTCCAAACTCCGGCAGCGTTCTCCGTTAGGTCGGCTGTCCGGGCGGCCCGAGTTGGCCGCCCTGCAACGCCTGGCTGACCAGCTGCTGGGGGAAGGGCAACCGCGGCCCCGGCTGAGCATCCTGGCCGGGCAGAGTGTGGTGTCTCCGGCGCAAGCCGCGGCGCTCGCCGGTCGGATCGGGGGGCTGCATCTTTCGCTGTCCCGGTTCGGCTCCCTGGTCGCCCTGCGAGAGGCGGCCCGGGCGGTGAAGCGGGCTGCTCCACAGACGACGGTGCTGCTGGCGCATGAACGAGGCAGTGGCATCACGCGCTCGGTGCTCCACACCGTCGCCCACACCACTCCGGAGATCGATCTTCACCTGCCGGAACCACCCGCCTCCGGCTGGCCGGAATTGACGGGGACACCGGCGGAGGAGAGTCACCGGCGCGGGCTGGTCGACGAGCTCGACCTGGCGGAACTGTCCACCGTCGCCGACGGGGTGGTCACCCTACCGGAGCCGAAGCGCCCGGCGGCCGCCGTACCACCGAACCGGTTCCCGGACTATCCGCTCGCCGGCGCCGCGCTGGCGGTCCGATCGATGCTGCTGGAGACGGAGGCGCTGCGGCTGGGCCTGGCCACCCGCCGGTTGGCCCGGGATTTCTTCCTGGTGGAGCGCCCCGGGACCGGACAGAGCCTGGGCTTCTTCGACTCTGAGTCCACTCAGACCAGTGTGGCCGCGTCCATGGCTGCTGCAGACAAGGGCGTGACCCGGATCTTGCTGGAACGGGCCGGATTGCCGGTACCGGAGGGAGCGACGTTCCCGGCGACCGCGCGCGACCAGGCGTACCAGGCGGGCTTGGCGTTGGGTTTCCCGTTGGTGGTCAAACCCGCCGGTGGCTCCAAGGGCACCGCGGTCACCACCGGAATCACCTCGGAAACCGCGCTGGCTCGGGCGTTGGATGAGGTGATCGCCTCCAAGTACGCCGACACCGGGATCGTGATCGAGCGGTTCGCCACGGGACATGACTACCGGCTCCTGGTCACCCGGCGAGGACTGCTTTCGGTGGTGCGGCGCGAGCCGGCCTCGGTGATCGGAGATGGGCAGCGGTCGGTGGAGGAGCTCGTACTGGCCGCGAACGTGGTGCGGCGCCACAACCCCCACCTCGGTAAACGACTGATCCGGTTGGACGAGCGGGTGGACGAGCAGCTCGCACAGCAAGGGTTGACCCGTCATTCGGTTCCCGCCGCGGGGCAGCGGGTGCAGCTGCGGGCGGAAGCCAACCTCAGTCTGGGGGGAGACAGCCGGGAGGTACGGGACGAGACCCATCCTTCCTTTCAGGAGCTGGCGGTGGCGGTGCTCGACGCCATCCCGGGACTGCCGTACGCGGGGCTGGATGTGCTGTTGGAGGACCACCGGATCCCGGTGGACCAACAGCAGGTAACGATCATTGAGGTCAACTCGCGGCCGGTGCAGTCCTTGCACCACTTCCCGATGTACGGTCCACCCCGGAACGTGTCCGTCGACTTGGTCCGGGAGGCGGTGGTCGCGGCCGGGTGGCCGGTGACCACGCCGACCGATCAGCTCACGGTCGCGCTCACGGTGGCCGGGCGGGTCGATTCCCGTAGTTACCAGCGTTGGCTGGCGGGCATGGCCGGCCCGCTGGGAGTGTCTGGCTGGATCGGGGACGGCGGGGAGGGGCGGATCGAAGGGGTGCTGCATGGCGCCCCGCCCCAGGTCGGGCTGCTGCTCCGGCTGGCGTTCCACGGACCGGCCGACGCCGGGATCGTGGAGACGCGGGCGGTCCCGGTGGACGTGACGGTGCCGGACGGGTTCACGGTCGGCCGCAAGGGGAGGTCGGCATGACGGCCGAGATGTCGTCGTCGAATGGGCTGACGGAGACCGCCCCGGATCCAGATCTGGTCGCTGGATCGAAGATCCTGGAGGAGGCGGCTCGGGCGGCGGCGGTGCCGGTCCAGCGCTTGTCGGACACGCTGCTGCGGTGTGGTGAGACCGCCGGGATCATCTTCTACGGCCTGACCGGGCAGACCTGCGGCCGGTCGGCGGAGATGCTGTGCAGCAACGACGCCTGGCTGCGAGCACACCTCGCTGACCAGGGCTTGCCGGTGGTGGCGTGCCAGCTGCGCGATGTGGCCGCCGGGGACACCGCCGGTGCGGCCGCGGCCGCGCTGGGCTTCCCGCTCCGACTCCGCCCGGCCTTGGCGGATCAGCCGGTGTACGAGGTGGCGGGCCCGGAGGAGCTACCCCAGGCCTGGCGGGCGGTCGCGGACGGGCTACCGCCGCGGGCGCAGCTTCTGCTGGAGCAGGCGCCAGTGGCGCAGGAGCTCCACCTGGCGGTGGTGGCTGGCCGGGTGGTGGCTGGCACCCCGGATTCCGCGCCGTCGGCGGAGGTCGCTGACCTCGCGCTTCGGGCCGTGGAACTGCTGCCAGGTGCCCAGTACGCCTCGGTGGAGTTCCGGGTGACCGAGGCGGGGGCGTGGATCTACCGGGTCGACCCCCTGCTGCGCCGGTGGGCGCGCCATCCCGAGCCGGCCGCCCGGATTGCGGCCGCGATCCTGGCGACTGAGCTAGGTCAACCTCCTGAGTGACTGATCAGGCTCCCGCGGCAGCCATGGTCATGGGGAACATCACGTCGAGGACTGCGTCATAGACGTTGCGTGGCTGCCCCTCCCAGGGGTACACGTGCATCGTCAACATCGGGCTCGAGTTGATCTCGATGATGGCCGGCTTCTGGCTCGGATCCTCTGGGATGAGCACGTCGAATCCTGCTAGGCGCAGCCCAGGAATAGCTCGGTTAGCCTGCTCTACCAGATCTTTGATCGACTGATCGATGAGATCGGTCTTGTCAATCGCCTCACCACTCAGCGAGATGTTCGACGTGTACCTGAGCCAGGTGAGGGATCCGGCGGGTGGGACGGAATCAAGCCCGAGGCCCTGGTCTGCGAGGGTGGCCCTGACCGCGTCGTCGACGATGAGCG
>Ga0079224_100000238_pt1 | contig 48972 bp, 39 predicted proteins | sample Stecom2015_FD_80414 | JGI IMG/M metagenome (GOLD analysis project Ga0079224, IMG submission 80414) | Agricultural soil microbial communities from Utah to study Nitrogen management - Steer compost 2015 | ecosystem: Environmental > Terrestrial > Soil > Agricultural land | place: USA: Utah... | reverse complement strand
TCGGGCAAGCAGTGGCCCGAAGGGCTGGCCGAGGAGATCGAGGCCAACCTGAGGCGGGTGGAGGAGGTCATGGGCGCGCGCTTCGGTGACCCCGACAACCCGCTGCTGTTGTCGGTGCGCTCGGGAGCCCGGGTGTCCATGCCCGGGATGATGGACACCGTCCTCAACCTGGGCCTCAACGACGACACCGTGCAGGGGTTGATCAAGCGCACCGGCAACCCGCGTTTCGCTTGGGACAGCTACCGCCGCTTTGTCCACATGTACGGCGACGTGGTGCTGGGCGTGCCCCACGAACAGTTCGAAGCCCTGATCGACCGGATGAAACAGGAAAAGGGCGTCACCCAGGACATGGATTTGGACGCCGACGACTTGCAGCGCCTGACCCAGCAATACAAGCAGCTGGTGGAAGAAAGGACGGGCAAGCCCTTCCCCAGCGATCCCATGGAGCAGCTGCGGGGGGCCATCAACGCCGTCTTTGAGTCGTGGTATACCCCCCGGGCGGTGCGCTACCGGGAGCTGCACGATATCCCCAACGATTGGGGCACCGCCGTCAACGTGCAGGCCATGGTGTTTGGCAACATGGGTGAAACGTCGGCCACGGGCGTCGCGTTTACCCGCAATCCCGCCACGGGCGAGAAGGAGTTCTACGGCGAGTTCCTGATCAACGCCCAGGGCGAGGACGTGGTGGCCGGGATCCGTACTCCGGAGCCCATCAGCCGGCTCAAGGAACTGATGCCCGAGGTGTACGCGCAGCTGGAGGACATTTACCAGCGGCTGGAGCAGCACTACAAAGAAATGCAGGACATCGAGTTCACCATCCAAGAGGGCCGCCTGTACATGCTCCAGACCCGGACGGGCAAGCGCACGGCCCAGGCCGCCATCCGCATTGCGGTGGACATGGTGGACGAAGGCCTCATCGACGAACGTACCGCGCTCAAGCGGGTGCCCGCGGGGCAGCTGGACCAGCTGCTGCACAAGCAGATCGACCCCAAGGAGAAGGTGGACGTGCTGACCACGGGCCTGCCGGCCTCGCCGGGGGCGGCGGTGGGCCGCATCGTCTTCACCGCGGACGATGCCGAGGCGTGGGCGGCCCGGGGCGAGGACGTGATCCTGGTGCGGCGGGAGACGTCGCCCGAGGATATCGGCGGCATGCACGCGGCGGTGGGAATCCTCACGTCCCGGGGCGGCATGACCTCCCACGCGGCGGTGGTGGCCCGGGGGATGGGCAAGTGCTGCGTGGCGGGCGCGTCGGAGCTGCGGGTGGACGAGGAAAAGAAGCAGTTGACCATCAACGGGCGCGTGTTCAAGGAAGGAGACTGGCTGACCATCAACGGCAGCACCGGCCAGGTAATTGCCGGCCAGGTGAAGCTGGTGGAGCCCGAGCTGTCGGGCTACTTTGCCCGGCTGATGGAGTGGGCCGACAAGTACCGCGCCTTGCGGGTGCGCACCAACGCCGACACGCCCGCGGACGCGGCCCGGGCCCGGGAGTTCGGCGCGGAAGGCATCGGCCTGTGCCGGACCGAGCATATGTTCTTTGGCGATGACCGCATCCGGGCCATGCGGGAGATGATCCTGGCCCCCGACGCCGACGCCCGGCGCCGGGCTCTAGACAAGCTGCTGCCATACCAGCGGGAAGACTTCTACGAAATCTTCAAGGTGATGGACGGGTTGCCGGTCACCATTCGCCTCCTGGACCCGCCCTTGCACGAGTTCCTGCCCCATGAGGAGGGGGCCATGCGGGCGGTGGCCGCGGATTTGGGCGTATCCGTGGACGACGTGCGCGCCAAGGTGGCCAGCCTGCAGGAATTTAACCCCATGCTGGGCCATCGAGGCTGCCGCTTGGCCATCACGTATCCCGAGATCTACGAGGTGCAAACCCAGGCCATCTTTGAGGCCGCGGCCCGCCTCAAGGCCGAGGGCGGCAACCCCATCCCGGAGGTCATGATCCCTTTGGTGGGCACGGTGCAGGAACTCAAGATCCTCAAGGAGCGCATCCGGAGGGTGGCCGACGGGGTGCTGGCGGCAAAGGGCGTTTCGGTGCCCTACACCATCGGCACCATGATCGAGGTGCCCCGGGCCGCGCTGCTGGCCGACAAGATCGCCCAAGAGGCCGACTTCTTCTCCTTTGGCACCAACGACCTGACCCAGATGACCTTTGGATTCAGCCGGGACGATATGGGGACGTTCCTGCCTGATTACCTGGAGCAGGGCATCCTGGAGAAGGACCCCTTCATCACCCTGGATCAGGCGGGCGTAGGCCAGCTGGTGGAGCTGGGCACCCAGCGGGGCCGCCAAGGCAACCCGCACCTCAAGATCGGCATCTGCGGCGAGCACGGCGGCGATCCCGACTCGGTGGTGTTCTGCCACAAGGTGGGCATGGACTACGTCAGCTGTTCCCCCTACCGGGTGCCCATCGCCCGGCTGGCGGCGGCCCAGGCCAACATCGACATGCCCCGGGCCTGAGGGCGGGGGCTGCGACACCGCTCCCGGGGCGGCAACGCGCGAGCGGCCGCCCCGGGATTTTCCGGCACCGCGCGGGCGGGTGGCCTTCCCCGGCCGGGGAGGGCGCGCCCGCCCGCGCGCGGGCAGGAACGCGCGCTCGGACGCCGAAGCCTAGCGCGGGAGTGGACGCCGTGGCGCTGCGCATCGGCCCTGAAGTTATCCAAGAAATCCGCAGCCGCATCGACATCGTCGATGTGGTGGGACAATATGTGCACCTGCGGCCCCGGGGCCGCAATTTGGTGGGCCTGTGCCCGTTTCACGCGGAAAAGACGCCATCCTTTACCGTAAGCCCCGAGAAGCAGCTGTTTCACTGCTTTGGATGCCAGACCGGCGGCGATGTATTCGCCTTCTTGATGAAGCGGACGGGCATGGGGTTTGTGGAGGCCGTGGAACATCTGGCCCAGCAGGCAGGCATCGATGTGGCGCGGCTGGCCCCTTCGCCGGCCGACGCGGCCCGGGAACGGCAGCGGCGGCGGTTATTGGAGGTGCACCGGCTGGCGGCGGAGTTTTTCCGGGCCATGCTGCGGGATCCGGCGGGGCGGGGGGCCCGGGCGTACCTGGCTCGGCGCGGGATCAGCCCCGCCATGGTGGAGCGGTTTCAGCTGGGCTGGGCTCCGGCCGGCGACGGGCTGCAGCGGTTTTTGTCCCAAGCGGGGATCGGGCAAGACGAAGCCCTGGCAGCGGGGCTCCTGGTGCCGGGGCGGGACGGGCGGCCGCCTTTTCCCCGGTTTCGGGAGCGGCTCATGTTTCCCATCTGCGACCACGCGGGCCGCATCATCGGTTTCGGCGGGCGGCTGCTCGCGGAGCGGTCCGGCGCGCCCAAGTACCTGAATTCGCCGGAGACGCCCCTTTTCAGCAAGGGGCGGGTCTTGTACGGCCTGCATTTGGCCCGGGAAAGCGCGCGGCGGACGGGCACCGTGGTGGTGGTGGAAGGGTATACGGACTGCATCAGCTTGTGTCAGCACGGGGTGCCCTACGTGGTGGCGTCTTTGGGCACAGCCTTCACCGAAGCCCAAGCCCAGGCCTTGGCGCGCGTGGCCCAGCGGGTCGTCATCGCCTTTGACGCGGACGCGGCCGGGGAAGCCGCGGCCCGGCGTACCTTGGACATCCTGCGGGCCGCGGGCTTGCGGGTGGCGGTGATGGCCTTGCCGCCGGGGCAAGACCCCGACGAGTTTGCCCGCTCCCATGGGCAGGCGGGCCTGGAAGCGGCCATCGCCCGGGCGGTGCCTTTGATCGAGTACAAGCTGGAGCAAGTGCTCCGGGGCGCGCCGGCGTGGCGGGTAGAGGACAAGGCGCGGGCGGTGGAGGCGGCCTTGCGGATCATCGCTGAAGCCGAAAGCGCCGTGGAGCGGGAAGGCTATATGGAAATGGTGGCCCACAGGCTGGGCCTGGCCGTGGACACGGTGCGGGCGGAGATGGCCCGCTGGCAGGCCCGGGGGGCCCGGAACGGGGCCCTGCGTCATAGATCGGGAAAAATCCGCCATAATAATAGAGGTTTTCTTGGACAGCAAGGCGAACAGACATCCCGCGGCCCGCGCGCGCTGGCCGCCGATGGGCGGGCCAGTGCAGGAGATCGCCTGGCCGGTGCCGAACAAGTGGTCCTTCGGCATATTCTGGCAGGCGGAGGCTCGGCGGCACCGTGGCTGGCCTTGGACAACGCCGCCGTGTGGTCCAGCCCGGTGGTGGCGGGTGCTGCCCGGCTGTTGGCCGACTGGCTGACGGGGCCGCGGCAGGAACCGGTCCAGTGGCTGGCCCGCCTGCCCCAAAGCCCCGAAGCCGATTGGCTGCGGGCCTTATGGGCGCAAGACGGGCTGGCGGAAGTGCCGTGGGAGGACGCGGGCCGCCGGCTCCGGCAGGAAAGGATACGGCGGCGTATCGAAGGACTGGAACGGCAACTGACGGCACTGGAGGCGGACGGGGGAGACGACGCCGGCAGGCTGATGCGGCTGCTGGTCGAGTATAAAAGGTTAAGGAGCGACCTGCTTGAGGTATGAACGTGCAGGTACGGAAGGGGGGAGCGGACAGTGACGGAACGGGACGGCCACACGCCCAATCTCTCGGACCTGGACAGCATCAATGAACTGGTACAGCGGGGGAAAAAGCGCGGCGCGCTCACCTACCGGGAGATCATGGACGTGTTGCAGGACGTGGAGCTCTCCCCGGAGCAGATCGACGAGGTGTACGAGCGCCTGGCCAGCCAGGGCATCGATGTCATCCCCGACGGCGGGGACGCGGACGCGTTCGCCGATGAGGGCGAAGAGTCCACCAACGGCGTGTCCGACTTGGGCACGCTGGACCTGAGCGTCCCCGAAGGCATCGGCCTGGATGACCCGGTGCGCATGTACCTCAAAGAAATCGGCCGCGTGCCGCTGCTCTCGGCCGAGGAAGAGGTGGAGCTGGCCAAGCGCATTGAGCAGGGGGATGAGGAGGCCAAGCGCCGCTTGGCTGAGGCCAACCTGCGCCTCGTGGTCAGCATCGCCAAGCGCTACGTGGGGCGGGGCATGCTCTTTTTGGACCTGATTCAGGAGGGCAACTTGGGCCTGCTCAAGGCGGTGGAAAAGTTTGACTACCGCAAGGGCTTCAAGTTCAGCACCTACGCCACTTGGTGGATCCGGCAGGCCATCACCCGGGCCATCGCGGACCAGGCGCGGACCATCCGCATCCCGGTGCACATGGTCGAAACCATCAACAAGCTGGTGCGGGTATCCCGCCAGCTCCTGCAGGAGCTGGGCCGGGAGCCGACGCCGGCGGAAATCGCCGAGCGGATGGGCTTGCCGGAAGAGCGGGTGCGGGAAATCCTCAAGATCGCCCAAGAGCCCGTGTCCTTGGAAACGCCCATCGGGGAAGAGGAAGACAGCCATCTGGGCGACTTTATCAAAGACCAGGACGCGCCCGCGCCGGCCGAAGCCGCGTCCTACCTAATGCTCAAGGAGCAGTTGGAGGACGTGCTGGATACGCTGACGCCTCGGGAGGAGAAGGTGCTGCGCTTGCGCTTTGGCTTGGACGACGGCCGCGCCCGCACCCTGGAAGAGGTGGGGCAGGTATTTGGCGTCACCCGGGAGCGGATCCGCCAGATCGAAGCCAAGGCCTTGCGCAAACTGCGCCATCCCAGCCGCAGCAAGAAGCTTAAGGACTTTCTCGACTGACGCGCCCTTCGCGGGCGCCCTTTGACAGAGCCGGCGGGGGAACCCTATAATGAGATTGCGGTGAACCCGCCGGGCAGTCACGCCCTGCCCTGCGTTCCTCGGTAGCTCAATGGTAGAGCGCCCGGCTGTTAACCGGGTGGTTGCAGGTTCGAGTCCTGCCCGAGGAGCCAGTTGACCGGGCCCATAGCTCAACGGTTAGAGCAGCGGACTCATAATCCGTTGGTTGCAGGTTCGAGTCCTGCTGGGCCCACCACGCCAAGCCCACCGGAGAAGGGCGATGCCGGATTCCGGTGGGCTTGCCGCTGGCAATACCCCCTGTGCAGCGTTCCCCATGGGACCAACCGACCTGGCGGCCGTGTTCCCACGTGCGGACGCGGCGGGCTTTTCCAGGCCCGGTGCGGGCAGGCGCGGACGGAAGGAGGCGGCGGATGGCCGAGCGGACGAAGTCGAGTGTGGAGCTGGCCTACATCGTTGCCCCCCGCCAGATCAACCTCATCGGCCATCGGTTGGAGGACCTTCCCCGCGACGCGCTGACGGGCACCACCCTGCTGCTCCGGGGAGAGACCCATCAGCTGTTTTTGGCCTGTGCCAATGAGCAGGTGGCCGGGCAGGTCCGCATGCGGCTGCGGGAGTTTTTCGACACGCAAGTGCGGGAACTGCCCGGCGCCACCTTGGAAGACACGTTGATGTCGGGATTTGATCGCATCATCCCCGGCGACGCCTTTCCCGTTTGGCGGGAGCGGGGTTGGGAAGGCGGCATGACCTTTGCGGAGGCCCTGCGCTGGGCGGAAGGGCGGCATCGCGCCGCGGCAGCCGACGGGGCCGACCGGGAAAAGCCCTCGGAAGGGCCGCCAGACATTTGACAGCAGCTCGGCGCCGCGATACAATGTGTGAGGAATTCGTTGTCCAGTGCCCCCATCGTCTAGCGGCCTAGGACACCGCCCTTTCAAGGCGGCGGCACGGGTTCGAATCCCGTTGGGGGTACCAGGTTTTGGCAAGCCGCGCTGCGCCGATGCGCTTTGCAGCGCGGCTTTTTCCTTCTGTGCCCGGGGCGGGAAGGCGAGGCGGAAGCGTGGCAGCCACAACCGGGAGGCACGGCCATTGGCTGGTGCTCTTGGCGGCGGTCTTGTGGGGTACCACGGGCACGGCGCAGGCCCTGGCGCCGGCGGACGCATCGCCCTTCGCGGTGGGGGCGGCGCGGGTCTTCATCGGTGGCACCGCCTTGCTGCTCATCGCTTGGCGCCGGCGCCAGCTGCGGGGCCGGACTTGGCACCGGGGGGCCGCGGTGGCCGCGGCCGCAGCGGTGGCCGCGTATCAAGTGTGCTTTTTTGCCGGCGTGGCCGCCACGGGGGTGGCCACGGGGACCTTGGTGGCCATCGGCAGCGCGCCGGTGTTCGCGGGCCTTCTGGGCTGGGGGGTGGCCGGCGAGCGGCCGGGCCGCCCGTGGGTGCTGGCCACGGCCTTGGCGGTGGCCGGCTGTGGGCTGCTGGTGGGCGACGGCGGCCAGTGGCACCTGGACCGGGCCGGTGTCGCGTTGAGCCTAGGCGCGGGCGCGGCTTACGCCATCTACACCGTGGCCAGCAAGCGCCTGCTGTCCACCGTGCCGCCGGAAGCCACCGTGGCCGTGGCCTTCTTCGGCGGGGCTTTATTGTTGGTCCCGGCGATGTTTTGGACCCAGTGGGGCTGGCTGCTGGAGCCCCGGGGCCTGGGCGCGGCCCTGCACCTTGGCCTGGTGGCCACCGCGGGCGCGTACTTGCTGTTTGGCCGGGGCCTGCAGGCCGTGCCGGCGGCCACGGCCACCACCTTGTCCCTGGCGGAACCCTTGACCGCGGGCATCCTGGGCGTGGTGCTGTTGGGCGAACGGATGGGGGTGGGCGCGCTGTTCGGCAGCGGATTGATCTTGGCTGGGCTGGCGGTCTTGGCTGCGGCTGACCGCCCCCCGGGCCGGGCGCCCGGCCCCAGCCCGGCGCCCCGGGCTTCCCACGGCTCCGGGACAGCGTCCAGCGCTGCCCGCGAGGGATGTGCCCGGGCAGCCCCGGGAGGCCCGGGATCTCGTGCGGTGAGGTGAAACGCGAGAGGCATGAGCCGATCACCATGGGCATGGCAGCCGCAGGGGACCACGGTGGTGGTGGGACCGCCCGAGAGGGCGCCCGATGTGGAGATGGCCGTGCCCGGATCCAAGAGCGTCACCAATCGTGCCCTCATCATGGCCGCGCTGGCGACGGGCCCGTCGCGCCTGGAGGGGATTTTGCGCAGCGATGACAGCTACTGGTGTGTGGAAGCCCTGCGCGCCTTGGGCGTCCCCGTGGAGGTGGACGGCACCGCGGTCGCGGTGAGCGGCTGCGGCGGGCGCTGGCCCCGGGCCACGGGCCGCCTGTACGTGGGCTCGGCGGGGACCCTGGCCCGCTTCCTGCCCGGGGCCATTGCCGCCGCGGCCACGGGCCCGTGGGAACTGGACGGCAGCCCGCAGTTGCGGGGACGGCCCATCGCTCCCCTGGTCCAGGCTTTGCGGGAACTGGGCGCCAACATCAGCTACGGCGCCGCGGAGGGGCAGCTGCCCCTCCTCATCCGCCCGGGGCTTCGGGGCGGGGGAGTGGCCCTATCCGGGCGGGTATCCAGCCAGTTCACCAGCGGCGTTTTGCTGGCGGCACCCTACGCCCGCGCGCCGGTTGAGTTGAACGTGGCGGATGATCTGGTGCAGCCCGAATACGTGGGGCTGACCATCCAAATGATGCAAGCCTTTGGCGCCGACGTGGAAGCCGTCCAGGGCTGGACCCGGGTGCAGGTGCGGCCCCGGCCCTATGCCGGCCGCACCATGACCTTGGAGGCCGACGCCTCTACCGCGTGCTATTTCCTCACCGCCGCCGCGCTGACGGGGGGCCGCGTTCGCGTGACCAACGTGGGCTACGATTCCTTGCAGCCCGACGCGCGCTTTGTGGACGTACTGGAGCGCATGGGCTGCCGGGTCCATCGCAGTGGGTCGTACCTGGAAGTGGTGGGCCCGCCGCGCCTGGTGGGCGGTTTCACCGCGGACATGCGCCCCATGTCGGATCAGGCTTTGACCTTGGGGGCGGCGGCGGTGTTTGCCGATGCGCCCATTACCGTCACCGGCGTACCGCACATCCGCCGCCACGAGTCGGACCGCATTGGGGTGTTTGTCCGCGAGATGGGCCGGCTGGGGGTGCGGGTGGACGAGCACGAAGACGGCTTCACGGTGTACCCGGGACAGCCCGAGCCCCGGGCCGCGGTCCTGGATCCCCATGACGACCACCGGCAGGCCATGGCCTTTGCCCTGTTGGGCACCCGCGTGCCCGGGATTCAAATCGGCGATCCCGGATGCGTGTCCAAGACGTGTCCGGAGTATTTCCAGCTGCTGGCGCGGCTCGGGGTGTCCGTGGCCTACCAGTAATCCCCGGGCCCGGTCCCGGGCCCGGGGCGGACAGCCTTCGGCGTAACCTTCTGGAGGAACCGCCTGCTTCGGTGACGAAATACGACGAGTATTGTGTCAGTCGGCCCGGGTGCACCCGGGCGGGCGGGGCGCGATATCATGGAGTGAGCGGTCACGCCTGTCCCGGGGCGACGGCCCACGGGCGATGGGAGGCGGTGTACGGTGGGCCAGCGCTTGTGCGAAGTATGCCGAAAGCCCATCCCGCCGGAGCGTTTGGAGGCGTTGCCCCAGACCCGCCGTTGCGTCGAATGCGCGCGGGCCAAGGGGTCCGACGTCACCGCGCGTCGGGTCGGTATCGGGATGGACATTGACACCTACAAGGATCTCTTGGGAGCTACCCGCAGCTGACAGCAGACGACGCCTCCCGCGGGGAAGGGGCCGCGGCGGTGGGCGGGCTACCCTTCCGTGGGCACGACTTCCTCTGTGACCCAGCGCAAGTAGGCGGGATTGCCGCCCACCACGGAAAAGGCCGTGACGGCCGGCACCGAGTAGGAGTGCAGCTCCCGGACGGCCTCCACCAGCTCCTCCAAGACCGCCGCGCGGGTCTTGAGAAACAGGAGCGCCTCACCGTCTTCCACCAAGCGCCCTTCCCACCAGTACACCGACCGGATGGCGGGGACCACATTGGCACAGGCGGCCAGCCGCCGTTCCACCAAAGCGCGGCCGAGGCGCAGGGCTTCGGCTTCATCGGACGTGGTGATGTAAACCAGCAGATGATCCGACGGGTGGGGGTCCGGGCGGTGCTCGGACACGTCCGTCATCCTCCTTCCCAAAGGTGGGCGGGACGCCCGCCTGCCGGGCGCGGCATCAGCCGCGCTCGGCAAGCGGGACGAAACGCAGGTCCTGGGGACCGGCGTACTCGGCGCGCGGCCGGATGAGCCGGTTGTCCGCGTACTGTTCCAGCACGTGGGCAGCCCAGCCGGACACACGGCTGAAGGCAAAGATGGGCGTGAACAGATCGGTGGGGATGCCCATCAGGTAGTAGGTGGAGGCGGAATAGAAGTCCACGTTGGGATACAAGCCCTTGCGCTCGTACATGAGCTCTTCGAGCCGCCGGGACATCTCGTACCAGCGGGTCTCGCCCCGCAGCTGGCTCATCTGCTGCGAGAACTGGCGCAGGAAGTCGGCCCGCGGGTCGCCGGTCTTGTAGACCCGGTGGCCAAAGCCCATGATGCGCTGCTTGTTGGCCAGCGCCTCCGTGAGCCACGGCTCCACCCGTTCGGGATCGCCGATCTCCAAGAGGGTGCGCATGACCTGTTCGTTCGCGCCGCCGTGCAGGGGTCCCTTGAGGGCGCCGATGGCCCCGGTGATGGCTGAGTAGATGTCGGACAGGGTGGAGGCGGTCACCCGCGCCGTAAAGGTCGAGGCGTTGAGCTCGTGGTCCGCGTGCAGGATGAGGCAGGCATCAAAGATGTTGGTTTCCACCTCATCGGGTTCGCTGCCCCGGAGCATGAGGAGGAAATTGGCCGCCAGGCCCAGATCCGCCCGGGGCGGCACCGGCTCTTGGCCTTCCCGCAGGCGCGCGTGGTAGGCGATGATCATGGGGACCCGGGCCAAGATGCGCAGGGCCTTGCGCCGGTTGGCTTCCTGGTCGTGAATGCCCGCGTCGGGGTCCACCACGCCCAGCGCCGAAACCGCGGTGCGCAGCACCGCCATGGGCTCGGCGTTCCGGGGAAACGAGCGGAGCAGGTCCACCAGTTCCCGGGGCAGGTCCTGGGCGTCGGCGATCTGGCGGCGAAAGGCGCTGAGCTGGTCCTGGGTCGGCAGCTGCCCGTGCCACAGGAGGTATACAACTTCTTCGAAAGTAGCTTTGCCGATGAATTCTCCGATGTCGTAGCCGCGGTAGACCAGCCGCCGTCGCTGGCCGTCGATGAAGCAGATCTCCGACCGTAGGGCGACGATGTCTTCGAGGCCGGCCTTGAAAGTAGTCATCTCCCCGACTCCTTTCGCTGGACAACCCATCGATTTCGTCTGATTTCTTCGGTATGGCGGGTCTGCTTCCCTCTTTTCCCAGCCCCCCGGTGCGTGGTGGAATCGGCTCTCACAGCCATCGGACAGAGGCAGGGCCGGGATCTGCACCCGGCCCTGTAGTGCCTGCTGCCGTGAAGTTGCCGGCCGTGGGCGGCTGCCCGCGCCGCGGGATCAGCCCACCGAGCCTTCCATTTCCAGCTGGATAAGCCGGTTGAGCTCCACCGCGTACTCCATGGGCAGCTCCTTGGTGAAGGGCTCCAGGAACCCTTGCACCACCATCATGGTGGCCTCGTCCTCGGTGAGACCGCGGCTCATGAGGTAGAAGAGTTGGTCTTCCCGCACCTTGCTGACGGTGGCTTCGTGCTCGATGGCCACGTCCTCGTGGAGGATGTCCATGTACGGAATGGTTTCCGCTTTGGAGTGGTCATCGAACAGGAGCGCGTCGCACTTCACCGTGCAGCGGGAGTGGGCCGCGTTAGGGTTGACCCGCACCAGGCCCCGGTACGTGGTCCGGCCGCCGTTCTTGGAGATGGACTTGGAGGTGACGGTGGACGACGTGTAGGGGGCGTTGTGTACCACCTTGGCGCCCGCGTCCTGGTGCTGGCCCTTGCCCGCGAAGGCGATGGACAAGATGTCGCCCCGCGCGCCCTTGCCCATGAGAAACACGGCCGGGTACTTCATGGTCACCTTGCTGCCGATGTTGCCGTCGACCCACTCCACGGTGGCGTCTTCGTAGGCCACGGCCCGCTTGGTCACCAAGTTGTAGACGTTGTGGGACCAGTTCTGGATGGTGGTGTACCGGACCCGGCTGCCCTTGAGTGCGATGATCTCCACCACCGCCGCGTGCAGCGAGTCCGTGGAGTAGATGGGCGCCGTGCACCCTTCCACATAGTGGACGAAGCTGCCTTCGTCGGCGATGATAAGGGTGCGCTCAAACTGCCCCACGTTTTCCGCGTTGATCCGGAAGTAAGCCTGCAGCGGGATCTCCACCCGCGCCCCCGGCGGGACGTAAATGAAGGAGCCGCCGCTCCAGACGGCCGAGTTGAGGGCAGCGAACTTGTTGTCGCTGGGCGGCACCACGGTGCCAAAGTACTTGCGCACCAGGTCCGGGTACTCCCGCACCGCGGTGTCGGTGTCGCAGAAGATGACGCCCTGCTTGGCCAGGTCTTCCCGGATGCTGTGGTAGACGACCTCGGACTCGTACTGGGCCGTTACCCCGGCCAGGAACTTGCGCTCCGCCTCCGGAATGCCCAAGCGCTCGAAGGTTTCCTTGATGTATTCGGGCACCTCGTCCCAGGTGCGCCCCTTCTTTTCCGTCGGCCGCACGTAGTAGTGGATGTTGTCGAAGTCGATGGCCGACAAGTCCGCGCCCCAGGTGGGCATGGGCTTCTTGAGAAACGTCTCCAGCGACTTGAGGCGGAACTCCCGCATCCAGTCGGGCTCGCCCTTCATCGCGGAGATTTCCTCAACAAGCTGGCGGGAAAGCCCCTTGCCAGACTTGAATACGTACTGTTCCGGATCGCGAAAGCCGTAACGGTACTCCTGATCGATGTCGATTACGGGCTTTGCCATCCTTGCTTCCCCCTTTCGTCCGGCGATCCATACCTATTATATCTTACCACCCGCCCAGCGCAAGCGCAGGCCAGGCCTGGGTCCCGCCTGAGCCGGGCCTTGGGGTTGGGGCCCGCGTCCAGACACCGGCGCCCCGGCCGCGACCGGCGGCTCCCGCCGGCACGCTCTGGGTGGGGCCTGTGGCACTGATGGGCGGATTATTCCCAAAAAAAGCGCGCGCCGGCAGGGAGGAATTGGGAGCCGGCTCCCGAATTCCCCCGGTACGAGTGGGGGGAAGTGGGGGAAAGTGGGGGAGACTGGAGCCGCATGTTCCTGGGCGAGTTTCAACACGCTCTGGACGATAAGGGCCGGCTCACCATCCCGGCCAAGTTTCGCGAAGGGCTGGGCCCGCGCTTCATCGTGACCCGCGGGCTGGATCACTGCCTGTTCGTGTATCCCCCGGCCGAGTGGCAAGAGCTGGAGGCGCGGCTCAAGTCTCTCCCCCTGACCAAAGCCGACGCCCGGGCCTTCGTGCGCTTTCTGTTCTCGGGGGCGTGCGAGTGCGAACCGGACCGGCAAGGCCGCATCATGCTGCCCCCCGGCCTGCGGCAGTACGCAGGGCTGGAGAAAGAGGCGGTCGTGATCGGTGTGTCGACCCGGGTGGAGATCTGGGCAGCGGAGCGTTGGGCCGGATACGTGGCCCAGGCCGGCGAGTCTTTTGGGGAGATCGCCGAGAACCTGGAAGGCTTGGGGCTGTAGAGGCCGAGGTGGGACCGGTGGGTCACGTACCGGTAATGGTGGACCAGGTGGTCGAGATCTTGCAGCCGGCGCCGGGGCAAGTGCTGGTGGACTGCACGGTGGGCGGGGGCGGACACGCCCGGGCCCTCTTGCCCCTCCTGTTGCCGGGCGGGCGGCTGTTGGGCATCGATCGGGACCCGCGCACTTTGGCTACCGCCCGCGCCGCCCTGGCGCCCTACGGCGACGCGGTCATCTTGGTCCACGGCGATTTTCGCGACCTCAAGGCCATCCTGGCCCGGTATGGCCTGCGCCGGGTCCACGGCGTCCTGTTCGACCTGGGCGTGTCGTCTTTCCAACTGGATGAGGCGGAACGGGGCTTTACCTTCCGCGCCGACGCTCCGCTGGACATGCGCATGGATCCCCAGTCCCCGGTGACCGCGGCCCAGTTGGTCAATACCTTGCCCGCGGCGGAGCTCACCCGCATATTGCGGGAGTACGGCGAGGAGCGCTGGGCCAGCCGCATCGCCGCCACCATCGTCCGGGTCCGGGAACGGCAACCCCTGACCACTACGGGACAGCTGGTGGAGGTGGTCAAGCAGGCCATCCCAGCCGCCGCTCGCCGGCGGGGCCGGCACCCGGCCCGCCGCACCTTTCAAGCCTTGCGCATCGCGGTCAACGACGAGCTCAACGCCTTACGGGCCGGTCTGCGGGCTGCTGTGGAGGCGCTCAAGCCCGGCGGCCGCGTCGTGGTGATCAGCTTTCACTCGCTGGAAGACCGGATTGTTAAGCAGACTTTTGCCGACCTGGCCGCGGGCTGCCGCTGCCCGCCGGAGCTGCCCGAATGCCGCTGCGGCCGGGAGGCGGCCGTGCGGGTGTTGACCCGCAAGCCCTTGGTGCCGACAGAAGCGGAGATCCAGTCCAACCCCCGGGCGCGCAGCGCCCGGCTGCGGGCTGCCCAACGGCTCGTTCTAGGGGAAAAGGAGGAGGAATAGCATTGGTACCAGCGTTGAAGATGCCCGACCCGCCGTCGTGGCCCCAATGGGATGAGCCGGTCAGCCCCTCTGCGGGGGAGCCGCAGACGCAGCGCCGCCCGCGGCCCCGCACCGTCAACCCCTTTGTCCTGCTGCCCGTCTTGGGTCTGCTGGTGCTGGCGGCCGGAATGGGCTTCATCGCCCAACGGGTGCACGTCATGGCCATGGGCTACCAGCTGCGGGAGCTGCAGGAGGAACTGGCCCGGGTGCAGGAGGAGCATCGCCGCCTGCAGGTGGAGGTGGTGCGGGCCCGCACGCCCCAACGCATCGAGGCCCTGGCCCGGACCCGGCTGCAGATGGTGGACCCGGGACGGCCCGCCACTGTGGTGCTGACGCCCGGCGCGGCGGCAGAAACCGCCGGGCTTCCCGCACCCGTCCAGCTGGAGCCCACCCTCGTCCAGCGCATGGCTGCGGTGGGCGATTGGTTGCTGGCCCGCTTCACCGTCGCGGCGGAGGCGGGGGCTCGGGACCGGTAAAGGCCTGGCCGAACCCGGCGCAGCCGGCGGCCGCGGCAGGCCCCCAGTTCTGGCCATCCCCGGGCCGCCGCGGCGCGGGGCGCGGTACCGCGATCCGGTGGGTCCCCGGGGGTGAGCGCCTTGCGGCTGGCCCCGCGCGTGTTGCGCCAGCGCATCGTCGTGGTCTTTCTCACGGCCTTGGGGGCCGCCCTGCTTCTCGCGTCCCGCTTGGCGTACCTGCAAGTCTTGCACCACCAGCATTACACCGACTTGGCCCTGGAGCAGCGCCTGCGGGGGGTGCCCGCGGATCCGCTGCGGGGCAGCGTGTACGACCGCAATGGCCTGGAGCTGGCCATCAGCGTCAGCTCCGATGCGGTGTACGTGCGGCCCGCGGAAATCCGGGATCCCCACGCCACCGCGGCCGCTTTGGCCCAACTCTTGGGGCTGGACTTTGAGGGAGTCTTGGACCGGGTCCAGCAGCGCCAGGCGGAAGTCTGGATCTCCCGCCGCGTCACCCAAGACGACGCCCGGAAGGTGCGGGCCGCGGCCTTGCCCGGCGTCTACGTGGCCCAGCGCACCGCGCGGGTGTACCCCCACGGATCCTTGGCTGCCCACGTGCTGGGCATGGTGGGCGTGGACAACCAAGGCCTCGAAGGCCTTGAGCTGCAGTACGACCAGCTGCTGCGGGGGGTGCCCGGCCGGGAACTGGCCGAACGGGACGCGCGCGGCCGTCTCATTCCCCACGGGGTGGTGGACTACGTGCCTCCCCGGGACGGGTACGGCCTGGTGCTCACCATCGACGCGACCTTGCAGGCCGTGGCCGAGCGGGAGCTGGAGCGGGCCTGCATCGCCACCTTGTCCCAGTTTTGCATGACGCTCTGGATGAATCCCAAGACCGGCGAGATCCTGGCCTTGGCCCTTTACCCCAGCTTTGATCCTAACGCCCCCGGCGACTCCCCGGCCGAGGTGCGCCGCAACCGGGCGGTGACGGACCAGTTTGAGCCTGGGTCCATCTTCAAGATCGTGACGGCGGTGGCCGCGCTGGAAGAAGGCGTCGTGACCCCTGGCGAGGCGTTTTTCGATGCGGGGTTCATCGAAATTGGCGGCGGCCGCGTCCACTGCTGGCGGGGCGGCGGCCACGGCAGCCTCACCTTCGCGCGGGCGGTGGAGGTTTCCTGCAATCCGGTGTTTGCCGAGCTGGGGGGCCTGCGCCTGGGTCCGGCCCGGTTTTATCCTTACCTAGAGGCCTTTGGCTTTGGCCAACGCCTGGGCGTGGACTATCCCGGCGAGGCCCGGGGGCTCATTCCAGTGCCGGGCCAGGTGCGCCACGGAGAGGTCTTGCGCTGGGCCAACGTCGGGTTTGGGCAGGGCGTGGCGGTGACGCCGCTCCAGATGGTGTCTGCGCTGGCCACCATCGCCAACGACGGTGTCCGCATGCGTCCGCAGTTGGTGGCCGGCGTCGTCGATCCCGTCACCGGCCAGGTGCAGCCCATTCGCCCCCAACCGGTGCAGCGGGTGATTTCCGCCGCAACGGCCCGGACCTTTCTCGCCATGCTGCGGGAAACGGTGGTCAACGGTTCCGGCAGCAACGCCGACATTCCCGGCTACTTGGTGGGGGGCAAGACGGGTACGGCCCAGGTGGCCGAAGGCGGCATTTACACCGAGAAGCGCCTCGCCTCCTTCGTGGGAGTGGCGCCGGTGGACGACCCGCGGCTGGTTGGCATCGTAATGCTTTTTGACCTGAAACCCCGCCCCGCGTACGGGGGCGTGCATGCCGCGCCTGTGTGGCGGGCCATCGCCCAGGAGGCCCTGCCTTACCTGGGCGTGGTGCCCCGAGCTGATGGGGCGGGAGCCGGCGGCGCCGGCCAGGATCCCCAGGACGGCCGCGTCCGGGTGCCCAACGTGCAAAACTTGCCCGTCACCGACGCGGAGGCTGCCCTGCGCGCGGCGGGACTGCGGCCGGTGTTGAGCGGCACCGGCACCTACGTGCTGGACCAGACACCCGTGGCCGGTGCCCGGGTCCCCCCTGGCACCCAGGTGGTGCTGGAGTTCTACGAAGTGCCCGATCACTGGCAGGGAGAAACCACCGTTCCCAGCGTGCTGGGGCTCTCGCCCCGGGAGGCCGCCGCCCTGTTGGCCGAGGCGGGGCTGGTGCTGGAAATGCAGGGCACCGGCGTGGCTGCGGCCCAGGCGCCCGCAGCCGGCCAGCGGGTGCTGCGGGGCACCCGGGTGCGGGTCGACTTTGGCCCGGCGGATTGACAAGGGGCTCGACCACTCCGGCGGCGGGCCCGCGCGGGGCCTGCGGCCTCGTGTTGGGGACCGGCGGGCCCGGGCCGCTGGGGCAGGCCGCCCGCAGGGCCGGCGGGAAAATAAAGGCCCAGGTGGAAGGAAACACTCAAGCCGGCGCCGTATTCGCGAAGGACGTGTCAGGAGGTCGTCATGGAGCTGCGCGCGCTGCTGGCCCAACTGCCCCAGCATTCCCTGCTGCAGGGGGATGCGGCCCTGGACATCCAGGGCATCGCCTACGATTCCCGGGAAGTGCGCCCCGGGGATCTGTTCGTCTGCTGGCAAGGGCTGCGCTTTGACGGCCACGCCTTTGCCGCCGAGGCTGTGGGGCGGGGCGCGGTGGCCGTGGTCGCGGAGCGGCCCATTCCCGGCCTCGCGGGCGCCGCGGCCGGCGCTGGGGCCCAAGCGGGGGCGGGAAGCCCCGTCGCGCAGGTGGTGGTGCCCGACGGGCGCGAAGCCCTGGCCCGGATGTCGGCGGCCTTTTACGGCTTTCCCTCCCGGCGCCTTCGATTGATTGGCGTCACGGGCACCAACGGCAAGACCACCACCACGCACCTCATCAAGGCGGTGCTGGAAGAGGCCGGGCACAAGGTGGGCCTCATCGGCACCATCCGTCACCTCATCGGTGACGAAGTGCTGGAGTCCCACCGCACAACGCCCGAGTCCCTGGACCTGCAACGGCTGCTGTTTCACATGGCCGAGCGGGGCATCGACTACGCGGTGATGGAAGTGTCCTCCCACGCCCTGGCCCTGCGCCGCACGGTGGGCACCGAGTTTGATGTGGGCGTCTTCACCAATGTCACCCGGGATCACCTGGACTTCCACGGGACCTTTGCCGACTACGTCGACGCCAAGGCCCGTCTGTTCGCGTCGCTGGACCCGGCGGGCCACAAGCCCCGCAAGGCCGCCGTCATCAACATGGACGATCCCCAGGCGGGCGCCATGGCGGACCGGTGCCGGGTGCCGGTGGTGGGCTACGCCATTGACCACCCCGCCGATGTGCAGGCCACGGAGGTGCTGGTGCGGCCCGCGGGCGTCCGGTACCGGGCCAGCACCCCGGCGGGTCAGCTGCCGCTGCACTTGCAGCTGACGGGCCGCTTCAACGTCCACAATTCCCTGGCGGCGGTGGCCGTAGCATGGCACGAAGGGGTGCCCCTGGCCGCCGTCCGCTCCGCCCTCGAGAAGGTGCCCGGCGTGCCGGGACGACTGGAGCGCGTGGATCGAGGTCAGGACTTCACGGTGTTGGTGGACTACGCCCACACCCCCGACAGTCTGGAGAACGTGCTGCACACCTGCCGGGGGTTCGCCGCAGGCCGGGTGCTGGTAGTTTTTGGCTGCGGCGGCGACCGGGACCCCGGCAAGCGGCCCCTTATGGGCCAGGTGGCCGCCCGGTTGGCCGATGTGGTCATCATCACGTCCGACAATCCCCGCAGCGAGGATCCCGCAGCCATCTGCCGGGCGGTGGAGGCGGGGGTCCTGGCCGCGGGCGGTGCGCCCGGCGGCCACCACGTCATCGTGGAGCGGCGGGAGGCCATCCGCGCCGCCATCCAGCTGGCCCAGCCCGGCGACATCGTCCTCATCGCCGGCAAAGGCCACGAAACGTACCAGGTTTTTGGCGACCGCACTGTGCACTTCGACGATCGCGAGGAAGCGGCCCACGCCCTAAAGGAGCGGTTTGGCGATGGAACCGCTGCCCGTTGAAGCCGTGGCCCAGGCCGTCGGCGGCACCATCGCCGCGGGGGATCCCCGGGCTGTGGTGCACGGCGTGTCCACCGACAGCCGCACGGTGGAGCCGGGCCAGCTGTTTATCCCATTGGCAGGGCCCAGGTTTGACGGCCATGACTTTGTGCCCATGGCCGCAGCCCGGGGCGCGGCGGCCGCCCTTATCCAGAGGGGGCGGCCCCTGCCGCCGCTAGGGGACCGGGCCGTCATCGTCGTGGACGACCCCTTGGCGGCCCTGCACCGTCTGGCCCGCTGGTACCGGGATCGGCTGCCGGCCCGGGTGGTGGCGGTGACGGGCAGCAACGGCAAGACCACCACCAAGGACATGGCGGCCGCCATCTTGTCCGCGCGGTGGGCGACCCGCAAGTCCGAGGGCAACTACAACAACGAGGTGGGCCTGCCGCTGGCCATCCTGGCCGCGCCGGCGGACGTGGAGGCCCTGGTGCTGGAGATGGGCATGCGGGGACCGGGGCAAATCCGGCAGTTGGCCGCCATCGCGCGCCCTGACGTGGGCGTCGTGACCAACGTAGGGCCGGTGCACCTGGAACTTTTGGGCAGTTTGGAGCGGATTGCGTTGGCCAAACAGGAGCTGGTGGAGGCACTGCCCCGGGACGGCTGGGCGGTGCTCAACGGCGACGATCCCCGTGTGCGGGCCATGGCCCGGCGGTGTGCCGGGCAAGTGCTGCTGTACGGCGTGGAAACCGGGAGCAAGGCCCCGGGGGCCGGTCTGGATCTGTGGGCCTCCGCCGTCGAAAGCCGTGGGCTGGACGGGATCGCTTTTACCCTGCACTGGCAGGGCCAATCGGCCCGGGTGACGGTGCCGGTCCCCGGCCGGCACCAGGTCTACAACGCGCTGGCCGCGGCCGGTGCCGCCTTGGCCCTGGGCGGCGATCTGGAGGGGGTAGTGCAGGGCTTGGCGGCCTTTGCCCACCACGCCTCTGCCATGCGCCTGGAAATCCGGCGCCGGGCCGACGGCGTGCGGGTGATCAACGACGCTTACAATGCGAGCCCCGCATCCATGGCCGCGGCTTTGGTCCTATTGCGGGAAGTCCACGGGGCCCGGCGGGTGGCCGTCCTGGGTGATATGCTGGAGCTGGGGCCGTGGAGCGAGGCGGCCCATGAGGAGGTGGGGCGCCAGGCGGCCGAGGCCGGGGTGGACTGGCTGGTGGCTGTTGGCCAGTGGCGGGCGACGGTGATCGCGGCCGCGGTGGCGGCCGGCTTGCCGGCAGAACGGACCGTGGCCTGCCCCGACGCGGCGGCCGCGGCCGACCGGGTGGCGGCGCTGGTGGAGCCGGGCGATGTGGTCCTCATCAAGGCCTCCCGGGGTCTCGCGCTGGAGCGGGTAGCCCAGCGGCTGCTGGGCGACGGGGAGGAAGGGCCGCGGTGACCACCATCATCTACCCGGCGGCCTTTGCCTTCGCCGTCGCCTTTGTGCTGGGCCGGCCCCTCATCGGGTGGCTGCAGCGGCTGCGGGCAGGCCAGGTCGTCCGCCAGCACGGTCCCAAGACCCACCTCAAGAAGGCAGGCACGCCCACCATGGGCGGTCTCCTGATCATGGCGGGGGCGGTGGCGGCCACCGCGGCCTTCACGTCGGACTTGCGGGCCGTGGCGCCGCTGCTGGTGGCCCTGGTCGGCTTTGGCGCCATCGGCATCCTCGACGACGTGGCCAAGCTCATGGCCCGGCGGTCCCTGGGCCTCAAGGCCCGGCAGAAGTTGGTGCTGCAGTTGGTGCTCGCGCTGATCGTGGGCTGGGCAGCCCTGGAGCGGATCGGTCCCCATGTGCGGGTGCCCTTTGTGGAGGGCTGGTGGACGGTGCCCGAAGGGCTTTACTGGCTTTTGGCCGTAGGCACCATGGTGGGCACCGCCAACGCGGTCAACATCACTGACGGCTTGGACGGCCTGGCCGCGGGAGCCGCCGCGGTGGCGGCCCTGACCATGGGGGCCATCGCGCTGGTGTTGGGCTTCCCCGATGTGGCGGTGTTCGCCGCCGCGGTGGGCGGCGCGTGCCTGGGATTTGCGTGGTTCAACGCGCACCCGGCCCAGGTGATCATGGGAGATACCGGCAGCATGGCCCTGGGGGGTGCGTTGGGGGCGGTGGCCCTCATGTCGGGCACCCCTCTCCTCCTGGCGATTGTGGGGGGCCTTTTTGTGGTGGAAACGCTGTCGGTCATCGTGCAGGTCGCGTACTTTCGGTGGACGGGAGGCCGGCGCATCCTGCGCATGAGCCCGCTGCACCACCATTTTGAACTGGGCGGGTGGGCCGAGCCCCAAGTGGTCATCCGGTTTTGGCTGGTGTGCCTGGCCTTTGCGGCCGCCGGTCTCTTGAGCTTGCGTTGACGTCTTAGCCGCCGGGCCCGCTTCATACAATTTGGACGCGACGCCCTGCCGGAGGTGGAGTGGTGCGGTCCGCTCCCGGTCGACCCGATGTGCTCATCTTTGCCGCGGTGGTGGCCCTCTTGGCCATCGGCATCATGATGGTGATGAGCGCGGCCAGCGTCACCGGCTTTATCCAATACGGCGACCCCTACTACCACCTCAAGCGGCAGCTGGTGTGGGCGCTGGTGGGCCTGGCGGCCATGGCGGTCCTGGCCCACATCGACTACCGGTTTTACCGCCTGCTCACCGTGCCCCTGCTGCTGGTAGCCTTCGTAGGGCTGGTGGTGGTGCTGTTTGTCGGGGCCGAGATCGGCGGGGCCCGGCGCTGGATCGGCTTGGGTGCGTTCAACGTGCAGCCCTCGGAAGTCATGAAAGTCGCGCTGGTCAACTACCTGGCCGCCCACGCGGCCGCCCGCCGCGGGGAGATGGCCGATTTCGTGCGGGGTTTCCTGCCGCCCTTGTTGGTGCTTGGGGCCGCCTTTGGGCTGGTGCTCTTGGAGCCGGACTTTGGCACCGGGGTGGCCATGGCCGTCACTGCGTTCATCGTCCTGTTTGCCGCGGGGGTCAACCTGTGGCACCTGGCGGGGGTGGCGCTGGCCAGCGTGCCGGCTTTGGCCCTTTTGATCTACCAGGAACCCTATCGCCTGCGGCGGTTCATGGCCTTCCTTGATCCGTGGGCCGATCGCATGGACGCGGGCTGGAACGTCATCCAGTCGCTCCTGGCCATCGGCTCCGGCGGCCTCTTTGGCCTGGGCTTGGGCGAAGGACGGCAAAAGTACTTGTACGTGCCCGAACAGCACACGGACTTTATTTTCGCCATTCTTGGGGAGGAGTTGGGTTTCGTGGGGACGACCACGGTGGTGGCCCTGTTCTTGCTCCTCGCGTGGCGGGGCTACCGGGCGGCGCTGCGGGCGCCCGATGTTTATGGCTGCCTGTTGGCCGTGGGCATCACCACCATGATCGTGTTTCAAGCGTTGCTGAACATCGGCGTCGTGACCGGATCTCTGCCGGCCACCGGGATCACGCTGCCGTTCATCAGCTTTGGCGGCTCCTCGCTGGTGGTCACCTTGAGCGCCGCCGGGATACTGCTCAACATTTCCCGCCACGGCACCCGGGCCTGAGATGCGGGTCTTGATCGCGGCCGGCGGCACAGGCGGTCACATTTACCCGGGAATCACCATTGCGCAGACCCTCCAGGAACGGAGGCCCGACGTGGACATCCTGTTTGTGGGAACGGCCCGGGGATTGGAAGCAGACTTGGTGCCCCGGGCCGGTTTTGCCTTCGCGCCCATCCCCGCCCACTACTTGCGCCGGCGGGTGTCCCTGGACGTGCTGCGCACCGTGGGCACGGCCTTCCGAGGGGTGATGGAAGCCCGCCGCATCGTCCGGCGGTTTCGCCCCCACGTGGCCGTGGGCACCGGCGGCTACGTGGCGGGCCCCGTCATGGCCGCGGCGCTGCTCGCGCGGGTGCCGGTGGTGCTACAGGAGCAAAACGCGTATCCCGGCCTGACCAATCGGCTGCTGAGCCGCTGGGCGGCCCTGGTGGCCCTGGGGCAGCCCGAAGCCGCCCAGCACTTGAGCCTGCGTGCCCGCACGGTGATCACCGGCAACCCCATCCGCCGGGACGTGGTCACCCGCACCCGGGCGGAAGGGCGGGAGGCGCTGGGTCTGGATGCCCAGCGCCCGACGCTGCTGGTGTTCGGCGGCAGCCAAGGGACGCGCACCATCAACGAGGCGCTGCTGGAGGCGGCACCGGACCTGATGGAACGGCTGGGCGTGCAGATCCTGCACCAGACGGGCCGGGCGGGGTTCGCCGCGGTGACGGCGGCGGCCCGGCAGCGATGGGCCGGGCACGGGGCGGCCCAGCCGGCAGTGGAGCGAGGCCCGGAACACGTGGTGTTGGGGCGCTGGCACCTGGTGCCCTTTATTCATGACATGCCGGCGGCCTATGCCGCCGCCGACTTGGTGGTGTGCCGGGCGGGGGCCATTACCCTCGCGGAAATCACCGCGCGGGGCCTGCCGGCGGTGTTGGTGCCTTACCCCTACGCCGCCGAAGGGCACCAAGAGGCCAACGCCCGGGCGCTGGCCGAGGCGGGGGCCGCCGTGGTGGTGCGGGATCAGGAACTGAACGGCGCCACTTTGGCCCAGGCCGTCAGCGGGATGCTGGCGGATCCCCATCGCCTGGAGCGCATGGCCGCGGCCAGCCGGCGCTTGGGCCGCCCCGATGCCGCGGCGGCCATCGCGGCCTTGATTGAAGAAGTGGCGGGCCGGTAGGGCCGGACACGGCCCGCACCAGGGCCGCCTCCCCAGGCCCTGCAGCCTGGGATCGGGGACAGGCCCGGCTGTCCGGTGGCAAGAACAGGGGTTTTTGGGCATGCATAGAATGAAGTACTCGCTTGCGCCCGCCCCCAACCCTGGCCCGGCAGCGCAGAAAGGGGACGCAGCATGCGGCAGCGGAAAATGCACTTCATCGGCATCGGCGGCGCGGGCATGAGCGGCTTAGCCCAGATCCTTCTGGCCCAAGGCGTCGCGGTGTCCGGTTCCGACCTGTCCGCGTCGGCGGCCACCCGCCGCCTGCGGGCCCTGGGCGCGCGCGTCTACATCGGCCATCGCGCGTCCCACGTCCACCAGGAAGCGCCGGACACAGTGGTCATCTCCAGCGCCGTGCCCCCGGGCAACCCGGAACTGGTGGCGGCCCGGGAGCGGCGCATCCCGGTGGTGACCCGCGGGGAGTTGCTGGCCCGCCTGATGGAGGAGCGGGTAGGCATCGCGGTCGCGGGGACCCACGGCAAAACCACCACCACCTCCATGATCGCGCTGAGCCTGGAGCGGGCGGGCCTCGATCCCACCATCGCCATCGGCGGGGAGCTGCACGATATCGGCAGCAACGCGAAACTGGGCCACGGGCCCTACTTCGTGGCCGAAGCCGATGAGAGCGACCGGTCCTTTTTGCACTTGCGCCCCCGCATCGCGGTGGTGACCAACATCGAAGCCGACCACCTGGAGAACTACGGGTCGACGGCCGACATCGTGCAGGCCTTCCGCCAGTTCGTGGGCCAGGTGCCCGCTGACGGCCTGGTAGTCTTGGGCATCGACAACGCCCACGCGGCCGGCTTGGCCCCGCTGCCGTGCCGCCATGTGACCTACGCCTTGGAGCGGCCGGCGGACTACACGGTGCGGGACGTGCGCCTGGCGGGCATGGGCAGCCGGTCCGTGGTGCTGGAACGGGGCACGCCTTTGGGGGAGCTGGAACTCCGGGTGCCTGGCCTGCATAACATAGCTAATGCGCTTGCCGCCGTGGCCGTGGGGCGCCACTTGGGCATCGAGTTTCCCGCTCTGGCGCGGGCCTTGGCGGGATTTCGGGGCGCGAAACGCCGCTTTGAAATATTGGGCGAGGAGCGGGGCATTCTGGTCATCGACGACTACGCCCACCACCCTACGGAGATCCGCGCCACCCTGGCCGCGGCGCGGCCCTTGTACCGGCGGGTGGTGGCGGTGTTCCAGCCCCACCGGTACACCCGCACCCAGTATTTCTGGCGGGAGCTGGCCGAGAGTTTCGGCGACGCGGACTGTCTCGTCCTGACCGATATATACGCGGCGCTGGAGCAGCCCATACCCGGGGTGACCATTGAGCGGATGTACGCCGCCGCCCGGGCGGCTGGGGGCGATAAGGTCCACCTGGTGCGGGACAAAGAAGCTATCCCCGGGTATCTTTTGGCCCTCACCCGGCCGGGGGACGTGGTGATCACCTTGGGCGCCGGCGATGTGCGCCGGGTGGGCGAGCAATTTCTGGCGCTGCTCCGGGCCGGAGAGGCCATGGTGGCCCATCTCACCGGGCCCGGCGGGCCGCGGGCCCAGCAACCCGCGAACCGGCGTCCGGGCGGGGGGCCCGCGGGGGGAAGGCGTGGGCAAAGACCTTGGCCCGCCGGCTTAAGGGCGAGGTCCGCTGGCACGAGCCCCTGCGCCGCCACACCAGCTTCCGCATCGGCGGCCCCGCCGACCTTTTCGTGGTCCCCCGATCGGTGGAGGACGTGGCGGCCGTCCAAGAGCTGGCCGCCCGGGCCGGCATTCCGGTCACGGTTATCGGGGGCGGCAGCAACTTACTGGTGGCCGATGAAGGCGTACGGGGCGTGGTGATGCGCATCGGCCGGGGCCTGGATCGGGTGGTGTGGGACGGTCCGCGGGTCATGGTGGAGGCAGGAGCCCCCTTGCCGCGGCTGGCCAAAGAGGCGGCCCAGCGGGGCTTCTCGGGGCTGGAGTTTGCGGGCGGCATTCCGGGCACCGTGGGAGGGGCCCTGGTCATGAATGCCGGCGCCCACAACGGCTGCATGGCCTACGTCGTCCGGCGGGTGCTGGCGGTGGGAGCGGCGGGCGATCTGGTGGAGCTGGACGGCGAGGAGATGGAGTTCACCTACCGCAGCAGCCGCCTTCAGCGAGAGCAGGGGCTGGTGGCCGTCCAGGCGGAGCTGGTGCTCGCGCCGGGCGATCCCGAGGAGGTTCGGGCCAAGATGCGGGCCTATTTGGAACGGCGGCGGCGGACCCAGCCCTTGGGCACCAAGAACGCCGGCAGCATCTTCAAGAACCCGCCCGGCGACTTCGCGGGCCGCCTTCTGGAACTGGCGGGCTGCAAGGGGATGGCGGTGGGGGACGCGGTGGTGTCGCCCCTCCACGCCAACTTTATCATCAACCGCGGCGCCGCCACGGCCGCGGATGTGCGGCGCCTCATCGACCGCATGCGGTCCCGGGTGCAGCAGGAGTTTGGCGTCGAGCTGGAGCTGGAAGTGGGGTTGCTGGGCTTCGCCTGAAGCGGGGTGTGGCGGTTGGCAGGGTTATGGATCCGGGGCGGGCGGCCGCTTCACGGTACAGTGCGGGTGTCGGGCGCGAAGAACGCGGTGCTCAAGATGATGGCCGCCGCCTTGATGACCAGCGGGCGCTGCGTCATCCGCCATGTGCCGGTTATCCGGGACGTGGACACCATGATCGCCCTCATGCGCTGGCTGGGCGCCGGCGTCAGTTGGGATGCGCAAGGGAACTTGTGCATCGACGCCTCGGGGGTGGACGGCGTGGAGGCGCCGGAGCAGCTGGTGCGCCGGATGCGGGCGTCGGTGCTGGTCATGGGGCCCCTGTTGGCCCGCTTTGGCCGGGTGCGGGTGGCCTTGCCCGGCGGCTGCGCCATCGGCCCGCGGCCCATCGAGCTGCACCTGCGGGGCCTGCGGCAACTGGGCGCCACCATCACCGAAGAGCGGGGCTTTGTGGAGGCCCGGGCCCGGCGCCTGCTGGGCGCCGAGATCCACCTGGACTACCCCAGCGTGGGGGCCACGGAAAACCTGATGATGGCCGCATGCCTGGCCCAGGGCACCACGGTCATCCGCAATCCCGCCCGGGAGCCGGAAATCGCGGACCTGCAACTGTTTCTCAACAAGATGGGCGCCCGGGTGCGGGGGGCGGGGACCGACGCGATCTACATCCAAGGCGTCGACGGCCTGGCCGGTGCGGTGCACGAGCCCATCCCCGATCGCATCGAGGCGGGCACCTTCATGGTGGCGGCTGCCCTGACCCGGGGCGATGTGGTGCTGCAAAACGTCATCCCCGCCCACGTAGAAGCTGTGGCGGCCAAGCTGCGGGAGGTGGGCGCGGCGGTGGAAGAGGCGGGCCCGGGGGCCCTGCGGGTCCGGGCCGACCAGCGGCCCCGCCCGGTCTACCTGCGCACCCAGCCGTATCCCGGCTTTCCCACCGATATGCAGCCGCAGTTTATGGCTCTCCTCTCCGTAGCGGCGGGCGCCAGCATCATCAGCGAAACCGTCTATACTAGCCGCATGAAGCACGCCGACGAGCTGCGGCGTATGGGCGCCGATATCGTGGTGGACGGTCAGGTGGCCATCGTCCGGGGGGTGCGCCGGTTGACGGGTGCCCTGGTGGAGGCCTCGGATCTGCGGGCGGGGGCGGCACTGATCCTGGCCGGGCTCAGCGCGGAAGGGGAGACGGTGGTGGAGGGCCTCCACCACGTGGACCGGGGCTACGAGGCCATCGAGGCCAAGCTGCAGCAGCTGGGCGCCGCGGTGCGGCGGCTGGCGGAGGACGTGCCCGTGGCTGACGGCCGGCCGCTGGTGCGGGCCTGACGACCCTTGCTCCTGGGACAAACTGGGTGATATACTGAACCGGGAACACCACTGGCACACGGAAGGGACCGGGGCCCCATGCTCAAGCACCCCGAGCGGGTCCGCGTGGGGGCGGCCCTGCTGGCTCTCCTTGCCGTCATCGGCCTTTACGCGTTCTTCCAATCCCCCTTTTTTGCCATCACCGAGGTGCGGGTCGTGGGAGCTGCCCGGCTTGCGCCGGAAACCCTCATCGAGCGCGCCCAGGTCCGCCTGGGCGACAACGTGCTTCACGTGGACCTGCAGGCCGTGGCCAGCCGGTTGGCCAGCCACCTGCGCATCCAACACGCGGCCGTGGTGCGCCAGCTGCCGGGTGTGCTGGAGATCACGGTGACCGAGTACGAGCCGGTGGCGCTGGTGTTGGACGACGACGGGCCGGTTGGCCTGGCCGCCGACGGGACGCGGGTGCCCCTAGTGGCGGACGAAGGCGACGGCCTGCCGGCGCTGCTGGACGTGCCCCCTGAGCTGGTGCCGGTAGCCTTGGAGGCAGCGGCCCTGGTGCCGGCCCCGCTGCGCAGTGGGGTGGCCGCCGTCGGCTTTGCGCCGGCTACGGGGCTGTGGCTGGCCACGCGGTCCGGCACCCAGATTCTCCTGGGCGATGGCCAAGACTTGGAACGCAAGTTGGCCATTGCCCTGGAACTGCTGGCGGACGACTACACCCTCATCGATGTGCGCTTTCCCCGCAGGCCCGTGGTGCGATCGCAATAGTCCGAAAAAACCTAGGGGGCCGTCCCGGGACCGCAGGGAATCCCCTTCACGCTGTGGAATAGACACGGAAGCGGTCCAGGTGGGAGGGAGCTCACCGTGGCCAGACGACGCATCGTAGGCGGCCTGGATGTGGGTACGACCAAGATCTGCGCCTGCATCGGCGAGGAGACCGCCGACGGCGGGGTGGCCGTCATCGGGGTCGGGGTCAGCCCGTCTCGCGGCTTGCGACGGGGCGTCGTCGTCGATTTGGAGGCCACCGCCCGGGCCATCCAGGAGGCCGCGGCCGCCGCCGCGGGCATGGCTGGCACCCCCCTGGAAAGCGTGTACGTCAACGTGTCAGGACCCCACATCGCGTCCCTGAACTCCTCGGGGGTCATCGCGATCTCCGGCGCCCAGGGGGAGATCACGGCCGCGGACGCGGAGCGGGTGCTGCTGGCGGCGCGGGCGGTGAAGCTCCCCCAGGACCGGGAACTGTTGCACGTTCTGCCCCGGGAGTACGTGGTGGACGGCTACCAGGGTATCCGGGATCCCGTGGGAATGACGGGCGGGCGCCTGGAAGCCATCGTGCACATTGTCACCGCCGCGGCCTCCCACACGCAAAACCTGCTCAAGGCGGTGCAGCGGGCGGGCCTGGAGGTGGCGGGCCTGGTGCTGCCCGCCCTCGCGGTGGCCGAGGCGGTGCTGGAGCCCGCCGAGCGGGAAATGGGTGCGGCCCTGGTGGACATCGGCGGCGGGACTACCGATGTGGCCGTTTTTCTTGACGGGCAGGTGGCCCACACGGCCGTGCTGCCCATTTCGGCCCACCATGTGACCAGCGACATCGCGGTAGGGCTAAAGATTCCCGTGGCCCAGGCGGAGCAGATCAAGCTCGAGCACGGCGCGGCCTTGCCGGCTCTGGCGGCCGCCCGCCAGGCCGGGGCGCCCCGGTGGAGCGACAGCCGCCTCAGCCTGGCGGACATCATCCCGCCCCGCATCGAAGAGCTGCTGCAGATGGTGGCGCATGAAATCCGGACGGCCACCGGCGGGGAGCCCCTCCAGGGCGGCGTGGTGCTCACGGGCGGCGGGGCCCTGATGCCCGGCATGGCGGACGCGGTCCAGGAGCAGTTGGGGCTGCCGGCCCGCTTGGGCGTGCCCCACAAGGCGGCCGGGCTGGTGGATGTGGTGGACAGCCCCTTGTACAGCACCGCGGTGGGCTTGGTGCACTACGGCTTACGGCAGAGCGGGCCGGCCGCGGCTGCCGGCGCCAATGGCGCCCCCTGGAGCCGGCTGGTGGAGCGCATCAAACGGTGGCTGAGCGAAATTCTTTGAGGCAGAGGGTGCGGGAACAGCACCCGAGGGAGGCACGGGCCATGTTTGAGTTGGAAGAAGTCCAGGGTCAATTCGCCCGCATCAAGGTCGTCGGCGTGGGCGGCGGCGGCCAAAACGCGGTGAACCGGATGATCGAGGCCGGGCTGCAGGGGGTGGAATTCGCCGCCCTCAACACCGATGCCCAGGCCTTGATGATGTCCAACGCCCCCTTTAAGCTGCAGCTGGGCGAAAAGCTGACCCGGGGTCTTGGCGCCGGCTCCAATCCCGAGATCGGCCAGAAGGCGGCCGAGGAGAGCCGGGAGGAGATCCGCAGCCTGCTGGAGGGCGCGGACATGGTGTTCATCACCGCCGGCATGGGCGGCGGCACCGGCACCGGCGGCACGCCCGTCGTGGCCGAGGTGGCCCGGGAAGTCAGCGCGCTGACGGTGGGCGTGGTAACCAAACCCTTCTCCTTCGAGGGGCGCCGCCGGCAGCAGCAGGCCGAGCAGGGCATCGAGGCGCTGAGGGACAAGGTGGACACCCTCATCGTCATCCCCAATGACCGCCTGCTGCAGGTAGCGGAAAAGAAGACGTCCATCCTGGAGGCTTTCCGCCTGGCCGATGATGTCCTCCGCCAGGGCGTGCAGGGCATTTCCGACCTCATCACCGTGCCGGGCCTCATCAACCTGGACTTTGCCGACGTGCGCACCATCATGGCCAACGCCGGCTCCGCGCTGATGGGCATCGGCGTGGCCAGCGGCGAGGAGCGGGCCATTAAAGCGGCCAAGATGGCCATCTCCAGCCCCCTCTTGGAGGCCTCCATCGAAGGCGCCCGGGGCATCCTGCTCAACATCACCGGCAGCTCCAACCTGGGGCTCTTTGAGGTCAACGACGCGGCCGGGATCATCGCCGAGGCGGCGGATCCCGAGGCCAACATCATCTTTGGCGCGGTCATCGATGAGCAGCTGCGGGATGAGGTGCGGGTGACCGTCATCGCCACGGGCTTTGACGGGGGCCGGGGCAACGGCCGGCGCCGGAGCTTCCAGGAGCTGGAGCTCAAGCCCTTTGCCACCGACGAGCTGGACATCCCCGCGTTCCTGCGGCGGCGTTCCTCCTAGGAGATCCCTTCCATGCGCTGCATCTCGCGGCGCAGTTTTTTGAGGATGCGTTTCTCCAGGCGGGAAATGTAAGACTGGGAAATGCCCAGCAAGTCGGCTACCTCCTTTTGGGTCTTCTCGCGCCCGTTGTTGAGGCCGAAGCGCAGCTCCATGATGCGTTTCTCCCGGCCCGACAGGCGCTCCATGGCCATGCTCAGCAGCGTCCGGTCCACCTCGTCCTCCAGGCGCCGGGTCACGTCGCTTTCCACGCCGATGACGTCGGAGAGCAAAAGCTCATTCCCGTCCCAGTCGGTGTTGAGGGGTTCGTCAAAGGACACCTCGGCCCGGGTCTTGCTGTTGCGCCGCAGGTACATGAGGATTTCGTTCTCGATGCATCGGGAGGCGTAGGTGGCCAGCTTGATGTTCTTTCCCGGGTCAAAGGTGTTCACGGCCTTGATCAGGCCGATGGTGCCGATGGACACCAGGTCCTCGATGGCGATGCCGGTGTTCTCGAACTTGCGGGCGATGTAGACCACCAGGCGCAGGTTGCGTTCGATGAGGGGGCCCCGCACCGAGCCGTCGCCGGCCTCCAGGCGCTGGATGAGGGCGGCTTCTTCGGCGGGCGTCAAGGGCGGCGGCAGCACCTCGCTGCTGCCCACATACAGGATCCGCGGCGGCAGCCATCGCCGGGCCAGCAGGCGGATGAGCCACAACCGCAGCATGAGCCTATACCTGAGAACGGCGGGTAACATCGGCGGCTGGCGACCTCCCCGAAGCCAGATTGGCGACCGTCCCCGTCGCGGCCGGGGCCGGCTGGACCAGATCAGGATGCAGCAAAGCTTGGTATGTCCCCTCGGGGTCCAGGGGCCCCGGGCATAGGCCGAGGATGCACGGGCCTACCGGGATGGGCCGGCCGTCCACGAAGACCCGCACCTCGTCGGGCCGGAAACCTACCAGCAGGCCGTGCTCCCGGCCGATGGACGCGAAGGGGATAACCCGGAAGCGGGCTGACCACTGCGCCGACGCCAGCAGGCGGCTCACCGCCGCCAGATCCCCGGTTTCCATGGCGGCCACCGCCGGCTGGAGGGAGTCCGGCAATAGCTCCCGCACCGTCTGCCCCTCCACCACGACTACGGGCGTGCCGGACAACGGGTCCCGCAGCCGATTTCCCGTATCCACCAAGGCCGGCACCCGGCGCACCTGGTCCCCAAAGCGAATCTCCAGCGGCATGTGGTAGAGTTGCTGCCAGATGCGCCGCTGCACGACGCCCCAGCCCACCTCGGCCACCAGCAGGATCACGCCGCCGGCGGCCAAGAACCCCGCCAAGGCATCGGGTTGCCCCGGGGTGCCCAGGAGAAAGGCGGCCGCCATGCCGGCACCGGCCGCGACGAAGCCGACACCGTAGAAGTGGGCGGCCACCGCCAAGAGGCGCCGGGGCCGCAAGGGGCCAAAGGCCACCAGCAGCATGCCCGCGGACACCGACAGCACCACGGGCACCCACCGCCAGAAGCCAAAGTAGGGCACCAGGCCCGCCTGGGCCAGCACGTACAGCAGAAAGTAGCCGGTGCCCAAGAGCGCCGCGGCCATCACCCGCCCCCGAGTGGTGGCGCTTTTGGTTACCTCCGCGGTGGCCCACAGCAGCAGGCAGTCGAAGACAAAGTTGGCGGCCAGCTGCAGGATGAGCACGTCCATCCAGATGACGGTCGTCGCGGCGGGGATCGCTTTTCCCTCCTCGGGGGCAGGGTACTGCGCCAATTGTCCGGCTTGTGTGCACATCTTATTACCAAGGTTGGTCCCGGATTCCTTCCACGGTTTCCCTTAGTGAAGAGCGCCCGGAATAGGGCGGCTTTGCCCCTGGCAATACTGAGAGAAGCAAGGTGCAGGCCGCGAGGAGGTCCCGGGCCATGAACAAGGTGGAGATCTGCGGCGTCAACACCGCGAAATTGCCGGTCTTGTCGGGAGAGCGCATGCGGGAGCTGTTGGCCCGGGTGCGGGAAGGCGACAAGGAGGCGCGGGCCGAGCTCATCCAAGGCAACTTGCGCCTGGTCCTCAGCGTCATCCAGCGGTTCAACAACCGGGGCGAAAACGTCGACGACCTGTTTCAAGTGGGTTGCATCGGGCTGATGAAGGCCATCGACAACTTTGACCTGAGCCAAAACGTCAAGTTCTCCACCTACGCGGTCCCCATGATCATCGGTGAAATCCGTCGCTACCTGCGGGACAACAACCCCATCCGGGTCAGCCGCAGCTTGCGGGACATCGCGTACAAGGCGCTGCAGGTGCGGGACTCTCTGGTCAACCGCTACAATGCCGAGCCCACCATCAGCCAAATTGCCCAGGAGATGGGCTTGCCCCGGGAGGAAGTGGTCTACGCCCTGGACGCGATCCAAGAGCCCATTTCCCTGTTTGAGCCCATCTACCACGACGGCGGGGATCCCATCTTTGTCATGGACCAGATCAGCGATGAGCGCTCCTTGGACAGCACCTGGATCGAGGGCATCTCCATCCGGGAAGCCATGGCCCGCTTGAGCGAACGGGAGAAGCTCATCCTCACCAAGCGCTTCTTTGACGGCCGCACCCAGATGGAGGTGGCCGAGGAAATCGGCATCTCCCAAGCCCAGGTGTCCCGGCTGGAAAAGGCGGCCCTGAAGCATCTGCGGCGCTACATGTCGGGGTGAACGGCGGTGATGGGATGTCGGCAAGCTCCAGAGGCCTCGGCGCCGCCGGTGGGTGCCGGGGCCGTCCGGCGGTGGACGGGAGGCGGACGGTGATGGGGGCCATGGCCCGCCGCGGCGTGCTGGTGGCCTTGGTGGCTGCCCTCACGCTGCTGGCCCTTTTGGCCTGGCGCTGGGCCAAGCCCCACGTGCTGCACGCGTACGAGGCGGTGCCCGTGGTGCGCCTGCACGTGGTGGCCCACAGCGACGCGCCCCGGGACCAGGATATGAAGTTGGCGGTGCGGGACGCGGTGCTGCCCTTGATCCTGCAGCTGGCCGCGGACGCTCCTTCGCCGGACGCCGCCCACCAGCGGCTGCTGGCGGCCGGCGATGAGATCGCCCGGGCGGCCCGGGCGGTGGTGGCCGAATGGGGCGCCCCCTACCCGGTCACCGTGGCGGGGCAGTGGGACGCGGTCGGCGAACCGGTGGCCGTGCGCATCGTCATCGGCGAAGGCCGGGGCCGCAACTGGTTTTGCGTGCTGTTCCCGCCCTTGTGCTTTGCCGAGGGCGCGGGGGCGGTGCAGCCGGCGCCCCGGGCCCGGGCTGCGCCAGCGACGGCCGATGAGCCGCCCCTGTCGGACGTCCCTGAACCCTACCCGCCTGCCGCCGGGCCCGTGCGGGTAGCCTTGCGCTGGCTGGAGAGCGGGGCCGACCCGTCATTCCCGCTCGACGGCGTCGGGCAGGTGGACCAGGATGACGTCCACACCGATCTTGCGCACGCGCTTCCACGGGATGGCCACATCGGGCCGGCGGCCGAATAGCGTCAAGAGGCGCCGGCCCTCCCCCGGCACCAGCAGGGCCCGGATGCGGCCCGTGTCCACGTCCACGTCCACGTCGTAGACGTAGCCCAGCTTGCGGCCGTCGACGATGTTGACCACGTCCAGCAGCCGCAGCTCGGAAGCGCGCACGAGCACGGGCCTGTTTCCCCCCTTCAGGCTACTATATTCCCGTGCACCCGCGGCCACCACGGCGGGCGCCTCGCGCGCCCAGGGCCCAACCTGCCGCCCCGCGTTGGGTGTATAATGGTAAAGAACGAAGGGAGGGGCCGGGGTGCGCTGCCCGTACTGCCACCACAGCCACAGCAAAGTGCTGGACTCCCGGGCCACCGACGAAGGGGCGTCCATCCGGCGCCGCCGCGAGTGCGAGCGGTGCGGCCGCCGGTTCACCACCTACGAGCGGTGGGAGGAGACGCCGCTCATGGTCATCAAGAAGGACGGCCGCCGGGAGCCCTTCCAGCGGCAAAAGGTGCTGACCGGTCTGATGAAGGCCTGCGAGAAGCGGCCCATCCCCGTGTCGGTGCTGGAGCAGGTGGTGGACGAGATCGAACGGGAGGCCCGCCGGCGAGGGGACGCGGAGATCACCAGCCGCCAGATCGGCGAGCGCATCATGGAGGCGCTGCGGGGCATCGACGAAGTGGCCTACGTGCGCTTTGCCTCCGTCTACCGTGAATTTCGCGACTTGACCGCACTGCTGGGGGAAGTGGAAAAGCTGGTGAAACGGGAGTGAGAAACCCGGCGCTGGTGGCGCGTACCCTGGCCGGGGTGCAGTTGTGGCAGCTGGACGCGTGGGCGGAACGGGGCATCGTCCACGGGTTTGCGGGCCGCACCGGCGGCGTGAGCCCGCCGCCCTTTGACTCCCTCAACGTGGGTCTGCACGTGGGCGACGACCCGGCGCGGGTGCGGGAAAATCGCCGGCGTCTGTGTCAGGCTTTGGGGGTGTCGCCGGGGGCGCTGGTCGTGGGCCAGCAGGTGCACGGCGCGAGCGTGGCCCGGGTGAGCGCCGCCCACCGGGGCCGCGGCGCGTGGGACGCGGCCGATGCCTTGCCCGGCGTCGACGCGCTCATCACGGCCGAGCCGGGGCCCGTGCTGATGGGCCTGTTCGCCGACTGTGTGCCGGTGCTGCTGCTGGATCCCCGCACCCCGGCCGTGGGCCTGGTCCATGCCGGCTGGCGGGGCACGGCGGGCCAAGCGGTGGTGCGCGCCGTGGCGGCCATGGCCGAGGCCTTTGGCACCGATCCCGCGTCCTGCCAGGCGCTGATCGGTCCCAGCATCGGTCCCTGCTGTTACACGGTGGGGGAGGACGTGGCGGCCCGGTTTTCGGGCGACATGGGGGACGTGGTGCACGCCCGCGGCCACCAGCTCTATCTTGACCTGTGGGCCGCCAACCGGCGCCTGCTGGAGGCGGCCGGCGTGCCGGCGAACCGCATCGTCATCGCCCAAATCTGCACCCGCTGCCGCATGGATCTGTGCTTCTCCTACCGGGGCGCCGGCGGGCGCACGGGGCGCATGGCGGCCATCATCGGCCTATAGCACCGCCGCAGGGCAGGACTTGTTCCGGGGTTCACGAACCCTTGTGCACGGGAGGTGCGTACCTGTGGGGCGAGGCCGTGAGATCGCCGCCACATTTTTGATCGCCTTGGGGCTGTTCAGCCTCTTGAGCTTGCACACCACGGCCACCGGCGAGGCCGGCCGCCACCTGTCGGTGTGGATGCGCACCTTGAGCGGGCATGCGGCCACTGTCATCGCCCTGGTGGTGATTTGGCTGGGGGCGGTGCTGTTTCGCCGCCCATGGGACTGGGGAGTGGGACGCCGGCTGACGGGCGTGGTGCTCCTGTGGTCGGTGGCCGCGACGGCCCTGCACCTGTATCGCCTGGCCCCCGCGTGGCCGGGGGCGTGGGTGGTGGCGGAGCAGGCGGCTTCGCCCTGGCGCATGCAGGCCGGCGGCGTGGTAGGCGGTGCCCTGGCTGCCGTGTTCATGACCCTACTGGGGCCCTTGGGCACGGCCTTGGCGGGGGCGGCCCTGGTGGTGGTGGCCTGGATTCTGGTAGCCGACACGTCCCTGCGGGAGCTGGCGGGCCGGGTGGCCCACGGCGCGGCCGCCGCCGGCCAGCGGGTGCGGACGGCAGGAAGGGGGCTGGAGCGGCGCCGCATGCGCCTTTTCCGGACCGCGGACGAGCCGGCCGCGGCCCGAGAAATCCCGGCCCCAAAAGACGAAGTGCCCCGGACGGCGGCGACGCCGGCGCTGGAACCGGTGGAGGATGAAGAACCCGAGCCCGCGCGCGGCCGGCCCCGGCGGCGGACCGCGCCCGAATCCCGTCCCCAGGGCGGCCGGGAAGACGGGGCGGGCTACCAAATTCCGCCATTGTCGCTGCTCTCCCGCCCGCGGCCCGTACGGCGTCCCCGGGCGGGCGAAGCCGAGGACCAGGCCCAGCTGCTGGAGGAGACCCTGGCCAGCTTTGGCATCCAGGCCAAAGTGGTGAGCATAAGCCGCGGGCCCGTGGTGACCCGCTACGAAGTGCAGCCGCCGCCAGGGATTAAGGTCAGCCGCATCGTGGGGCTGGCCGACGACATCTCCCTCAATCTGGCCGCGGCCGGCGTCCGGGTGGAAGCGCCGGTGCCGGGCAAATCGGTGGTGGGCATCGAGGTGCCCAACCGGGAGACGAGCCCGGTCTTGCTGCGGGAAATCCTGGAAAGCGAAGAGTTCCAGCAGTCCCCGTCCCGGCTTACCATCGGCCTGGGCAAGGACATCGCCGGCAAGCCGCTGGTGGCGGACTTGACCAAGCTCTTGCACCTGCTCATCGCCGGCGCGACCGGTTCCGGCAAGAGCGTGTGCCTCAACAGCATCATCGCGAGCCTGCTGTTCAAAGCCCACCCCGACGAGGTCAAAATGATGATGATCGATCCCAAGCGGGTGGAGCTGTCGGTCTACGACGGGATTCCCCATCTCATCGCCCCGGTGGTGACGGATCCGCGCCAGGCGGCCGGGGCTTTGCGCTGGGCCGTCAAGGAGATGGAGCGCCGGTACCAGCTGTTGTCGGAAACCGGCGCCCGCAACGTGGACGCGTACAACCGCAGCTCCCGGAAACCCGAGGGGGCGGAGCCCTTCCTGCCCTACCTGGTGGTCATCATCGACGAGCTGGCGGACTTGATGCTGGTGGCCGCCGCGGACGTGGAGGACAGCATTTGCCGGCTGGCCCAGATGGCCCGGGCCGCGGGGATCTACCTCATCATCGCGACCCAGCGGCCGTCGGTGGACGTCATCACCGGCCTCATCAAGGCCAACGTGCCCTCCCGCATCGCCTTTGCCGTCAGCTCCCAGGTGGACTCCCGCACCATTTTGGACATGGCGGGCGCGGAGCGGCTCTTGGGCAAGGGCGACATGCTGTTTTACCCCATCGGCGCGCCGAAACCGATCCGGGCCCAGGGGGCGTGGATTTCGGACCAGGAAGTGGAAGCGCTGGCCGACGCGTGGCGCAGCCAGGGGCAGCCTGAGTACATTGAGGAAGTGTTGACAACGCCGGCCCAAGGGGCTGACCCCGATGAGGACGCCGAGGACGAGCTGTTTGAGGATGCGGTGCGGCTGGTGCGGGAGGCGGGGCAGGCGTCGGTTTCCATGCTGCAGCGCCGTTTCCGCATCGGGTATTCCCGGGCCGCGCGCCTCATCGACATGATGGAAATGCGGGGCATCGTGGGCCCTTATCAAGGCAGCAAGCCGCGGGAGGTGATCGGCTCCGATGGAGGGGTACGGCAACGGTGACCTGCTGGTGCAAGCCTTGTTCGCGGGCGGGCAGGTGCGGGCCCTGGCGGCGGTCACGACCCGCACCGTGGAAGAGGCCCGCTGGCGCCACGATTTGTACCCCACCGCCGCGGCCGCCTTGGGGCGGACGCTGACGGTGACGGCCTTCTTGGGCGCGATGCTGAAGGAGCCCCAGCGGGTGTTTGTGGAGATCGTGGGCGACGGCCCCTTGCGGTCCATCCATACCCAGGCCGACTGGGAGGGCCGGGTGCGGGGCTACGTGGGCAACCCCCACGTCCACTTGCCGGCCAACAGCCGGGGCAAGCTGGACGTGGCCGGGGCGGTGGGCGCAGGGACGCTGTACGTCATCCGGGATTTGGGCCTCAAGGAGCCGTACCGGGGCTTCGTGCCCCTGGTCAGCGGCGAGATCGGCGAGGACTTCGCCCATTACTTCATGCACTCTGAGCAGACGCCGTCGGTGGTGGCCGTGGGGGTGCTGGTGGACCCCGACCACCGGGTGCGGGCCGCCGGCGGCCTCTTGCTGCAGGTGATGCCGGGCGCGGCGGAGGGCGTCATCGCCCAGCTGGAGGAGCAGGCCCGGCGGCTGCCGCCCGTTTCCAGCGCCGTGGACGGCGGCATGGACCCTGAGGGCCTGATCCGGCTGGCGGCGGGTCCTCTGGACGTGCAGGTGCTCCGCCACCTGCCGGTGCGCTTTGAATGCAACTGCTCCCGGGAACGGTTTGAGCGGGCCCTCATCGCGCTGGGCGAGGAGGAGCTGCGGGACATGCTCCACACCGACGGGTCCGCGGAGCTGGTGTGCCATTTTTGCGCGGAAGTGTACCGCTTTGATGCCGAGGACCTGACCGCCTTGTTGGCGGAAGCCGCCCGGCGGCGGCAGTAGCGGGGCAGCAGGGGAGGAGCGCGCCTGTGGAGACGACCCGCCGCATCTTCTGGCTGCTGGTCTTGGCGGCCCTGCTGCTGGTGGCCGCGGTCACGCTGTCGGCCCAGCTGGTCACGGACTGGTGGTGGTTCCTGGAAGTGGGCCACCCCGGCGTCTTCGTCCGGCTGCTTTCCTGGCCGTGGGCAGTGCGGTTGGCGGGGGCCGTGGCCTTCGCGCTGTTGCTGTACGGCAACTTGCGCCTGACACAGGCCGCGTTGGCGCGGGCCATGTTCCGCTTCCAGGGCCAGGTGCCGGCCTTCTTGAGCTGGCGGGTGGTGCGGCGGGTGCTCCTCGCGGTGAGCGCCGTCGTAGGCCTTTTGGCCTCGGAGGCGGTGGCGCAAAACTGGCTGGTCATCGCCCGCTTCTGGCACCGGGCGCCCTTTGCCGTGGCGGATCCCCTCTTTCACCGGGACGTGGGGTTTTACATCTTTGAACTGCCCTTCTACCGGTTGGTGCACGGGTCGCTGGCGGGCGTCTTGTTCTTGACCGCCCTCATGGTGCTGGGCGTTTACTTGCTGGCCCGGGCAGTGGAGTGGCGGGGGAGCCAGGTCTTCTTGGACGAAGGGCCCCGGCGGCATCTGCTGGTGCTGGCGGCGGCCCTGGCGGTGCTCAAGGCGGTGGACTACCGCCTGGAGCTGTTTGGCCTGCTGTTTTCGACCAGCAGCGATGTGATCTACGGCGCCACCTACACCGACTGGCACGCCCGGGCCCTGGCCCTGCGGGTCCTGTTCATCGTCGCGTTGCTGTTTGCCGCGGCGCTGTTGGCTTCCCTCCGGCAGATGCGGTGGCGTTGGCTCGCCGGCGCGGGGGCCGTGTGGCTGGCCGCGGCCCTGCTTCTGGGCCAGGTGTACCCCGGCGCCTTGCAGCGCTTTGTGGTGGAGCCCAACGAGCTGGAGCGGGAGCGGCCCTTCATCGAGCACCACCTGGCCTTCACCCGGCTGGCGTACGGCCTGGACGCCATCGAGGAGCAGCCCTTTGTGGTGGACAATGGACTGACGTGGGAAGGGCTGGAGCGCCACCGGCACCTGGTGGAAAATGCCCGGCTGTGGGACTGGCGTCCCCTGGCCCGCAGCTTCGCGCAGCTGCAGTCTATCCGGTTTTATTACACCTTTCCCGACGTGGACGTGGACCGCTATCGCATCAATGGCCAGCTGCGCCAGGTCATGCTTTCGGTGCGGGAGCTGGATCTGAGCCAGATCCCCAATCCCACCTGGGTCAACCAGCACCTCCAGTACACCCACGGCTACGGCCTGGTCATGAGCCCAGTGAGCGAAGTGACGCCCCAAGGGTTGCCTCGGTTTCTCCTCGCGGACATCCCGCCGCGGCCCCGGGACGTGGACCTGATGGTGGAGCGGCCGGAGATATACTACGGCGAGCGCACCAACCATTATGTGGTGGTGGGCACCCGTACGCCGGACTTCGAGTTCAGCTACCCGTCGGGCGACGACAACGTGCGCACCACGTACCGGGGCACCGGCGGCATTCCCTTGCGCACCCTGTTTCACCGGGCCGCCTTTGCGGCGCGGTTTGGCACCGTCAACCTGCTCTTGTCCGACGAGATCACGGCCAGCACCCGGCTCTTGTTCCGCCGCAACATCATGGAACGGGTGCAGACGTTGGCTCCCTTCTTGCGCTACGACAGCGACCCGTACGCGGTGCTGGCCGACGGGCGCCTTTTCTGGATCATCGACGCCTACACCACCGCGGCCGGTTTCCCCTACGCGATGCCGCATCCCCGCTGGCAGGCCAACTACGTGCGCAACGCGGTCAAGGCGGTGGTGGACGCGTACAACGGCACCGTGGACTTTTATGTCTTCGCGCCCGGGGACCCGCTGATCCAAGCCTACATGGCAGCCTTCCCCGGCCTTTTCCAGCCCATGGAAGCCATGCCCGCGGCCCTGCGGGAGCACGTGCGCTACCCGGAGGACCTGTTTCTCCTTCAGGCCGAAGTGCTGGCCCTGTACCACATGGACAACCCCACCATCTTTTACAACCGGGAGGACGTGTGGCGGCTGGCCCGGGAAGTGTTCAGCAGCGATGCCGCCGGGCAGACCCGGGAACAGGTGATGAGCCCCTACTATGCCATCGTGCAGCTGCCCGACCGCGCGGAGCCTGAAATGGTGCTGATGCTGCCCTTTACCCCCACCGAGCGCAACAACATGATCGCCTGGTTCGCCGCCCGCATGGACGGCGAGCATTACGGGCGGCTGCTGTTGTATGAGTTTCCCAAGGATGTGCTCATCTACGGGCCCATGCAAATCGAGGCCCGCATCGACCAGCATCCCGAGATCTCGCAGCTGTTGACGTTGTGGGCCCAGCGGGGGTCCCAGGTCATCCGGGGCAACATGCTGGTGCTGCCCGTGGAGCGCAGCCTCCTGTATCTGAAGCCCATCTACCTGCAGGCGGAAACCGGCGACTTGCCGGAGCTGGTGCGGGTCATCGCAGCCTTTGGCGATGAAATCGCCTGGCACCCCACCCTCATGGGCGCGCTGCAGGCGGTGCTGCCCGGCGCCCCGGCGGCCGCGGCCCAGGCGGGGGCCGCGAGGGATGCCGGGGCGCCCCCGGCGGGCGCCCCGAGGGCGGGGGACGAAGGCCCTGGATCGGCGGACGCGCTGTGGCCCGCGGAGGCTGCCGCCCAGCGGCTGGCCGCGGAGGCGCTGCGCTGGTACGAGGAGGCCCGGGCCCGGCTGGCCGACGGCGATTGGGCCGGGTACGGCGCGGCGTTGGAGGAGCTGGAAGCCGTCCTGCGGCGACTGGCCGGCCAGCCGCAGTAACGGCGGGACATCCCCGACGGGCTTGGCATAGCCCCTCTCCCCCGGGAATATAGATCGTCCCGAAGGGGGAGATGGCGGTGTCACGCTGGACGCGAGGCAAGTTGTCGCGGCTGCCCAAGGCTCCGGAATCGGCCGGGCCGGGCCTTTTGTTTATCCTCGTCGCGCTGGTGGCAGTGGCCGTCGCGGGGGCGCGCCTGTTGGGCTTTGGACCCGGCCTGGGCGTCGAGCCGGTGCAAACCCGGGTCGGGCCGCCCAGTCCCACCAGCCCCGCGCCGGCTCCCCAGGCCCCGCCGGCGCCGTCGGCCCCGGCACCTACCGCCGCCGCGGATCCGCCCACGGTCCTCATTTATCACGCCCACGCCACGGAGAACTACGGGCCGGGCCAACCCCATGCCGCCCAAGGGCGTCCGGGCCACGTGGTGGAGGTGGGCGAAGCCCTGGCCGAGTCCTTGGAAGGTAGGGGTATCCGGGCCGTCCACCACACCCAGATTCACGATCACCCCAGCTGGGCCGAGGCGTTCCCCCGGGCCGCGCAGGCCGTAGGCGCCCTCTTGCAGGAGCACGACGGCGTGCGGGCCGTCATCGACGTCCACCGGGACGCCATCGCCCGGGACGTGGGGCGGGCCTTTACCACGGCCACCATCGGCGGCCGGCCCGTGGCCCGGATTCTGCTGGTGGTGGGGGACCAGAACAATCCTTATGCCCAGGAGAACGCTGCCTTCGCCGAAGCCCTCAAGGCCAAGATGGACGCCTTGTACCCAGGGCTCTCCCGGGGCATCCGCATCCAGCAGTCCGACTACAACGGCCGTCTCCATCCCAACTCGGTGCAGGTGTTCATCGGCGACCACCGCTACAACACCGTCGAAGAAGCCCGGGAAGCGGCCCGCCTCCTGGCCCACGTGGTGGCGGAGGTGCTCCGGGAACGGGAGGGCGTGTGACCTCGGGGCAGGTCGTGGACCTGACCCAAGGGCCCGGCAAGACCGCGCATACTAGGGCGGGGAGGGTGCGCGGTGGAGGTCGCGTTTCATCCGGACAATGAAGCGGTCTTGGCGGCCTTGGCCCAAGGCCGCTTCATGCCGTGGCGCTGCTTCGACGAGCGTCTGCGGGCGGAGCGCTCGGCCCTGGCCCAAGGCTTCGACCGCCTCTTGAGCCTGGATGGGCTGGATCTGCAGCTGTACGCTCACCAGCGCACGGCCGTGGTGCGGGTGTTGCGGGACATGCGGGGGCGGGCCATCCTGGCCGATGAAGTGGGCCTGGGCAAGACCATCGAGGCCGGGGTCATCGTGAAGGAGTACATGGTGCGGGGCCTGGCTCGCAAGGTGCTCATCCTCACGCCCGCGTCCCTGCTTACCCAGTGGCAGCAGGAGCTCAACGAAAAGCTGGCCATCCCCGCCCGCATCAACCGCTCGGTCCACCATTGGGACCGGTGGGATTGCATTATCACCTCCTTGGACACGGCCCGCCGGCCTGAACACGCGGCCCGGCTCCAAGCCATCCCCTGGGATGTGGTGGTGGTGGACGAGGCCCACCGGCTGAAAAACCGGGCCACCGCCGGCTGGCGGCTGGTGGACGGGCTATCGAAAAAATACCTGCTGCTCCTGACGGCCACGCCCATCCAAAACGATCTGACCGAGCTGTACAACCTGTTTACGCTGTTGAAACCGGGACTCTTGCGCACCTTTTCGGCCTTCAAGCGGGAGTTCATGCTGGACCGCCGGGCCGCGAAACAGCCGGCCCGCCTGCGGGAGCGCCTGGCGGAGGTTATGGTGCGTTCCACCCGCCGGGACGCGCTGCTGCGCTTGCCCCGCCGGGTGGTGGAGACGGTGTCCGTCCCCTTGTCGGAGCCGGAACGGGCGTTTTATGACCGGGTGCTGGCCTTTGCCCGGGCCCTTTACGCCGGTCCCGGAGGGGAGCCGGGACGGGTCCTCCCTTTAATATTGCTGCTGCGGGAGCTGTGCAGCAGCCCCGCGGCCGCCTATCGCACCCTGCGGGCCATGGCCGGCGGCCCGCGCCTGGCTCCGGGGGCACGCGCCCAGGCTGGGGCCCTGGCCCAGAAGGGCCTGGCCATTGCTCCCCAGGCCCGCAAACTGGCGGCGGCGGTGGACTGGATCCGGGCTCGGGGGGAGCCGGTGCTGGTGTTCACCGAATTCCGGGCCACCCAAACGGCCCTGGCCCAGCGCCTGCAAGGGGCCGGCGTGCCCGTCGCGCTGTTCCACGGCGGGTTGGATCGGGACCAGCGCCTGGCGGCCGTGGAGCGGTTTCGCGGCCAGGGCGGCGTGCTCATCAGCACCGAGGCGGGGGGCGAGGGACAAAACCTGCAGTTTTGCCGGGTGGTGCTCAACTACGATCTGCCCTGGAATCCCATGCGGGTGGAACAGCGCATCGGGCGCGTCCACCGGCTGGGCCAGACCCGGGACGTGCACGTGATCAACCTGGTGGCGCCGGATACCATCGAGGACCACGTGTACCGGCTGCTGCACGAAAAGATCCGCCTGTTTCAGCAGGTCATCGGCGACCTGGACCTCATCCTGACCAACGAGCCCGCCGGGGTCGAAGGGGCCGTGGGCCGCATATTCCTCGAAGCCCAAGACGAGGCGCAGGTGCGCCAGCGGCTGGCAGGCTTGGAGCACCGGTTGGAGGAAGCCCGCCGGCAATGGGAGGCCGTGTGCCGCCGCAACGCGGCGGTGCTGGACGGGCCGGAGGACGGGGAGGACGCTTCAGAGGAGGGATGACGATGGCCACCCACGGGCGGCCGGAACCGGCCCAGGACACGGCGGGACTGGCCACGAGCGGGCTGCATCCCCTGTCGCTGAACGTGGACTGGGCCCGGGCTGTGCTGGAGGGCGGGGCCCCCTGGGCCGGCGATCTTTGGCAGCCGCCCCCGGTGGGCGCCGGGGATGCGCCCGCCGTGCGCTTTGCAAACGCGCGCGTCCGGGAGCGGGGCCGCCGCCTCTTGCACCAGCGGCAGGTGATGTTCTGCTTCAAAGTGGTCTACCGTTCCGACGAAACCCGGGAACAGCTGGTCTCGCTGTGGGTGGATCCGCTGACGGAAGCGGCCGACCCGGTGCCGATCCTGCCGGGCCTCGTGGACATGGTGCCGGAAGGGGAAGCGCCCTTGGACGGCTACCCGCTGCAGCGCCTTTACCGCCGCGCGTGCCAGCGGGTCCGCCAGGCCGTGCTGTCCCGGGGCCGGCAGCTCGAGCAGGAGGCCCAGCAGCGGCTGGCCCGGGACATGGTGCGCCTGGAAGACTACTACGCGGGCCTGCGGGAAGAGGCCTTGGAACCGGTCGCCCGGGACTTGCACCGGCTGGAGGCTGCCCGCAACCGGCAGCGCCTGTGGCGCTTCGTGGGCGGACCCTCGCATAAGGAGACGGACGCCTCGGAGGACGCCGCCGGCGGCGAGCTGGCGGCCCTGCGGGCCCGGGTGGACGACATCTTGGCCGCCCTGGCCGCCGACCGACAGCGGCGCATCCAGGAGATAAGGGCAAAGTACCGCGTCCGGGCGGAGGTGGCTCTGGTAGGGGCGGCCCTGGTGTGGGCGCCCCGGGTGGAAATGCGCTGCAAGCTGCTGGGCCCGGCGGCGCGCGACGTCGTCTTCTATTACGATCCGGTCCGCAGCCGCTTCCTCGACCTGGAGTGTGAGGGGTGCGGCGCGCCGCTGACCGAGGTCTATCTGTGCGCGGAGGGCGACCTGGTCTGCGCGCGCTGTTTCGCCCCTTGTGCCGGATGCGGGCAGGCCTTGTGCCAGCGCTGCACCCCTTGCCGGTGCCACTTGTGCGACGCGCCTTTGTGCGGCCGCTGCGACGCCGCGTGCCCCTTGGCCGCAGGCGGGGGCACGCCGGCCGCCCAAGCCGCGGCGGCGGGCCCCCGGTTGTCCGTGTGCCCCGCCTGTCGGACCCGCACCTGTCCCGACTGCGTGGCCCTGTCCCAGGTGATGGCGGGCTGAGGGGCGCGTAGGAGCGGAGGAAATCCGGTGCCTGCGCCGAAATTGTCCATGCCGAAAGCCTTTTCTTATCGATTAGGGAAGGAGCAGCAGCATGATCCGTGCCTTTGGCGGCCGCGAGCCGGTGGTGGGGGCTCGCGTCTTTGTCGCAGACAATGCGCAGATCATGGGGGATGTGACGCTGGCCGACGGCGTCAGCATCTGGTTCGGCGCCGTCCTGCGGGGCGACATCGAGCCCATCCGCATCGGCGAAGACAGCAACGTCCAAGACGGCGTGGTCGTCCACACCGACGAAGGGTATCCGGTGGAAGTAGGCAAGCGGGTGACCATCGGCCACGCGGCCATCATCCACGGTGCCGTCGTAGAGGACGAAGCCTTGATCGGCATGGGCGCCATCTTGTTGAACGGCGCCCGGGTGGGCCGCGGCGCCGTGGTGGCTGCAGGGGCTTTGGTGCCCGAGCGGGCCGTCATCCCGCCGGGGGTCCTGGCCATGGGCGTGCCCGCCCGGGTTGTGCGGCCGCTGACGCCGGAAGACCAAGCCCGGGTGCTGCAGGGCGTGGAAAACTACTGCCGGCGGCGGGACCAGTTCCTGGCCGAAGGCTTCGGCATCCGCTGACCCCCGGGACAGGGAGGCTGTCAAGGGGAGCCCGCCTCCGGCGGGCCCGTGGGGCCCGTCGCCGCAGGGGCCACGGGCAGATGGAGGACGGGGTTGTGCAGGGCGTCATCGCCGGGGCCGCGACGCACCAGCGGCATGTACAGGAGCGTCGCGGCCTCGGCGCGCGCTCGGACGTGGGGCCGGGCCATGGTCTGCAGTTCTTCCAGGCGGGTCTTGGGCCCGGCCGCGACGCCGGTTTCCCCGTCTTGCGCCAAGGCTGCCCGCACGTAGGCGTACAGGCTGTCCAGCTCCCGCTCCAGCCACGCCCGGGCGGCCGCGAGCCAGGCCCGCTCGGTGGCGGCCAGGGCCCGGGCCAGGGCGTCGACCGCGCGCTGGTGGGCTTCCCCCAAAGACAGCCGCGGGCTTTCGGCCGGGGCGCCGCCGCCGTCGGCGGCCAGGCGCCACGGGCCCGGGCGGGCGGGCCAGGGCAAGGCGTACCCGCTGACCAGGTCCACGGCCACCGACGCCAGGTTCTCCCGGGGCTGGTGGCCCACGCAGCGCAGGAGGAAATGGAACAGGAGGTAGGGCCGGTAGGTGCGGGGGCGCACGCCGGGCATGCGCACCCAGGCCCGCCCCAGGCGGCCCTCCCGCAGGGCCAGGGACACCAGCTGCTCCAGTCGGCAGCTGCCGGGGGTGACCAGCTCGGCCCGGTCGTCGGCGCGCGCGCTGTCCGGATCAAAGGCCAGGTACAGGGTGATTCGCTGGGAGGGATCGGCGTCGGGTCCGGCGGGCCACCAGGGCTGCCCTTCCAACCGCTCCAATTGGGCTGGATCCAGCTCCACCCGTGTCCCGGCGTCCCCGGGCGTGATCTGGGCGCCCAGCTGCTCGAGGACCGCAAGGGCAAAATCCCGGATGCTCCCGGGGCCTCCCGCCAGCGGCGGCTCGTGCTTCTCCATACAGCCCGTCCTCACCCCAAGATCCGATCCAGCAGGTCCGCGGTGCGGGACGCGGCCCGGGCGGCCTGCACCTCATCGCCCAGCTGGTCCAGGCGCTGCACCAGCTCCCGGTGGTCGGCGCTGTCCAGGACGATGGCGGCGATGGCCTGTTCAAAGGAACGGTCCATGGACAGGCGGGCCAGCACCGCGTCCACATCGCCCAGGACGGCATGGAACATGTGCAGCTTCTCGTGCAGCAGGTAGAGGATGTACTCTTCGATGGTGTCCTGGGTGGCCAGGTTGTGGATGTGCACCTCCCGGGTTTGGCCGAGGCGGTGCACCCGGCCGATGCGCTGCTCCAGCCGCATGGGATTCCAGGGCAGATCGTAGTTGACCACGTGCCGGCAAAACTGGAAGTTGAGCCCCTCCCCGCCGGCTTCGGTGCTGACCAGCACCTGGGCGCCGTGGCGAAACAGCTGCCGCACCCACTCCTTTTTGGAAGCGGACATGGATCCGTCGAAACCGAGGGCGGGGATGCCCGCCTGCTCCAGGCGCCACAGGATGAAGCGCTGTGTGGAGCGGAACTCGGTAAAGACGATGAATTGCTCCGGGCTGGACTGGATGAGGGCCAGCAGCCGGTCGGCTTTGGCACTGGCGTGACCCAAGGCTTGACCCATGGCCAACAGCCGGCCCAGGCGGTCTTTGCCGTCGCCGGAGGCCCGGTCCCACAGGGCTGCCAACGTGTCCATGGCCGCGAGGACGCTGCTGCACACCTCCCGCTGCAGGGTGATCAGGGGCAGGACACCGTTGCCGCCGGCGCGGCGGTACTCCTCCCGCACCAATTGGGTGACCGCGTCGTAAAAGCGCCGCTCGGCCGGCGACAGCTGGACGGGCAGGGCGTGGACGCGCCGGGGAGGGAATTGGACCGTGCCGGGGCCCCGGCGGTTGCGGATCAGGCAAGTGCGCAACAGAGCCCGGAGGGTTCCCGCGTCCCGGGGCGTGCGCCGGTCCAGCATGAAGCGGCGCTGGAACTGGCGGTACGTCCCCAAGGGTCCCGGTTTCAGCAAGGTGACCAGGTTGTATAGCTCCCGCAAGTCGTTTTGCACCGGGGTCGCCGTCAGCAGCAGGCAATAGCGGCGGCGGATCCCGCTGACAAAGCGCCAGTTGGCGGTGCGAGCGTTTTTGAGCTTGTGGGCTTCGTCGACGATGAGCAGATCGTAGTCGAGCCCGTGGATGATGCCGCAATGGGGCGAGCGTTTCGCGGTGTCCAAGGATGCGATGAGCACGGGACACCGTTCCCAGTCGTATTCGGTGCGCTGCAGGGCAGCGGCGATGCCGAACTTTTCCTTGAGCTCCAGGTACCACTGCCACGTCAGCGAAGCCGGGGCTAAGATCAGCGCCCGCCGTACCAGGCCGCGCAGCATGTACTCTTTGAGGATCATGCCGGCCTCAATGGTCTTGCCCAGGCCCACTTCGTCGGCTAAAATGGCCCGGCCCCCCATGTCGCGGATCACTTTGCGGCAGGTGGCCAGCTGGTAGGGGTAGGGGACGAGCCCCACCCGGCGCCAGCGCTCCCGGCAGTGCGCTTCGATGAGGAGCTGCTCGGCACCGGGCCGGACCGCCCAGGGCAAGGCGGCCAGGGCCAACTGGTGCCATTCCCAAGGGGACCACTGGCCCGCCTGCAGACGCCGGGCCAGGTCCAGGAGGGCGGTTTCGGACGCCACCACCTCCATCCCCCCCGCCCGCACCGGCGGCAGAAAGCGTTCCTCGGCCAGGGGGCCGCCCCACGGCGGGGGCGGGCCGCCGCCCAGGATGGGCACGGGCACGGGAAAGGTCTTGAGGGGGAGCTTCCAGCCGGACACCGGGGAAGGGCCTCCTTTTCAGCAGGCGTTATCCCGCCGTAGTGTAACCAACCGGCCTGCGGCGAACTCCATATGGACAGCGGGGAAGAAGGATGGTATAATACGAAAGCGGCAGGGGCCTGTAGCTCAGCTGGGAGAGCGCTGCACTCGCATTGCAGAGGTCGGCGGTTCGAGTCCGCTCAGGTCCACCAACGAAAAGCCCCTTCGGAAGCGGATTTCCG
>Ga0079224_100000236_pt1 | contig 49033 bp, 36 predicted proteins | sample Stecom2015_FD_80414 | JGI IMG/M metagenome (GOLD analysis project Ga0079224, IMG submission 80414) | Agricultural soil microbial communities from Utah to study Nitrogen management - Steer compost 2015 | ecosystem: Environmental > Terrestrial > Soil > Agricultural land | place: USA: Utah... | reverse complement strand
TCCAGGGCTTTTTTTATTAAGCAGTTTCGATATCAGGCGTTGCGATACTTGATGCCGCAGCCAACGGCCCGGGTCTTTTGAGTTGGCACTTTCTTGCCGGCGAGCAACGCTTCGATGGCGTCCTCCACGTAGCGTTTGTCGGCAGCATCGGCCTGCTGCGGGTTGTTGTCAATCGCGCCGATGTACGACACTACAAAATCGTTCCCTGACCTGGCAAGCACATAGACGTGAGGCGTATTCGTAGCGCCGAAGGCCCGTGCTACCTCCTGGGTTTCGTCGAACAGGTAGGGGAAAGTGTAGTTTTTCGACTTGGCACGCGCTACCATTTGTTCAAAAGAATCGCCAGGAGAGAGTTTTGGATCATTAGCGTTAATCGTGACGACCGGGAAACCCTTAGGTTGATACTTCTTGTGTAACCCAATGATACGATCGTTGTATGCCTTGGAATAAGGACAGGTGTTGCAGTCGAAGATGAGGATAACACCTTTCTGGTCTTTGTAGTCAGCAAGGGAGACCATTTTTCCGTCGACGTTCTTCAGGGTGAAGTTCTCGACGCGGTCGCCCACTTCATATCCTTTCGGAGGAGCGAATGCCACCAGGGCTGCTATCGCAGCAGTGAGCATTAAGAGATTTAGCTTTTTTTTCATAGGCGTTCGTAATAGGGTGACTTAACGAAAATTGTGTTACCGAACCTGGGCCAGTATTTCCTGAAGTTTGCCTTCCTTTAGCTGCCCTTCAACAAAAATTCTTTTACCGGTGTGTGGATTGATCACGAGCGTGGCAGGCAGCGCTCCGGACCATGAAGGTTCCACCCGGTCGATCCATGAATTTGGATCCGGTTCATCGAGCAGCAATACCTGTGACTGTAATTTCCTCCGGGTTACAAACCGATACACCTTTTGAGGATCCGGGTCCAGGTCGAGGTCCATGCTGACCAGGAACACGTCCACGTCGGGTGCAGAGGCATTTAGCTCTTCGAGTAGGGGCAACTCCTGGATGCACGGCGCGCACCAGGTTGCCCAGAAATTAACAACCATTACATTTCCGGACGGCCGGGACATGAGGGACGTTAGTTCGGACAACCTGACGATCCGGGCATTCGGCGGCGTCTGACCCCTCGCACCGAGATATGCGAATGCCAGCACCGCAAACCAGACAACCTTCTTCATGTGCGTGTAATAAAATCTGCGTTTTCTGTCACAAATTATCTATGATTCAACGAGTTAATCGGCGCTTCAATTCATTCAAAAAGAATTCCACAAATTAGAGGAGTTATCCACAAGACCTGTAGGGTAGCAATTAACAGGTTGATTATCAATCCCTTTTGAGTCGCGCCGTCAATCATTTGTTTGTGGAAAACTCAGAAGCCCCGTCCGTTTCGGACGAATTGGCTTTGAGAACATGCCGCGCCAGCAAGCCTGATGCCACTGGTTTTTAACTTCGGGTTCACGTTAGATTAGACGCAAATCCTGGGGAACATAACGGAATTATTCTGCATCTCGTATTGCTATACCAAGAGCAGCGCACTCCCGCTCCACGAGTTGACAAATGGTATATGTGAGTGGTATGAACTTTACGAAGATCAAGGAAACGTGTCTGTACATTAATGACTTGGAAACAGCGCGCTCGTTCTATGAGGGCAAGCTCGGGTTGCCTGTGATTGACTATCAACCCGGGAAGCATTTGTTTCTCCGCGCTGGAATGTCAGTGTTGTTGTGCTTCAATCCGGAAGATTCGCGCCAGAAGACAAGTCCACCGCCACACTATGGTGGAGGACGGCAGCACCTTGCGTTTGAGGTCCCCGAAGCGGACTACGAACGGGCTAAGAAGGAAGTAGCAGATCGCGGGATAGCAATCACTGAAGAAGTGACGTGGAAAAGTGGTACGCGATCGTTCTACTTCGAAGATCCCGAAGGCAACGTGTTGGAGATAGTCCCTGAGCGAGGCATATGGGACTAAACTTCCACACCTAGCTCTTAGCGATGCTTACGTTTAAGGACGTAACGGTCGCCGGTGATGGTTCGGGAGCAGGCTGTTCCCTGGTTGCGGGAGCGCTGTAAACATTTTCGAACCATTGCTTATAGTCCTTGTACAGGATGCAGTCCTGGTGTAGCTGACCGTCAATAAGAATCTTGATGAAAAGTTCGCGACTCAACGACTGCGTAATCTTCTGCTGCTGATCCTCCGGGAGCTCCTTGAGTTGTACATACTCAATGCCCTTGTATAGTTTAGGGTGTTCCATCGCAAACGACTCCGGGTTAGTACTCAATTGTCACTAAATATTAACCACGGAAATAATAGACACTGCAATTTAGAAGAATTGTCTCAGGTGAGTTACCAAAGCTCTGCAAAAATTTTTTTAAGATTTGCTTCTCAGACATGGCGACATTTTTTGAAACGTCAGTTGAATTCCTGAAAGGCGTCGGCCCACAACGGGCAGCGCTGCTGAATCGGGAGCTTTCCATCTTTACCTATGGTGACCTTCTTCAACACTACCCGTTCCGTTACGAAGATAGGACCCGCTTCTATTCCATCAGTGACATTACGGACGAAATGCCCTATGTTCAGTTAAGAGGAACGATTAAGCGCGTAGACTTCCATGGAATCGGCAGAAGCCGCAGGATGACGGCGCAATTTTCTGACGGTACCGGTACACTGGAGTTGGTCTGGTTTCAGGGCATCACCTGGATTGCCTCCAAGTTAAAAACCGGCATCGAGTACGTTGTTTTTGGGAAACCCACCCGGTATGGGACAAAGTGGAACATTGCTCACCCGGAACTTGAAATCCCATCTGCGGCGGTTGAAAGTCGCGGATCATTCCATCCAGTGTATCCGTTGACGGAAAAACTCAGGGCGAGACATATCGACAGCAAGTTCTTTTCTCGCCTGATGCGCGAGGCGCTACTACAGGCTGCCGGCAAGATTCATGAAACACTTCCTCCACGCCTGTGTGCCGACAGAGATCTCATGTCCCGCAGCGACGCGATGCACGCAATACACTTCCCTCCGGATATAGATACACTTAATCGTGCCCGAAGACGCCTCAAGTTCGAGGAATTGTTCTTCACACAACTGCGACTGATACAGATGAAGCTGCTGAGGAAGGAAAAATTCCCCGGTCAGGTCTTCAACAACACGTCACTGGTCAATACTTTCTACAATGAGGTGCTTCCGTTTCCGCTTACAGCCGCGCAGAAGCGCGTCATCAAAGAAATTTACGCGGACCTAAAGTCAGGGAAGCAAATGAATCGCCTCCTCCAGGGCGACGTAGGCAGTGGCAAGACCATCGTCGCCTTCCTTTGCATGTTGATAGTATGCGGCAGTCAGGCGCAATGCGCGCTGATGGCGCCAACAGAAATCCTTGCACAGCAACACTTCCATAACCTTTCACGATACGCCAACGCCATGAGCATGCCGATCGCGCTGCTCACCGGCAGTACCCCCAAGCGAACGAGGCAGGAATTGCACCGTCTGTTACGTGCAGGTGTGATAAAGGTCGTAATAGGTACCCATGCGCTCATTGAAGAGGAAGTACGCTTCAATCGTTTGGGTCTCGCGATTGTTGATGAGCAGCACCGCTTCGGCGTAGCTCAGCGGTCAAAGTTATGGTCGAAGAGCGACGGCGTGTACCCTCATGTGTTAGTGATGAGTGCCACGCCCATCCCTCGCACGCTGGCGATGACGCTCTACGGAGACCTGGATATCTCAATAATCGACGAGTTGCCAAAAGGCAGAAAGCCAATCAAGACTGTGCATCGCAATGACTCACACAGGCTGCAGGTCAACCAGTTCATTCGTGATCAGGTCAGCGAAGGACGCCAGGTGTACATCGTTTATCCGCTGATCGAAGAATCGGAGAAACTCGACCTGAAACACCTCATGGATGGCTATGAAAGTATTTGTCGCGCATTTCCGGACTATGCGATAAGTATTGTCCATGGCAAGATGAAGCCCGATGCGCGAGCGTTTGAGATGGATCGATTCGTGCGGGGAGAGACGAACATTATGGTGGCCACGACTGTCATCGAGGTGGGTGTTGATGTGCCCAACGCCACCGTTATGATAATAGAAAATGCCGAGCGATTTGGATTGCTTCAGCTTCATCAGCTCCGCGGACGCGTTGGGCGCGGTGCCGATCAATCGTATTGCATTCTGATGACCAACACCCGCCTTTCCGCTGACTCCAAAAAACGGATCGACACCCTCGTTCGAACCAACAACGGTTTTGAAATTGCAGAAGCCGACCTGCAGCTTCGCGGTCCTGGCGACCTAATGGGAACACAACAAAGTGGAATCCCGGACCTTCACATTGCTGACCTCGCGCGGGATGGCGATATACTTCGTGAAGCCCGTGAAGCCGCCATTGAAATACTGGAGAGAGATCCCGATCTGAAGCTGCCCGAAAATGAAATAATTGCTGCGCAACTCCGGAAACATCCCAAATCCTCTATGAACTGGAGCCGCATCAGCTAGAGACGCCAATAACTTTTCATATCCGGCATATTCATTACATGCCCGCCGAACAGTGTTTTAGGTTTGGCCAGGTGCAATGGTTAAATTTGATTGACGGCGTATCCCTATGAGGAATTTTTTATACGTACTCAGCCTGGTATCTTTTTTCTGCCATGCTCAACCGGGGCACTATTTCCTGTCGCACTTCACACCTTCTGACAAAAAGATCGACCACGCTGCTTTCGATATGGTTCAGGATGCGAATGGATTTATGTACTTCGCAACCCGTGCCGGCATTCTCCAATTCGACGGAACGAACTGGAACCTCATTCCTGCCGGAGGGGCGGTATACACCATCGAAGCAGGGCAGGATGGAACACTATATTGGGGTGGTTCTGATGGCTTTGGCGATCTGCGACCCGGTGCCAACGGGGCAATGGTGGCACGGAAGCATCCGCAGAGCGCCGACGGAGATTTCTTCAGCATAGCCGTCGGACAGGATGTGGTCTGCTTCCTAAGTGATCAAGGCTTGGCCGTTCTCGAAGGCGACAGTGTCAAAATGCTGAAAGCACCAGAGGAGGCAGGGGAATTCACGGCGCTTGTGGAAGTCTTTGGTGAGATTTTTATCAGCACCGAGGGGCTGGGAATTCTGCAACTTGAAGGGCATAGTGCCTTCCAACCCGCACGTTTCGGTGCGATACAAATCCCCGGCGTCGAATTTTCATCAACAATCGGAGAACAATGCCTGATTGCGACCTCCGACGACCGGCTTTATTTATGTGAACGGGATTTCCGATTGAAACCGGTTCTGGCCAGTGAGCAAAACCTGCTTTCAGCGGGAAGCATTGTGGAGATGCGTTGGATTAATGAGCGGCTTATTGCGATTGGTACACTCCGCGAGGGCGTCATTTTTGCCGATCCGCTTTCCGGACATATTGCTTCGTTGCTGGATTACAACACAGGCCTACCCGACAATGAAATCTACGCAATGTATGTTGATCGGGGAAAGAATGTCTGGGTCGCTCATGACTACGGGTTCACACGCATTGCACCGGGCATGCCCTTTCGCAATTACAGCAGCTATGACGGTCTTAATGGAAACTTGTTGTGTGCAGAGACTTTTCACGAGGAAGTTTACGTGGGCACATCTCTTGGATTGTACAGGCTCACCAGCGAGCCTGTGTATGAAGAAGTAACGTGGTATGAACCCATGGAAGCGAAGCAAAACAACAATGCTCAGGATCAGTCGAAAACAAGGCGAAAAGGATTGTTCTCATTTCTGCGGAAAAAGGAAGACAAAACCCAACGCACACCACAGCGGCAGGAAGTGCAGCAGCGAACATCGCGCGTGCTGAAGTCGGAGCGCTACATATACAAACCCGTGAATGGAATCACGGCGAAAGTCTCGTCGTTAACGCGCCTAGGCGACAGGTTGCTCGCGTCCGGCCTCGGAGGCGTATTTGAGGTCGATCGCACCAGGGCACAGCAAATCCTTAACTTACCGGTCCGCTTCTCTTTCGCTACGAGTGATGGACATCTTATAGTCTCGGCTTACGACAACAGGATAATTCTTCTCACGCAGAGCGGCAAAGACTGGAAGCAGGTTGATGTGCTGAACCACATTGATGACCTGGTTTCGCAAGTATTTGAGCATGACGGCGCTATTTGGCTGTGTGGAATGGGAACGATATACCAAACGTCGATCGAGGGTGACCGCTTTTCCGTCCTTCGTGCTTTACCCATTGAGAACAAGGACTTTTCTCATACGATCGGCTTTGCCTGGAGCGGTCGGCCCATCTTCGTGAACCGGAGTGGCTTTTACTACTTCGAAAGCGTAGATGGACCGCTGATTCGTATAGACAGTTTGCCGGAGCCCTACGCATACTTTGCTTCATCCGGTACCGTGTGGTATTCCGATGCACACGCATGGAAGACGCTTGGATCGCGAACCAACGCGGGGATTAATGTACTGCGTCTTCTCGACGACATTCGTGCCATCAACGAAATCGAAAATAGCCAGGACCTATGGGTTATCAACAGCACCGATGTGTTGTACCGCCTGTCGCCGCAGAGCCTTCGCAACTTTGCGCCTGGTTTTCCGCTGATGATTCACTCGGTGACGCAGGGAGATCGCCAGTTTGATCCCGCGGGCCGAATTGCTGTCGAACAGGACGGTGGACCCGTGCTGTTTCAGGTGGTGCGTCCTAATTATCTGGGGCCGGCGTCGTCTGAGTACCGATATTTCCTTTCTGGCATTAGTGATGATTGGTCGGACTGGTCTGTCCTGAACAACCAGATCTCCATTCCCTATCTGCCACCCGGCGTATACACGCTGCAGGTCCAATCGCGAGACATTCTCGGGCAGGTTCACGAAATGACACCTGTGCGGTTCACGGTGCGGCCTGTGTTCTGGAAGAGCACGTGGTTCTATGCGATGGAGTTGACGCTCTTCGCGCTATTGGGGTGGTTGTCGCTTAAGTTGAGTCTCAGGTATCGACTAGTGAGTCGCGTATTGGCGTTGCTGACGATCATCCTGTTGATAGAATTCATTCAAACCCTCGCAGGGCATTCCTTCTCTACTTCGAGCCCGCTTGCCGATTTTCTTCTTCAGGTCGTCATAGCGTTTCTCATCCTGCCTGTAGAATCATATCTCCGGAAGGTTATGTTCAGGGACGGCAAGAAAAGCAAGCTCCTCGCAGTTATCGACGATCTCGATCGGCGGGAAAAGGAAGAACGCCAGAAAAGTGCATCAGGTTGAATAAGCGAATGTCGCTATCTTCACTCCACTGATCCCAAAAAACGGATAGATGCGGTCCACCCTGAAGTACGGTCTGATTCTGGCATTGTGCAGCTACGGATGCACATTCTCGTCGGAACAAAACCACGAGTATGCGCCGGATCCCGGCTTTAACCTTGCCCACTCCGATCCAGCTGCTGTCGAACTTGCAGATAGCGTCATGGCCGCTCTCGGCGGAAGGAGAAGCTGGGCCGATATGCGATACCTCACGTGGGATTATGATACACTCCGCACCATCTCGTGGGACAAACGCGATGGAAACGTCCGCATTGAGTCTTTCCCGGACAGCGTGGTATATCTGTTTAATCCCGATACAGGAAAGGGACGCGTGAGCATTGGTGGACGTGAAGTCACGTCGCCCAACGTCCTTCGCGAGAAACTCCGCGAAGCTGCGTCGCTTTGGATCAACGACTCATTTTGGATTCGGATAATTTACCAACTAAAAGGTGATGGCATTACCTTGTATTATTTGGGTGAAGCACGAACCGACACGGCGAGATACAACCTTCTGAAAGTTTCGCTCGATCCGAACACCAATGCGCCGGTGGAGGAGTTCCTGGCATATGTCGATTTAAGAGATAATCGTATCAGGTTGTGCACCGATTTACGAAATTCGGGCGGAGAAACTATTTGGTATGGTCCCGGATATCGCCAGCAAGGAAAGCTAAGGCTTCCTTTGCGAGCAGGTGCCGCGCACAATATCCGTGTGCATCGTACCTTGCCAGAAAAACTATTCCACACGTTCTGAAACATTCAGAACCTTGCAACAAAATGACTGCAGAAGAACCCCAACGTGACTACCGGTCTGAATACGAAGGCATCATCGTGTTCAGTCGGATGGGAAAGGTAGTATCTGCAAATCCGGTTGCCCGAAGAATTTCTGGTTATGGCAACAACCTTGTAGGACAGTCGCTTTCCGCGCTCGTTCATCCCGATGATCGTCGCCGTTTCAATACGATCGTTAAACCCGTGCGTGCGGGAGATAAGCGTCGTGGCGAGGTAACGTTTATGCTCCTGGGCAGCAAGGGGAAAGCAATCCGGGTTCGCGCTTCGGTAAGCCAGCAAGGCAAAGAATTTCGGTTGAACTTTGTCGCCCTCCCGGCACCCGATAACACCGTTGCACATGTTCTCGGACAACTTGGTGACGAACATGGGATTGCGACATTCACAGCAACGGAGGAGGGGCGGATCGATTATGCAAATCGTGCTTTTCTCCGATTTACAGGCTATTCCACGATAAGAAGTCTTCCAGCCCTGTCCGGTCTGATTGCCTCGCCGAAGTCCTATCGCGACGCCATGCGCAAGCTGAAACAGGAGGGGCAGATATTGGCCGAACCCACGTCGGTTATGACCCGACGGGGCGAGGAGATCAGCGTGAATGTGTCGCTCATCGCCAGCCGCGACGAAGATGGACCCCAACGCTATTATGGTTCACTTAGTACGGGTCATGAAGGGGCGCGGCAGGATTCAGTAGTCAGAAAAGTGCTCGATAGTGCCAAGGACCAGATACTGGCGCTGGATGCCCAGTACCGGTACGTTGTGTTCAATCAGGCACACGCCAACCTGATGCGTATGTTATCAGGGAAGGACATAAGGGTCGGCGACAAGATTGCGGATTGCCTGCCGCGAGAACTGGTTGCCCAGGCGCGCAAGGAATTGAAGAAGGCGTTCACCTCGGAGCGCTATCAAAAGGAGATCACCTTGCCCAACAAGATGATCCTCAAGACATCTTTCCAGGTCATCCGCGATGATCGCAACCGGGTCAGTGGGGTAGCAATTTTTGCCGAAGACATCTCCGAACGGAAAAAGACAGAGTTAAAGCTAAAGGCATTAAACGAAGAGCTCACGTTTCAAAACTGGCAACTGGCCGCACGCGAGGAAGACCTGCGCATGGCAATGGATCAATTGTCGGAACGCAACTTCGAGCTGGATCAACTCATGTACAAGACGTCGCACGACCTTAGGTCACCGTTAAGTTCGATTCTCGGGCTTGTCAACCTGGCCAACCTCGATCCGAACCCCGCGAACCTTCAGCAGTACCTGAAGAAAATCGAGGGTCGCATCAAGAAGCTCGACGAATTCATCAGCTCGATGGTCAACTATGCGCGGGTCAACCGTGGCGAAATCACGATTAGCGAAATCGACCTTGAGCGAATGGTAAAAGCGGCCATTCAGGAGCTGGAATATCTCGACAACTTCCAGGCTGTGAAAACCACCGTAGTAGTAAACAATGGCCACGTGCCTTTTCGCAACGATCACTTCCTCATGAACATAATCGTCGGAAACGTGATCTCTAATGCATACAAATACTACAATCCTGAAGTCGACAGCTATCTGCGCATTACCATTGACATTCGGGAGAGTCAGGCCACGCTAGAATTCGCTGATAACGGCATCGGCATTCGCAAGGAACATCAGGACAAAATCTTTGATATGTTTTATCGTGCTACTGACCGTTCACAGGGATCGGGACTTGGTATGTACATCGTCAGGCAGGCTATTGAAAAAGTAGAAGGTACGATCAGCGTGAAGAGCACGTACGGATCGGGAACATCCATACGAATAACCGTTCCTAATCTGTAACGGGATCTCGCTTCAGACGAACATAGAAGGCGGCGCCCTTACCCGGTTCGGACTCACACCACACTTCACCCTTCATCAGGTCCGTGTAGCGCTTAACGATGGAAAGGCCAAGACCCGTAGAGTGTTCATTGCCCGTGGGCTGAGCACTGAGGCGCTGGAATTTTCGGAAGAGCTTTTTCTTGTCCGACTCGGTAAAACCGGGGCCCTGATCACGCACACACAACTGGACGTGACCGTTGTCGGAGCTGAGACTTACGTTCACCGTCTTTCCTGCAGGCGAAAATTTGATGGCATTGGAGACAAGGTTCTCAACGATCTGCGTGAGATACAAAGCGTCGGTTCTGACCACGAGCGGTTCGTCGCTGATTCCGTACGTTAGGCTGATACTCTTTTTCGCTGCCTCCTTTTCGAATCCCGTCACTATTTGTTTCACCTGGTCAGCCATATCGACCGGTTCCGCCTTAAGGTTAACGCGACTGGATTCGATGGCGTCGATGTCGAGGATCTTGCTGATCATCTGATTGAGCCGTGAAGCAGCGTCCTTTATCTTATCGAGAAGGTCGATCTGCGTGGGCGTAAGGTTTCGGTCCTCCATCTGGATCAGATGTGCAAGACCGTCGATGTGTCCAATGGGAGTTCGCAGATCGTGCGCAAGTACTTTGATGAGGTGATTCTTTTCCTCATTCAAATCCATGAGCTTCTGGTTGCGCTTTTCCAATTCTGTTTTCCTTGACTCGATATCAAGGCGCTGTGATTCGATTTGTCGTTTTTGCTCCACGAGGATCATGGCGGTCTTCGTGCGAATGCGGTACATCTGGTAAATCACGACGAGGAAGATGAGGAAGATCACGATCGCGACGATAAGAAAATTTCTGACGCTCGTTTCCCTGCGGATGACTTCTGATTTTCCGAGTAGGTCGCGATTCTGAATTTCCTTTTCCTTGGTAAGCAGTAGCACTTCGCGGTTGCCGCTGTGCATGTAGAGATTTTCCAGGAAGCGATACACGTCCGTATCGATGTAACGACCCGTAATTCCTTCAATGTCGGCCTTGAACGCGCTGCTTAAAAAATACTCTTCGGTGGGCGACTGCCAATCGCTGTTCTTGGGATAAATGAAGGAGTAGCCTTCCCGTTTGATGGGAAAGACGTTTTGCCTTTTTACTCTTACCGACGCATTACGGGAGAACTCTGCGAGGTAAATGGGCAAATCAATAAATCCGAAGGCGCCAGTTTGTTTTTCTATAGCGCGCAGGATGTTTTCACTGCTTGGAATGTATTCGATCTGGAAATCGAGCTTTCGTTGATCGCGGATGAGGTGGAGATCTCGCTCATAGGTTGTACCCTCAATGGTAATGGCTTTAAGGTTTCCGAAAGCCGCGTCGAATTCCGGTGCCGTTCTTACTATAGGCACGTCATAGCTGGATATGAGTACGGAGATGTCGGACATATAGGGCGGCGTAAAGGCCACCTCCCGCTGTCTTTCCGGGGTGATGGAAAAAACGGATGCTCCGAACGTACCGTTCCTGGCCTGGTCGCGTACCGTCCGGTATGTGTCAACGAAGCTTTGGGCTTTAACCCAGTGTATGGTCAGGTCGATTTTGTACGCCTTCTGGAGGTAGGCTTTGAAACTCTCCATAATCTCTACCTCAATGCCGCGCATGTCGCCGTCGCGGTCCTGGTAGATGAATGGTCTCGAAGTGTACCAATAGATCGTGATCTCTCCCCGGCCGGAATGGTATACGTCGTCCCACGCATCGGCACGCGGGGTCGGCTGCGCATGGGAAACGCGCGCCAGCAGCGTGAGGACTACAAAAATGAGCCGAGATTTCATTGTAAACCCACTGAAAACCAGATATTTAGAGGGGGTGGTCCGTCAGGGTTCGCTCTCAACCTTTAATTCCATCAATGCACAAAAAGAAACCGCAAAACTGACAGGATGATTGCGCCGGTGAATTTCGGCCCTTTCTGCTAAAAAAAACTTCATATTTGGACTGGAATATGACACGGCGCAGATAATGAAAAACACTGATCTAATTATCACTGATTTTTACTGGCGTTACGTCCAACCCATTCACGACATTCCCCTGTTTGCGGCATTCGAACTTTCAGAAAAGCGGTTTGGTGAAGCCTTGCAGGGGATCACTGAAGAACAGGGTCTGCATCGTTACCAGCCGGAAAAATGGACCATCAAGGAAGTTGTGGCTCACATGCTCGATACGGAGCGTATTATGGCGTATCGGGCATTGCGGTTCGCCCGCAACGACAAGACGCCTCTGGCGGGATTTGAAGAGAAAGATTACGCTCCGGAGGCCAATGCAAATAACCGCGACTTTACCAGCCTGCGCAACGAGTTTGCAAATCTGAGAAGATCGACACTCGATCTTTTCCGGAGTTTCACTGAGGAAATGATGGAACGATCCGGCACCGTGAATGGCAATCAACTTTCGGTTCGCGCGTTGGGCTATATCATCGCGGGCCATATGATACACCACTGTAACATTCTCACGGAACGCTATCGCCCGAGCCTGCAATGAAGCGTGCAGCTGCGTTTTTCCTCGCTGGCCTTTTCCTGTACTCCTGCGCATCCGCTCCAAGGTCGGTGATCAAAGGGCATCTGTATTCCATGGAACAATCGTTCCAGGATTTCACGGGCTTTATGCTGTATGATCCTGACAAAAGGAAGGTGCTCTTTGAACACAATGCATCCCGCTACTTTACACCTGCATCCAATACGAAAATCTTTACCCTTTTTGCTGGGCTCAGCCTTCTGGGGGATTCCATTCCTGCACTTCGTTATACAATTAAGGGTGACTCACTGATTTTCACAGGCACGTGCGATCCGTCATTTCTTTACAAGCCGGTATGCGACAGCAGGGTGTATGAATTTCTCAGCAGGTCGCCATACAACCTGTATTATACAGAGCCGAACTGGAAAACTGCGCCGTTTGGTCCGGGATGGTCGTGGGAGGATTATGACTTCTACTATTCTCCGATGCGATCGCCCTTTCCGATCTATGGAAATACGTTTGAGGTCGTTTATCTCAATGGAAGGATAAGTGCAAAGCCCTCGTATTTTCAAAAGTTCATCGTTCTGAGCGGCGCCACGGCGGAAACTTCATCGCTCGTACGATCGCCCTACACGAATGAGACGAGGTTTACCCCAGGAAGACATGACAGAATTCGAACCTGGACGAAGCCTTTTATTACCGACGCTTCGATGGTCGCACAGTTACTTTCGGATACTCTTCACCGCCCAGTGACGCTTATACATCACGCGCCGCTCACTTCGTGGCAAACCGTTTACAGTGTACCGGCTGATAGCCTGTATCGTGTAATGATGCAGGACAGCGATAACTTCATTGCGGAACAACTTTTGCTTTTGTGTGCGGGGACGCTTGGTGACACGCTGGATCCCGCCATAACCATCGATCGTGTGAAGGAAAGCCTTTTAAAAGATCTCCCGGACGAACCGCTGTGGAATGATGGCTCGGGGCTGTCGCGCTACAATCTCGTTACACCGCGCTCGTTGGTCATGCTGTGGGAAAAGCTCCTTGCTTCGGTTGAACGTCAGCGACTTTTCAGCCTGCTCGCGACAGGCGGAGTCTCAGGTACGCTGAAGAATTATTATGTCGCCGACAAGCCGTACGTGTTTGGAAAAACCGGGACGCTTAGCCATGTGCATTGCCTCAGTGGGTATATTGTAACGCGCAAAGGGAAAACACTGATCTTTTCCCTGATGAATACCAACTACACAGTGCCAACGCGTCGCGTCAGGGAACAGATGGAACGCTTGCTTGAAATAATCCGAGATCGCTACTGAAAGGCTATGCTGCTAATAAGAAAAATTGTCGCCGCCTTCATGATGATGATTCCCGTGCTTGTTTGCGGGGGTCAGGCCGTCGACAGCCTGGACATCAAGATCGGCCAGATGATCCTCATCGGTGTGCCGGGTACCGGAATCGACGACGCTGTCATGGCCGAAGTAAAGCAAGGCAAAGTCGGCGGCATCCTGTTCTTCGAGAAGAATATTCCTCCTACAAATTCCTTTGATGCCTTTAGCCGTGTCATCTGGCAATACCAAAGTTCCGCGGCAATCCCGTTGTTCATGTGCATCGATCAGGAAGGAGGAAGAGTGAACCGATTGAAAACGAAATACGGATTCCCGCGCTCGGTTACCGCTGCGGAGATGGGTGCAGCGGAAACAAAGGACACGGTACGATACTATGCGAGGACCACGGCAGCAACGTTAGCAGGGCTGGGACTCAACGTCAACTTCGCGCCTTGCGTAGACCTGGCGTCAAATCCCGATAATCCTGTTATTGCCAAATTCGGCAGAGCCTTTTCCGCAGACGAAGTACGCGTAACGGAAAGAGCGGCCGACTTTATTCGCGAGCACCGGAGGTTAAATGTGATCACTGTGCCGAAGCATTTTCCGGGCCATGGCAGTTCGGATGCTGATACGCATCTGGGGATGGCGGATGTTACAGCTACCTGGGAGGAGCGGGAACTGGTTCCTTACCAACATCTTATCGAACAGGGACTGGTCGATGCGGTAATGTCTGCGCACATTGTAAACCGGAAGCTTGATCCTGAAGGTCATCCGGGTACGCTTTCAAGCGCCATGCTGGACGGTATGCTGCGAAAGAAGCTGGGCTTCGATGGTGTAGTTTTCTCGGACGATATGCAAATGCATGCTATCACGCGGCATTACGGGCTGGAGCAGGCTATCCAACTGGCGATCAGTGCTGGCATCGATGTAATGACCTTTTCGAACAACATTAAGCAAAGCGAGGAACGCACGGTCGACCGGGTGCACCGTGTCATCAAAGATCTTGTGCAATCGGGCAAGATCTCGAAGGAACGAATCGACAAATCCTATCGCCGCATTATGGCTTTGAAGCGGCAATACCTGTACGACGATGTCAACCGATAAATCGCGGTACGTATGAAACTTCGCTGGGGAATTTTTTGTACGGCAAAGATCGGCCTTAACAAGGTGATTCCGGCCATGCAACGGAGTAGTCTTGGCGTTGTGACCGCCATTTCATCGCGATCAAGTGATCGTGCGCGCGAAGCCGCGCAAAAAGCTGGAATACCGAAAGCTTATGGTTCCTATGAGGAACTGCTAAGCGATCCTGATGTTGACGCGATTTACAACCCGCTGCCCAATCACCTCCATGTTCCCTGGTCGATCAAAGCGCTGGAGGCAGGCAAGCACGTCTTGTGTGAAAAGCCGATCGGAATGGATGCCGCTGAAGCGGAACAGTTGCGTGATGCAGCGCAGCGTTTTCCGAATCTCAAGATTATGGAAGCGTTTATGTACCGACTCCATCCGCAATGGGTCAAAGCAAAAGAGCTTGTGCAAAGCGGGGCGATCGGTAAGGTACAAACCATCCATTCATTTTTCTGCTACAACAACACTGACCCGGCGAATATTCGCAATAAAGCCGATATCGGAGGAGGTGGGCTAATGGACATTGGATGCTATTGCATTTCACTGTCGAGATTCATCTTCGACGCGGAGCCCACTCGCGTACTTGGTGCTATCGAAATAGATCCCGGGCTTGGCACCGACATCCTGACTTCGGGAATGCTGGAATTCGAAAACGGTACCGCCACGTTTACGTGCGCCACCCAACTGCATCCCTATCAACGCGTGAACATTTTCGGAAACAAGGGGCGCATTGAAATTGAAATTCCGTTCAACGCTCCTCCGGATAAGCCCACGCGACTTTGGCACCACGATCAGACCGGAACGAACACAATTACTTTCGATGTATGCGACCAGTACACCATTCAGGCCGACGCGTTTGCCCGCGCGGTTCTTGAAAACACGGCAGTTCCTACCAGCCTGGATGACGCGGTTGCCAACATGAAAGTGATTGACGCAATTCGAAAGAGCGCCAGCGGGAAGCATTGGGTGACACCTTAACGCAACTCAGGTTGTTTCCATTTCCTGCATCACTTCTGCAAGCGGTGTCGCTTCCGGATAGTAAGATAAAATCTTCAGGATAACCCGGTCTACCAGGGTGTCCGGGCATGAGGCGCCGCTCGTAAGGACAATGCGGACCTTTTCTTTCTGTGGCAGAAATCCCGTTGAGACCTGCCGTTCCCTGGTGTGGATGTTGAAGTGATGGATTTCAGAAGGTGACGCAATCTCTCGCTCGGATTCAATGAAATAGGTATTGAACGCGCGTTCACAGAGCTCGACGATGTGCGATGTATTGGAGCTGTTATATCCCCCTACCACAATTGCGAGATCAGCAGGTGTCTCCAATAGCCTGTAAGTAGCCTCCTGGTTATCGTTCGTGGCATAGCACAAGGTATCGCGCGTGTCGGCAAAATGTTCGCGAAGATTCTCCGCGCCGTATACTTTGATCATGAGCTCACGGAAGTAGGTTGCTATTTCCTGTGTTTCCGTGGCTAGCATGGTGGTCTGGTTTACAACACCGACGCGTTGCAGGTGTTTCTCCGGTTGAAATCCTTCTGAATAACGCTGCGCAAAGTCGGTATAGAATTCGTGATATGGTCGCTGGCCTGTGATGTACTCACCGAGACGCTTCGCTTCTGTTAAGTCGCGAACGATCACGGATTGACCGTGGCTGGCGCTATGCGAGAATGTCGCGCGTGTTTCTTCATGTCGCGGCCTGCCGTGAATAATGATGGTATAACCCGCATCGGCAAGTTTCTCTGATCGGTTCCATACCTTCTCGACAAACGGACAGGTAGTGTTGTATTGTTCTACCTGAACGCCTCGCTGCCGGAGGCGCTCTTCTATTTCTAGTGTAGTACCGAACGCAGGTATGATAACGATGTCGTCAGGAAGAATTTCCTCCCAGGGGATGAATTGCGTGCCATCGGTGTCCATGATGAACTTAATTCCCCGGTTACGCAGATCGTTGTTGACTTCGGGGTTATGGATCATCTGACTGAGGAGGAAGACGCGTCGGCCGGGATTTTCATCAAGTGCCCGGTAACTGATTTCGATGGCGTTTTCTACGCCGTAGCAAAATCCGAAGTGACGAGCGAGATAAAATGCTACGGGTCCGAAATCCAGACAGCTGGGCGTGAAATCCTGCTTGCGGGGATCCCGCATTCTGCGAATCTCCTTAATCCGGCCCGTAATGGATGACCGGTAATAAACCGGAATATCAAACTTCTTGATGGCGCTCCTCTCTTTTCTACCCGCAAAGGTAGCACAATGTTTCTTTTACCGTACAGCGGTCCGCAGGACCTCCTGTACGGTGGTATTATCGATCAGACAAAAAGACCAGGATGTTATCCTGGTCCCTGGTTGATTTATGCGGCCCTGGAGAGCATATCCTCCGGGACTCTGTTTTTCCTGACTTCTTTCTTTTCCAGGTCAAACCACATGACCTCCACCGTTTTGTTCCGGATGTACCGGAGTACTTCCATCACCCTGCCATCGATTTTGCTTCTCACTCGCTCACCTTTCTTAAAAAGTCTCCTGCTCATATAGCATAGGGGTTATTGTTTACTTTCTGAATGAATATAGAAACTCCCTTGGGAAGTCTTCGTAAGTTCCCGAGAGCGTTACTATTTCACCCTCTTTGATTTTTTCCAAAGCCTTGTTGAGATCTTCCGGTGAATTCACTGGTGTATCGTTCACCTTGGTGATGATGAAGCCTTCGCGGATGTCGGTGTAACGCGCAACCTTGCCGGTACCTCTGCTTGTGACAATCACTCCATTCTTGAGATCAAGCTTCTTCAATACACTCGGCTCAGCCGGTTCCACCGTGATGCCCAGCGCAGCCAGGCCTTTACGTTCCTCAACCTTCACAGCAGCGACCTCGCCCTTCCGGTTCTTGAGTACCACGTCGAAGTCGAGCTCCTTGCCGTTTCGGTTGACGGTCACTTTAACTTTATCGCCGGGACGATGACGTCCTATGGTCTCGATCAGCGCTGAGTTGTTGGGTATTCTCAGCCCATCGATCTTCACGACAACGTCGCCCGGCTTGATGCCAGCATCGGCGGCAGCGCTGTTTTCTGAGACGCTTTGCACGTAGGAACCTTCAAAGACTTTGAGGTCGTGTTCCTTCGCGAGCTGACTATTGACATCTGCGATGCTGACGCCCAACCATCCGCGCTGAACAACACCGTAGTTCAGAAGGTCTTCGACAATCTTGCTCACAATATTCGACGGAACAGCGAACCCATAGCCCGAGTATGCTCCCGTCGGGCTGGCGATGGCCGTGTTGATGCCAAGCAAACCACCGGAGAGATCAACCAATGCGCCACCGCTATTGCCGGGGTTGATGGCTGCATCTGTTTGAATGAACGATTCGATTGCTGTGCTGCCTCCTTCACTCGAGCTCGGGATGATGTTAATCGCCCTTCCCTTGGCGCTTATGATGCCTGCCGTAACGGTCGAGTTGAGGTTGAACGGGTTACCCACTGCGAGAACCCATTGGCCTACCTTCGCTTTGTCAGAATCCACAAATGCCAGGTGGGGAAGACCCTTCTCTGCAATTTTTATCAGCGCAATATCCGTGTCCGGGTCGGTGCCCACTACCTCCGCCTTGAAGCTCCGGTTGTCGTGAAGAGTGACTTCTACGATTTCCGCATCCTGAACAACGTGATTATTTGTGACGATATATCCGTTGGGATTGATGATCACGCCGGAGCCTGTGCTTTGAAGGGGCCCGCGATTCATCGGAGGCGCCCAGTCGGGAAAGAAATCGCGGAAAGGGTTGAAATATTGAGGATCACGCTGTGCCGTGGTCCTGCTTCGCGTCGAGCGGATGTGCACCACGGTCGGTGTGACTTTTTCTGCCACTTCGGTGAAGTCGAGAGGTATAACCTCCCCGGCCTCATTTACGTGATATGCCACCTGGGCCGTAGGGACGCCGTCGCTATAGTCCAGCCGGACCACGCGCTCGTCCTTATCCAGAAGTTCGTACGTTCCAACCGTGATCCCGCTACCCAGTACAGCAGCCAAAAGCAGTGAACCGAATCGTTTCATATGACTATCTCTTAATGATTTGAAATACATTAAATGCCACTTTGCGTGGTGCAAAAACCGGGCAAACTATCGGGCCGGTAATTCTGTCAGCCCGACGTGCAAATTAATTACGAAATATTTCGGATTTTAGTTTCCCTCATTTCACGAACGGCTTTTCCGCGGGCCGTGAGCACCCGAACGGTTATTAGGTAAAAAAAGTTCTAGCCAAAATTGCGGTATTTTCTTCTGAAGATTAGACCCCCAGCCAACTTTTACGTTTGAAATTACGTCAGTAGCATGTACGATGTCGCAGGTTTACCACACACCGCCCCCACCTATGGAAAACAGGCAATCGTCCGAGCGATCCTTGCGGCGCCTGAAACGGTTGCTGTACTTTTGGGTGATCCTCTTTCTGGCTGCCATGCTGGTTTCATTCTTTGGCCGAGGCATGCTATGAGCGCCGTCGGCGGAACTACTTGCCAGCTGAATACATGTAGTGCAGCGTCACGTTAAGCATCGCCTTCAGTCCGGTGATGAGCGCCGATTCGTCGATCATGAAATCCGGAGTGTGGTGTGAAGGCGTGGTGTTAGGATCTAAGTCTGGCGGCCGTGCCCCGACAAAGAAGAAAAAGCCTGGGACCTTTTCCTGGAAGAAGGCAAAGTCTTCAGCACCAGTTACAGCATTAATTCGCACAACCTTATCCTTTCCCGCGGCTCGCTCCAAAGCGGGTAGCATGCGTGCAGTGAGGTCAGGGTCGTTATAGGTTACGGGCGTCTTGCCGTCGAACGTCACGTCGGCCACAGCGCCAGCAGTCTCTGCGATACCAGTCGCGATGCGTCTTATCTTTTCATGAACAGTGGCCTGCATTTCCTTATCGAGTGTGCGAATGGTGCCCGACATCACTGCTTCTTCCGGAATGATATTCTCGCGGATTCCGGCATTAATGCGAGCCACAGTTACCACCACTGGTTCATGGGTGAGGTCCATCTGCCGGCTGACGATGGTCTGAAGCGCGTTGATAATCTGAGCAGAAACTACAACCGGATCTACGCTCATCCACGGAGCAGCGCCGTGTGCCTGCCGACCTTTTACTTTAATGGTGAACCAATCGGAAGCAGCCATCATCCCGGCCTCTTTGTAGCTGATCGTGCCGAGTTTACTTATGGACTGGATGTGCATGCCGAAAATGACATCGACCTTGGGGTTTTCCAGTACGCCTTCTTTAACCATAAGCTCAGCGCCACCTTCTTCACCAGGCGGTGGACCTTCTTCTGCCGGTTGAAAGATGAATTTCACGGTCCCCCTAAGCTGATTTCGGTTCTTTGCCAGAATCTCTGCTACGCCCATAAGTATGGCAACGTGTGTATCATGACCACAAGCGTGCATCACACCGGTCTCCATTCCTGCGTATGTTGCCGTCACGTTGGACTTAAAGGGAAGGTTGTTCCGCTCCGTAACGGGCAGTGCATCCATGTCAGCGCGCAATGCGATCACCGGCCCGGGCTTGTCGCCCTTCAGCAAACCTACTACTCCGGTATGCGCAATTCCTGTCCTGGTTTCAATACCGAGGGATCTCAAGTGCTCTGCTACCTTTTCAGCGGTTTTGAATTCCCGGTTGGACAGTTCTGGATTCTGATGAAAATGACGTCTCCATTCAATGACCTTCGGTTCGAGCTCTGCCGCCATCTTGTCAATTTTGGCTTGAAGCGATGGGCTCACTTGCGCCTGCGCGGTGAGAACGGTGCAAAAGAAAGTCAGGAAAAAGAGTCGGTTCATGATGCATTCATTGGTTCGTTGAGGCCTGGATACTAGGTAAAGTACGAAAAAATACACTTTAGGAATGTTTTCCTTAACTTTTGGCGATGGTTGATTTTTTCCGGCAAAATGAAATAGCGGGCCGGCCGGGATCGTTTCTCCTTTTTAAACTTCAGATAAGGTGAGGACATTACTGTTTATTATATCGCTGGCATTGCCGCTGGCCCAGGCTGTCGCCCAGGTCTTCCAGACGGAAGATCAATTTCTCTCGGGTCTTAAGCCGAACGGCCCGCTACCCGAAAAGCTGCTCGCTACGCGCACGGTCGTACTCTATCCCCCTGGCCTGACTTCGAAAGAGATGCATATCATTCAGCAGTCGTTTGCCGACACTGGTATTGACGCTATCGGATGGTTTGATATGGACCTCGTTCTTGCCGGCCCCGATGCTGCGAGGTCGCTTGCGCTTTACCTTACGAGACGGAATGTCGTTCACCTTGTGTTCGTGCGAAAGTCTGTCAGCGGATACCAGTTTCTCATAACACCATTTAACGGTAAGTCTTCATTCGTTGATCCCGGCCAATCGGCATGGACAGCTGAGCATGCTGATCTTGCCGAGTTGCTTAAACATGTATACCGCACAGCTGCAAACACGTTAACGCGACAGAATTTTCTGATCAATACTTTTCCCGAAGCGAACTTGGCGATCAATCCCATCGTGGGAAGACGCTCCGAATTTTTTGCGATCGATTTGAAGGTCGATCAACTGGCTGTACCAAAGTTTGGCGACGAAGAAGCGGATGCCCGGCTTGCAGAACTGTTCTCGAATTATCCTTTCAAATATCAGTTAACAGAACCAGGATTGTCTGAGCGCGAGTTGCGCTCCAAAGGGTTTCTCTACATCCTGCGTTTTGTTCATGCCCGCGGTTCCATCGCACGCCAACTGCTGGGTTATGATGCCCATAAAGGAGCGGCTGAGTTTACATCCGTAGCCTTTGATGGGACTGAGCCAATTACAAAAAACCTTCCGGCGGACGAGAAGGTATTCAAGTTCTATTTCAAACACATCGAGTCAGGCAACGTCTTCCTGGGAACAAAATGGGATGCCGACACGAGCTGGGACCAGGCGCTGTGGAATCATCTGATGGCGTTTAAGGCCGAGCTGAAGCTTAATTGAGCAGGCAGTAGTAGGCAGTATGCAGTGGGAGTCAATCTGCAATCGTAAGCAGTACGGTGATGCTCGTATAGTACAGCGTCGTTGTTCCTTCGAAGCCTGAGTCGGTACCGACAATTAACCAGAGTTCACCGTGGGCGTTTGTTGTGGCGCTGAAGGAAGAGTCATTGTTGCGCTCGACAACGTTGTAGTATCCATCAAAAGGAGTAGCCACATTTCCCACAAATGTCATGTGTTGTCCCCCGCTGAGCTGGTTTCCCTTATCGATATTCATTCGGTATTGCCCATTGACCGCCACCTTGACGGGTTCCATCGGCGCGGCACCAGCTTTCAGGTAAACATTTTCACCCGGTGATCCATCGATGTTTGGCGGTGTTTTAGCAGCGTTGGTGGCGAACTTGATTTGAAAAGAGACATCATACTCCGTGGAGGGCTTAAGGCCGTCGATCTTCTTTTTGACGAACATGAAAAGGTCGTCGTTGTAGTTCGTTCCGGAAATCTTCAGCCCTTTGGCATTGCCCAAATTGGGGGGTAAAGGGTCATGACCGAAATAGAGCCCGTATTTGATGGAATCTCCCACCGGATAGTCCGCAAAGTCGCCCGACCAGCCATGGTCACTTTCCGAGAAATCAAATTGATGGGTTATCAGCAGCAGATCACGATCTCCTGGTCCCATTTCGCACGACGTAACCAGGAAGATTACGCCGGCTGCTAACAATAAACGCCTCATGATTGATGATCGCTACAACCGTTAGACACAGTTGGCCCAAAAACCGTTGGAAGCTGGCTAACCGGAAACCGGGAGTCATTTAAGATTTTCGATCCCTGTGCACTAAAAGTATCCCGCTTGCGTCTTCCAGATAGAACCCGCGATGCGGTTTTAACGTTTGGGAACACAAGCGATGCAGGCTCATATGACTGATTATACCCAATTTGAAAAAGTACCGTACCGTTCCGTCTTTGGACTCAAGCGCCTGGTTGAATTCTGGGAGAAAAAACTCAGTAATGGGCCTAAATCGGAATGGACTACTCAACTTTTAGAACGAATCGCAAACTCCCCTCTTAAGCAGCCCCTTGGGGAGGACGGGATACCCGGCGAATATCAGGACCTGGTGGAGTTTATGCTGGGCGCGGCGTTTCCCTATTCCATGGGAAGCACCGATCTCGCCGCAGCTGTGGTACCCTTTGCCCGAATGCCCTTTTACAGTACTCCTGCCTTCAAGGAACTCCTGGCGGGACGGAATCTGGACGAGGACATCTGTATAAATGTCCCTGGTGGAAAATACGCCGTTGCCGCCACCCTCCAGGCAAGCCTGCAAATCCTGAAGAAGTTTTACAAGCCCGACCTCGACTACAACCGGCCAATGCTGATCACCATTACGGATCGGGAGTCGGGACTGGAAAAGGTTTATAAAATCCAGGTCGACAACCGATTCTGTGATATTGTTGCCAAACGCGAGCCGGAGCCAATCGATCCTCACGTTCTCAAATTCCTTACTGAAAAGATTTGCGACCTCGACCTCCTGCTCCAATACATACGCCCGGATAACTTCGAATTTCACGGTTTCCTCATCATGCGCTTCACGGATGTGACGCAGGAGGAAATGCTGTCGGCAATCAAATACGAACTTATCGCCAAGGATTCCATTGGCAACCCGGACATATTCCGATCCATACAGCAAAAGCTGCGCTCGATTATGGAACAACCTGACCTGAGGGTCGGGCTCGCATACTTTGATCCCAATAACAACCTTGTGCTGAACAGCAGCTCCAGCGATTGCTGGAAGAGTGTAGCGGGATATGCACCGGGTGGATGTGACTATGCAGGTTCGGTATATGAGAGAAGCTGGGTGGAGAAGCGCTCAATTGCCATTGACGATGTTGCCTCTTATCCTTATCGGACAAGAATAGAAGATGGCCTCCTGATCGCGGGTGTACGAAGCGTTTTGCTTTCACCTCTTGTTGATGGTGACGAGACCATCGGACTCCTCGAACTTTCCTCGCCGCGTCCCGGCATGTTGACAGCAGCAAGTGCAGCAAAGCTTGAAAACGCGCTGCCAATGTTCACGGTGGCCGTGAAGCGCGCCAAAGCGGAAATGGAAACAGGTATTCGTGCCCTCATCCAGGAAGAGTGCACGGCTATCCATCCTTCGGTACAATGGCGCTTTTTCCAGGCGGGACTTCGGCTGTTGAATCAGCGAAGGACTGATCCCACTGCGCGGTTGGAAGAAATCGTATTTCGCAATGTCTATCCATTCTTCGGAATGATTGACATCCGCAATTCATCCCGGGAACGCAATGCTGCCATTCAGCTCGACCTCCAGGAGAATCTCCGGATGGCCGCCACTGTTCTCGGTCACCTTTCTGGCAAGGCGAGTCTGCCTTTGCTTGACGAACTGATCTTCCGCATAGGCAAACACCTGGCGCTAACCAATGGACACCTTTCTTCAGGCGACGAGATCAGAATACTGGAATTCCTTAAAGGTGAAATTCATCCGGTGCTGGATCACTTTGCGGAAGACCCGACATTGGGCAAGTGGATTCAGGAGTATAAGTCGCAACTCGATCCAAAATTTGGTGTTGTGTATAAACGGCGCGGTGCGTTTGAAGATAGCCTGAACAAGATCAACTCGTTTGTTGCCGATATTATCGACCAGGCTGAAGAGAGTGCACAGCGGATGTTCCCGCACTACTTCGAAAAATACAAAACCGATGGCGTCGAGTTTACGCTCTACCTGGGCGACTCACTCGTGCAGGACAGGAAGTTTAACGAGTTCTACCTTCGTAACTTCCGTCTCTGGCAGCTTATCCTGATGTGTTCCGTGGAACAGCAGATGGCTTTGATCCGCCCCGAACTCAAGACACCGCTGGATATAACGCAGCTTATACTTGTTCACGATCAGCCGGTGACAATTCGTTTCCGTGCGGATGAAAGGCGTTTTGACGTGGACGGCGCATATGACATCCGTTATGAGATAATCAAGAAGCGGATCGATAAGGCGCGTATCAAGGATGAAAAGGACGACATGCAGCGTCTCACTCAGCCCGGCAAGATCGCTATCGTATACAGCCAGCCCAGGATGGCGCAGGAGTATAAAGAATATTTTAGCCACCTCCGCAGTAAAAAGCTCATCACGGGAGAAGTCGAAGACCTCGAGCTCGAAGAGTTACCGGGAGCTATCGGCCTGCGTGCTCTTCGTATTACAGTTGCACAACCTCAGGCACCCAGGAATATCGCTTCCGAAAAGGAACTGCTCAAAGATATTGAGCAGGTAATGGAGTTCAATTGATATCGGGTGCTCCGGCTTGCTGTTGCACTATTCCAGAACACTTTCAATCTCATCCATCTTCTTCGCAGAGTATTTTCCGGAAGTGGCATAAACGATCTTTCCGGATTCGTCGAGGACGAAAAAGTAGGGGATGTCCTTCTTTTCAAAATCCAGCTGATCCTTATACGGCTTTAATTCGCCCTTGTAAAACAGGATGTAGGGCAACAGGTTGGGATCGATGTTTTTTGCTGCCTTCTTTTTTGCCGTGCCGGTAGCAGCAGCATTCACGCCGGTAAACATGGGCACGAAGTACACATTCACATCGTAGCCGAAAGATTCGAACAAACCTTTATTCTTTTGGATAAACTTTTCGAAGACCGGTTGGAACCAGGAGTTAAGTTCATTCTCCGATTTCTTTGAATAGGCAAGACCGAGAAGCGTGTATTTGCCTGCGACGTCGCCGGGCAACATAACCTTCTTATCTTCAATTGTCTCCGCCTCCATGGCAGGAAATTGCTTTCCGACAACCTGGGCTCTGACGAAGGAAGCGGATAAAGAAAAAAGCATCAGAATCAACAATAACGGTCTCATGGCAAAAAATTTGGTGGCTGTAACTTTGAAATTAGGCAAATCAGGCCTGCCTCACGGTATGAATACCAAAAACGTGCCTGCTTTTTCGGTAAACGACAGAATGAGGGTTTGAATAGATCCTTATAAAGAGGTGTCAGAAGTAACCCATTTCGTTTTCTCCGAGATAGGCCTCCTCTTCCCTTCCCGCGGCGGTGTCTTCGGAATGCCGACATGCAGGAATCCAAGCAGCACGTCATTCCCAGAGAATCCAAACTGCGCTGCGGCGCCGTCGAAATACGTTATGCCGCCGGTGCTGAAGTAGCAGCCCACGCCGCAGGCAGCTGCTGTGAGTTGCATGTTCTGCATGGCACAAAATACGGCGGCGGCTTCTTCTATAGCGGGTACGGATTCCGAGGGATCACGCTTCATGATCACGGCGATAATGTGGGAAGAAAGGAAAGGTTTCTCCTGGAGATTGCGATACCGATCTTCGCGGAATGTTCCGTCGGCCGTTGTGTATGTCTTGTAAAACTCCGACTGGATACGTGCGAGCGTCTTTATTCCCTCTCCCTTAAAAACGATAAAGCGCCAGGGTTCGGTCATCTTGTGTGTGGGCGCCCAGTTTGCATTCTCGAGCATACGCTCGATCACGGCGTCATCCACGGGCTCGCCGGAGTATTCTGCCTGAAAAACAGATCTCCTGTTTTTTATGAGTTCGCTTAGTGCATCAACATTCATAACACCAAAGTAAGAAGAAGAGAGAAAAAAGAAAGCTGCCCGCTTTTCGCAGGCAGCTTTACTGGAATCGGGTTGTTAGTATTTATTTGATCTTGAAGGCGGCTCGTACCTTGTCGACATAATCCAGCTTTTCCCAGGGAAACAGCTCCACCTTCATCTTCTTTTCATTCCGCTTGCCTTTGTTGAAGACTTTCTCAACAATGCGAGGCTCGCGTCCCATGTGACCGTACGCCGCTGTCTCGGAATAGATCGGTGTACGCAACTTGAATCGTTCTTCAATGAAGTACGGTCGCATGTCGAAGAGCTTCTCAATCTTTCTTGCAATCTCACCGTCGGTAAGGTTGACTTTCGCTGTGCCAAATGTGTTGACGTACAGACCAACGGGCTTTGCAACCCCGATTGCGTATGCTACCTGTACGAGTACCTCGTCGCACACCCCGGCTGCCACCATGTTCTTGGCAATGTGACGCGTGGCGTATGCTCCGGAACGGTCGACCTTTGAAGGGTCCTTTCCTGAAAACGCGCCACCGCCGTGCGCGCCTTTACCCCCATAAGTATCCACGATGATCTTTCTGCCGGTAAGACCAGTGTCACCGTGCGGTCCGCCGATAACGAACTTACCAGTAGGGTTTACGTAATATTTGATCTTGTCGTCGAAGAGGGCCTGGACGCGTTTCGGTAGTTTCTTCTTTACGCGAGGGATGAGGATGTTGATTACATCTTCTTTGATCTTTTTGAGCATCACATTGTCCTTCGCAAACTCGTCGTGCTGCGTAGAAAGCACGATCGCGTCGATCCTCAACGGTTTATTGTCGTCGCCGTATTCGATAGTGACCTGCGATTTCGCATCGGGACGCAGGTACGGCATTTCTTTATTTTCTCTTCTAAGTGCTGCCAGTTCTCGCAACAAGAGGTGCGCTATTTCCAGCGGCAACGGCATGTAATTGTCCGTCTCGTTGGTGGCGTAACCAAACATCATCCCCTGATCGCCGGCGCCCTGATCTTCTTTTCTTTTCCTCTCGACACCCTGATTAATATCCGGAGATTGCTCGTGGATGGCTGAGATAATTCCGCAGCTGTTGGCTTCAAACATGTACTCACTTCGGGTGTAGCCGATCCGGCGGATCACTTCGCGGGCAATTTCCTGAACATCAAGATAGGCTTCGGACTTCACCTCACCAGCAAGCACGACCTGGCCGGTTGTCACCAGCGTTTCGCATGCAACTTTTGAATTGGGATCGTAAGCCAGGAAGTAGTCGATAAGCGCGTCGGAAATCTGGTCCGCAACTTTGTCCGGATGTCCTTCGGAAACGGACTCCGACGTAAACAAATAAGGCATATTAAATGGCTGAGTTTACAATATAGGAGAACACAGGTGGCAAATTTAGGCTAATTGTCCTAATTCGAAAATGATGGAAGTTGCGTCGCAATCCGATTTTCGATGACCGTTGTTATTGCTTTGCAACGAACGCATTCATTAAGAAGACAGCCGGCTGCCGGGGCAATTCCGGCGGATTCTTTCTCCACTGCCCCACTGTAGCCGTGCGAATCCATTCCGACGACCCTGTAAGATCGGAGGCCACGCAAAGGTATGTCTCCTCGTTAAGTGTTGACAGCAGGTTCTTGAGCAATCGATTGTTGCGATAGGGAGTCTCTATGAATATATGGGTTTGCCTGGAGCGTCGGGATTCTTTTTCCAACTCCCGAATGATGCGTGCTCCCTCGCGGGTTTCGACCGGAAGATATCCGTGAAACGTAAAGTGCTGGCCGTTCAATCCTGAAGCCATGAGGGCCAGCAGTATGGATGATGGCCCTACGAGCGGAACCACTTCGATCTCATGCTCGTGAGCGAAGTGCACCGCGAGGGCACCTGGGTCGGCAATGCCCGGACAGCCCGACTCCGACAAGACACCCATCGAGTGACCATCGAATATTGGCTGAAAGATTTCCCGCAAGTCGTCGTAGGATGTGTTCTTGTCCAGCCGCTCGAACGTCAGACTTTCTACCGTGTCATAAATTTTGAGGCTTGCCAGATAACGTCGCGCCGTGCGGATGTCTTCGGCGAGAAAATGACGTAAGGACCGAAGCGCGTCCTTAACCTGAATCGGTATAACTTTGTCAGCGGTATTGTCCGCGATGACCGTTGGAATCAGGTACAACTTACCGCGGTTATTCATTGACGAAAAGTTAGTTGATTATGGGGATGGGCAAGATACTGCTGCTTATTGGCGGAGTGCTCCTGGTTGCCGGCCTGATCTTTCATTATTCGGATAAGCTGGGATGGTTTGGACGTCTGCCCGGCGATATTGTTGTTGAAAAAGAAAATTTCCGACTGTACATCCCCATCACAACAAGCATACTGTTGAGCATCCTCCTCACGCTGATCCTATACCTTATCAACCGCTTTCGCCATTAGGGCCTATTGTACTACTTCAGTTCGTTCTTAATGAATGCCCTGACCAGGTCGACCAACTCCCGGGGCTTTTCCGCCTGTACCCAGTGTCCGGTGTCAAGCGTTTCCAGTCGGGCTCCGGGGAAGTGTTTGCGAATATCTTTCAGATCGTCGTCTGTTACGTAACTCGACCTGGCTCCGCGGACAAAAAGCGTCGGTCCGGAATAGACTGAGCTATCTCCCACCGCCTTGCTCACCTCCGAAATATTGCTGGAAATGGTGTCCAGGTTCATTTTCCAGGCAAAACCCCCGGCCGGCTCCCGTTTGAGATTTTTCAGCAGGAACTGGCGCACGGGCGGTTCAGGTACGTACGGGGACAGGGCCTCGTCGGCATCCTGCCGGGACTTCAGGTCAGCAAGGCGAAGTGCAAGCAAGCCCTCAACGATCCTGTCATGCTGATCCGGGTAACGTCGCGGCGCTATGTCGATAACAACGAGGGCCGACAGAAGCTGAGGATTTCGGAGTGCCAAAGTCATGGCAGTTTTTCCACCCATGGAATGACCGAGCAGTATGGGCGACGAAATACCTTCAGCGTCGATGAGTTCCGCCACGTCATCAGCCATGACATCGTAATTGAATTCATCACTATGCGGTGACTGTCCGTGATTGCGTAGGTCTACAAGGTATACGTGAAAATCTTCGGCGAACATCTTCGCCTGGGGAAGCCAATTGTCTGAAGAGCCGAGGAGGCCGTGCAGGATTACAAGCGCAGGCCCATCACTACCCTCTTCCCGATAAAATAATTTCATAGTTCAAAGGTAAGACTGAAAATTAATTTCGGGCATTGGTATATTTGGCCTTTTATCAAGCGTACTATGGAGTTAGTGGATTATAACTATGTGATACAGAAAATTCCGGTGGAGGACATCTGCCGCGAGTTCGGAACTCCATTATACGTTTATGATGCCGACAAGATCATCAACCAGCTTAAGACGCTCAAGGGCGCCTTCTCCGGGGCGGACGTTCGTATAAAGTATGCCGCTAAGGCACTGACGAATGTGTCCGTATTAAAGCTGCTGAGAAAGCACGGAGCGGGTATTGACGCTGTGTCGATAGAAGAAGTGCAGATTGCTATCGGAGCAGGATTCAAGCCTTCCGAGATCATGTACACACCGAACTGTGTCGGCTTTGACGAGATACGCGAGGCGGTAAAGCTGGGTGTCTCGGTGAACCTCGATAACCTCTCATCACTGATGAAGTTCGGTGAGACATACGGCTCCGATTACCCCTGCGGCGTACGACTCAATCCGCATATTCTCGCCGGAGGTAATTACAAGATTTCAACAGGACACAGTAACTCCAAGTTCGGTATATCGATCTATCAGCTGCCGCGTATCATGGAGACGGTTTACAAGTACGGCATCAAAGTCAACGGTCTCCATGTGCATACCGGATCGGATATTTCGGAGACGGACATTTTCCTGAAGATGGCCGACATTCTTTTCGGCGTCGCCCGCGATTTCCCTGACCTGCGTTTCCTCGACTTCGGCAGCGGGTTCAAGGTTGCGTATAAGGAAGGAGACATCACCACGAACATCTACGACCTCGGGCTTCGATTGAGCAAAGCGTTTGCTGAATTTTGTGAGCAATACGGTCGCAAGCTGGAACTGTGGATTGAACCGGGTAAGTACATCGTAAGCGAGGCAGGTATCCTCTTCGCACGCGCAAATGTTGTGAAGGCAACACCGAGCGTCACCTTCGTGGGATTGAACTCGGGCTTCAACCATCTGGTGCGTCCAATGATGTATGACGCGTACCATCATATCATCAATGTCTCCAACCCGACGGGATCGAAGCGGCTTTATACCGTTGTCGGATATATCTGTGAGACAGACACGTTTGGCGCAGACAGGAAGCTCAACGAAGTGCGCGAGGGTGACACTATCGCGATCCTCAATGCCGGCGCTTACGGCTATTCAATGGCTTCGAACTACAATTCACGACTTCGACCTGCGGAGGTAATGGTGATCAACGGCGAGGCAAAGCTTATCCGGAAACGCGAAACCATTGACGACCTTCTTCGCGGTCAGATTGAAATAGACGTATGAGAGCGTCTTTCGTCGCTCAGAACTATAGCCAGCCCCGGCGGGTTCTTATGAAGCTACCGATATCGATATGAACAAACGATTCCTGATAGCGTTCGTCGTTCTGTGCTGCTCCGCGGTTCCCGCAGCCTCTCAGATACTTAGGAAGGTGAACTGGACCACGGAAATCACCTCAACAGAGGTCAAGGTGGGCGACGAAGTAGAACTCGTATTTAATGCCACTATCGATCCCGGATGGTATATCTACTCGGTAGACTTCGACTACGACTGCGGGCCAATCCCGATGACGGTGACGTTCGACGAAGTTGCCGGTTTTGAGACCGTAGGAAAGTTGCGCGCGCCCGGGGATAAAGCCAAGCACGATAAGACCTTTGGTTGCGATGTCAGGATATTTGAGAACACCGGGCAGTTCCGGCAGACTCTGAAAATCCTTTCCCCGGAAGCTTCTACCATATCGGGCTCCTTCGAAGGGCAGGTTTGTTCGGAAGCAGAGGGTCTCTGCGTTCTGTTCGACGGCGAGTTCAATTTCAAACTCAACGTAAGTGGAAGCGCCGCAGCCTCTATCCCGAAAGAACCGGAACCCCGCGCCCAGGAACCAGCTGTCGTGGAGAACATCACCCCTCCTTCGGCGGATAGCGCCACCGTTGCAGAAGTTCCCTCGGCGGATCGTCCAAGCCGCGGCCCTATCCTTGATCCTTCGATCCTGGAAGGTGAGGCTTCATATGGAACGAGTTCTTTTGGCGCGCTGCTGCTCGTGGCATTTCTCGCGGGGTTTGCCGCATTGCTCACGCCCTGTGTTTTCCCGATGGTGCCCATGACAGTGACCTTTTTCCTGCGCGATAATCAGAGTCGGGCAGAAGGAATTCGCAAGGCCTCGCTGTTCGGTATTTCCATCATCGCTATTTACACCACGGCGGGAACGTTGTTTGCCGTGCTTCTGGGAACGGACGGCTTGAATGCGCTGGCCACACACTGGGCGCCGAATCTTTTTGTGTTTGTCATCTTCATAGTATTCGCGCTCTCGTTCTTTGGCCTTTTTGAAATTACGGCACCGCATAGGTTGGTGAACAAGGCCGACCAACAGGCGGAAAAGGGAGGATTGACCGGCATCTTCTTTATGGCCGCCACGCTCGTGCTGGTGTCGTTCAGTTGTACAGTGCCTATTGTCGGGAGCGTGTTGTTCCTTTCAGCGGGTGGGGAAATCATTAAGCCAATTGCCGTGATGTTTTGCTATTCTCTGGCTTTTGCGCTTCCATTCACATTTTTTGCCATGTTTCCCGAACTCATCAAGAGCCTCCCAAAATCAGGGGGCTGGCTGAATTCGGTGAAAGTCACGCTTGGATTCCTCGAGCTGGCCCTGGCCCTGAAGTTTTTCAGCATTGCCGACCAGGCCTATCACTGGGGGTTGCTGGACCGGGATATTAACATTGCGCTCTGGATTGTAATTTTCAGTCTCCTGGGATTCTACCTGCTGGGCAAGATTCGCCTACCCGGCGACTCGCCGGTCGAAAAAGTGGGAATTCCGCGCCTGTTGCTCTCAATTTGCGTTTTTACCTTCGTGATCTATTTAATTCCGGGCCTGTGGGGAGCACCGCTAAAAGCCCTTGCCGGTTATTTGCCGCCAATGTATACCCACGATTTTAACCTGGCGCAGCGTACCGGATCAGCCAGTCCGAATCCTGCCTGCGAGGAGCCGCTGTACGCCGATTTTCTCCACCTGCCGCATGGTCTTACAGGTTACTTCGATTATGACCAGGCCATTAAATGCGCCAGGGAGCTTGATAAACCATTGTTCATTGACTTTACCGGGCACGGCTGTACCAACTGCCGTGAAATGGAGGCGGTGGTATGGTCCGATCCCCAGGTGCTCGAACGGCTGAGGAACGACTTCGTGATTGTGGCCTTGTACGTCGACGACAAAACCGTGCTTCCTGAATCGAAATGGTACACGTCGACTCACGACGGCAAGGTGAAGAAGACGATCGGCAAACAGAACGCCGACCTGCAGATCACGAATCTTGACAACAATGCGCAACCGTTCTACGTGCTGGTAGGTAAAGACGAGCGCGTACTTGCCTGGCCCTATGCTTACGACCGCAGCGTGCCGCGTTTCGTGGAGTTTTTGGAGACGGGTAAGCGTAAGTACCGTGAATTGTATTGACGGGTACTAGTGTCATCGAACAAGATATGGTTTTAACATTTTGTTCGTGACTTTTATCGTTGAAACATGCGCCGGAAGGTCAGGTGTGGTTATTTTTTTGAATTTTTTAGACTAATATTACTGCGAGCCAACAAATACAGCCGGGATGCTAACTTTGTGGCCTTAATTATTTTTTGATTTTGTAAGACCTCTTTCATGAAAAGACTGCCGATCCAGCTTCTTATTTCCGCTGCCACTTTTTGTATTGCTGTTGTTCTTGCCGTTGCCCTCGGGTCGAAAACGGATTTGCTTTCCGAGGCAATGGGAGACACCGATGCGGATTCCCTGCACATTGATATTGAAATCAAGGAGCCCACGATTCTGTACGGAATGTTCGTGGACGACCTGGTGGTAATCGAAGACAAGATCAAGCGCAACCAGTTCCTGGGAGACATCCTCGCGAGCTACAACGTTCCGGCAAGTCTTATTCACCAGTTGTCGATGGTGTCCAAGAATGTCTTTGATGTTCGGAAGATCGCTCCCGACAAGAAGTATACGGTGCTTTGCACGCCCGACTCAACCAAGACCGCGCGTGCATTCGTGTACGAGCCTAATCCGCTCGAATATGTCGTCATTCGGTTTGACGATACGTTGTCAGTGGACCTCCAGCGTCGCGAGGTCACACGGGTGGAAAAGAGCGTTGCCGGAATCGTCAACAACAACCTGTCGCAAACCATAGAGTCGCTGGGAATTTCCCATGAGCTGACAAACATGTTTGTCGACATTTTCGCATGGCAGGTGGATTTTCAGCGTCTGCAGAAAGGCGACAAATTCAAGATTATTTACGAAGAGAACCAGGTGGAGGGCAAGTTCGCGGGCATCAACCGCATACTGGCCGTCTATTTTGAACACTTTGGAAATCCCTACTATGCGTTCCCTTACGATCAGGGGGAAGGTGTAGATTTCTTTGATGAAGAGGGCAAGAGCCTGCGGAAGGCGCTGCTGAAGTATCCCATAGAATTTACCCGGATCAGTTCCCGGTACTCGCTAAGTCGCTTCCATCCGGTGCGTAAGGTTTATCGTGCGCACCTCGGAACGGATTTCGCGGCGCCGACGGGCACGCCCATCCGGTCTGTTGGCGATGGTGTTGTACTGGAAGCCCAGTACACCTCCAATAACGGCAATTATGTCAAGATCCGGCACAACAGCACCTACACTACGCAGTACCTTCACATGTCGAACATTGCCAGCGGCATTCGCCCCGGCGTTCGCGTGCGCCAGGGACAGACGATCGGGTACGTGGGAAGCACGGGTCTGGCAACCGGACCCCACCTGTGTTATCGGTTCTGGAAGAACGGCGTACAGGTCGATGCGTTGAAGGTAGAGTTGCCGCCTTCCCAGCCTATCGCGGACGAACACCGCGCTGCTTTTGAAACGGTTGTCAACGGACTGACCGGACGGCTCAATGCCATACCGTTCCCGGAAGTCCTCGAAGATCCCCTGGCCGCCCTGAACTGAGTTCGCTTTTTTTGCGAAAATCCGGAAGCGTCGAGTAATTTTCCCGCGCTGATTACAGTTAGGGAAGTGTACTTTTGTTACCGGTATTCTGAATGCGGCCTCTGCTTATTCTTTCGTGCATACTGCTATCGCTTTCGCTCCAGGCGCAGAAGGTGGCACTTGTACTTAGCGGAGGCGCTGCCAAGGGTCTGGCACACGTGGGTGTCATTAAGGCACTGGAGGAGAATGACATTCCCGTCGACTACATTGTCGGAACTTCCATGGGGGGCATCATCGGCGGAAGCTATGCCGCCGGCATGAGTCCCTACGAAATCGAAAACATCGTCACCTCGGAAGATTTTCTTCGCCTGATCAGGGGCCTGCCGCGCGAAGGTTTTAACTATTACTATCACCGCGACGCCGATCACCCGGGATTTCTGAAACTCGACTTGTCGCTTGACTCCACGCTGAACGTGCAGTTGAATTCGAGTATTGCAAGCGACGTCTCGCTAAACTTTGCCCTGACGGAGTCGATGGCGCAGGCCTCTGCCATTGCGCGCAATAATTTCGACAGTCTCTTTGTACCGCTGCGCGTGGTAGCGGCCGATATCTTCACACAACAGGAAGTTATACTGAAACGCGGGCTGCTCAGCAATGCGCTGCGAGCCACGCAGACTGTCCCCTTCTTCTATAAGCCCATCCGCGTCGACGGCCGCTACCTTTTCGATGGAGGTGTATACAATAATTTTCCCGTCGATGTAGCCGCGAATGAGTTCAACCCCGATGTGATAATCGGCGTCAATGTGTCGACGAAGATTTTTACTGAGTATCCATATGAGACGGACGACCGGCTTATCCGGAATTCGCTCATTTATATGTTGCTTGATAAGTCGGACCCGACGGCCGTTGGTGACCTTGGCGTTTATATTCAGCCGAACATACGGGGATACACATCATTCGATTTTGAAAAAGCCGAAAGCCTGATTGACAGCGGGTATGTCGCCACGATGCGGAAGATGGACGAAATCAAAGCGAAGATTGCCCGCAGGGTATCATGCGATGAACTTACTGAACGACGTAACGAATTCAACAGCCGAAGTTTGCCGTTTGTCTTTGATGGCATACGATATCAGGGCTTTACGGAAAAGCAAGCGCGATACATAAACCGCTTGTTTGGCATACGACCAGACAAGCCCCGGCTGCTGTACCACAGAGACATTCTCAGTGGTTATTATGAGCTGGTGTCCGAGGAATATTTTCACAACGTAATCCCTAGCATTGCTCTTGACACGACAACGAATCACTTTGTGCTGAATCTGGCGCGTCGTCCGCAACAGAATTTCCATGTCGACTTTGGAGGAGTAATCGCCACGCGCAACATCAGCAACATCTTTCTTGGCGCAAGCTTTTACCGATTCAACAAGTCGCTGCTACAAACATCAGTTGGTTTCCAGACGGGAAGTTTTTACAAGTCTGCGACGGCACGCATGCGTCTTGACAACCCGTTCATTACCAAGTTTTATATTGAGCCTTCCGTGACATTCAACAGCTGGGATTACCTGGAGTCAGAAGACTTACTGCAGGATGTGACGGCCACAGTGCTCAGGCGCGTAAATCGTAAGGCAGCTATCGACTTTGGTTGGCCGGTAGGTCGCCACCTGAAGGCAACGGTTAGGGTTGAGGGCATCAGCAACCTCGATCGCTATTCAAACGACACTACTTTCACAAGTACGGCCATCCTGGATGAACTTAAGCTGAAAGGAATCAAGACAGGCATTCGGTTGAGTGCAAACGACCTCGACAGGAAACAATATCCACGCCGTGGCAAGGCGATGAGTATATCGGCCGATTACTTTTCAATCACGGAAGATTACACGCCCGGAAACACTGCAATTAACACAACGCCTTTTTATGGAAGACATAATTGGTTTCGGTTGCGGCTTTCAGCGGAGCAGTATTTCAACGGCGGCTTCTATCATCCCGGATATATTGTAGAAGGTGTGTTTTCCAACCAACCTTCGTTTCAAAACTACAGGGGGACGATCATCAATGCTCCGACATTTCATCCATTGCAGGACAGCCGCACCTTGTTGCTGGAGAAGTTTCGATCCTTTAATTATCTCGCAGGAGGTATAAGGAACATCTTTGTATTAAGAAACAAACTGGACTTCAGGCTGGAGACATATCTCTTCAAGCCTTTGGACTATTTATCGACTGACGAAAATCAGGATGTCGTAAAGATCAATGACGTAGCCAAAGCATATCTCGCTGCTACCGCGGGATTCGTGCATCATTCGCCCATTGGACCGATCAGTCTGAGTGTGAACTATTACGATGACAACCACAACAAGTGGGGTGTCTTGTTGCATGTTGGTTTCCTTCTTTTTGATCACCACTCCCTCGAATGAGGGGTTTTACCGTATTTCTCAGATAAGTTATTTTTGCCCCATTTCAGGCCGTTTCTAGGCTGAATTTTGAAATTTTGAGTAAGTTTAACTTTGAATTCCTAAAACACTGGCATGAAGAAAATTCTACCTCTCATCATACTAGCCGGCGCGTTTGCAACAACGCGAGCCCAGGTAGTGCAGTGGGCGTCAAGTGTACTTGAGGTTTCCTCCGAGCTCACCCCGGTTCAGTATGCTGCCCACCAAGCATTGGGCAAACCCAATGTCCTCCCGGCTGGTGGACAGAATCCAAATGCGTGGACGCCTAACAAACCCAATAGGAAGGAATTCATTAAGCTGGGGTTCAGTAATCCCATGAGCATACGGCAAGTAGCCATCGCGGAGTCGCACAATCCCAGCGCCTTGTACCGCGTGTTGTTGTACGATGAGGCAGGAAACGAATATGAGTTGAATGTACTTAATCCGAGTTCCATTCCTCTGAAGGGAAGAATGCTGAACATATTCACGGAACCAACACCCTACAAGGTTGCCGCGGTAAAGCTTGAATTCGATGGCGCCGCTGTTCCCGATTACTTTGCCATCGATGCTGTTGGTATAACCGACTCCAACTATCCGATCATCGCTGATATCCCCAAACCACAACTGCTTGCTTCGGGAATTGTAATTGAACCGCTTGACGGAAATGTCAATACAGATGTAAGTGAGCTAAACCCGCTGCTTTCTCCGGACGGCAAGACCCTTTACTTCAGTCGCAAGAATCACCCGGAGAACGTTGGTGGCGTCGATGACATTGAAGACATCTGGTATTCTGAGCTTGACTCAACAGGCCGGTGGACGCTCGCTAAAAATCTCCGGCAATTCAATAATGCAGGCCCCAACTTCATCAACACCATAAGCTCCGTAACCCCCGACGGGCGTTCCGCAGTGATTCTGCTCGGGAACAAGTACCTTCCGAATGGCAAGATGATGGCAGGTGTGTCCATCAGTTCCAATGTAGGAGGCACATGGTCTAAACCTGTTGCTCTGGAGATAGAGAACGATTACAACTTCAGCGACAAGGCAAATTACTTTCTCGCAAACAACCGGCGCACCCTGCTGATGTCCGTTGAGCGTGAGGATTCCTATGGAGGTCGCGACCTCTATGTATCCTTCATGAACAGCGACAGCACGTGGACGGAACCAAAGAACCTTGGAGACATCATCAATTCGGCCGGTGAGGAGTCGGCACCATTTCTGGCACTCGACGATCAGACACTCTACTTTTCATCGAACGGCTTCAGCGGCTATGGCGGAAGCGACATCTATGTATCCAAGAGACTTGACGATACGTGGACGAATTGGTCTGAACCTGAGAACCTCGGTCCCGAAATCAACTCACCTCTTGAGGATTTGTTTTTCAACATTCCAGCCAACAGTGAATATGCATACTACTCTCGCGGTGTGACTGAAACGAACACTGACATCTATCGCGTGAAACTTCCAATCCTCAAGAAACCTGAAGTGTGGGTAACGGTGCGCGGTAAGATTGTAGACGCCGAGACAGGCGAACCCATCGGCGCAAAGGTGGTGTATGAACGGCTTCCGGGTGGTGAAGAAACCGGTATCGCTCAAACCAATCCGGAGACCGGAGAGTACGAGATTCGTATCCCTGGTGGAAGTATGTACGGAATCCGTGCCGAGGCACCGGACAAGATATCCGAAAGTCAAAATCTCGATCTGACGGGGATCACCGAAGATCGCATAATCGACGTTCGTGACTTCCGCCTTGGCAACATCCGCGTTGCTGATATCGCGAAGGACGTAACGATCACGCTCAACAACGTATTCTTTGATTTTGACAAGGCGGATCTCAAACCGGAAAGCTATCCCGAACTGGACCGCATCGTTCGAATTATGAAGGAAAGAACCGAGATGGAAATCGAGGTCTCCGGTCATACTGACGCGACGGGACCTGAATCATATAACCAGGGTCTCTCGCGACGCCGGGCCCAGGCAGTAGTTACCTACCTCTCCCGAAACGGAATTAATGCGAGCAGGCTCAAAGTAACCTACTTTGGCGAGAGCAAACCGATTGATAGCAACGATACAGAAGAAGGCAGGAGTAGAAACAGGCGAGTGGAGTTTAAGATCCTCAAGTTATAGCGCGTAACCCAATGTATTATGGCTTTGACTTTACTAAGACTTGTCTTCCTGCTGGCAGCAGCCATGCCCTTATTGGCGCAGGAAGTCGACAGCCTGACCTACGCCGAAGGCATGATCCTGAGCGCTGAGACCCGCCAACCTGTAAATGCCCGCATCGTATACAAGAGCTTGCCTTACGGCAACCGCATCGGGATCATCAACGGCAGTAAGTACTCGTTTGCCATGTTTGACAACGATAAGTACTCCATTGAAGTGATCGCCGCGGGTTACGCTCCCGCAAAGTATATGCTTGATCCGGCGGACACGAACGAAAACCGCCGCGTGATCCGTGACATCGAGCTTGTTGCAGGCACCAATCACGTCCACACACCTGGTCAGGTCATGCTCCTCAGCAACCTGATCTTTGAAGTCGGACGATCGAGAATCACGCCGGAATCCTACCCGGAGCTCGACATCGTCGTCAGTATGATGCGCGAGAATGCGAACATGATCATTCAGCTTGAAGGACATACCGACTACCAGGGCGACCCCGCAGAGAACATGAAGCTTTCACGTCAACGCGTGAAGGCCGTAAAAGACTACCTCGTCTCGAAAGGTATTGCCAAGAGCCGCATTCACACCAAAGCTTTCGGGGGCACTATGCCACTCTCCCGCGACAACACCCCTGAAGCGCACAGGATGAACAGACGCGTTGAGTTGCGCATCCTCGAGAACTGACAACCTTAACAACAGAAACCCTTATGGTAGAGGTGCCCCGTTAGGTGTCTCTACCAATTTCCCCGTCTCTGCCATTTGTACTTCTCTCCATTTAGCGTCCCCGCATTTTGTTACCTTAGAGTATGATCTCAACCGAGGACCCGGACGTGCTCACCGCGCTGCGAACCATGCAGGCGAAGGCGCTGTCCATGCGGAACGAGCCCATCACCGCCAGGAAGAAACGCCTGCGCACCCTGAAGCGTTGGATCCTCGATAATCAATCGGAATTAGAACGTGCCGCTGCCGCCGACCTCGGAAAGCCGGCCATCGAGTTCATCTCGATCGAAATATTCAATGTTCTGGAGGAGATTCGAACGATCCTGAAGAACCTCAATCACTGGGCAAGCCCAGTGTACGTGCCTCCTTCATTTGCCGTGCTCGGAACGTATTCGGAGATACGCTATGAGCCCAAAGGACTTTGTCTCGTGATCGCCCCCTGGAATTTCCCGTTTCTCCTGGCTGTCGGCCCCATGGCGTCTGCGCTTGGTGCGGGAAATGCAGTAGTCGTCAAGCCGTCTGAGTTGGCGCCGACTATGTCGGCGTGCATCGCGAAAATGGCATCAGCGTGTTTCAGTCCAGATGAGGTGAGGGTGGTGGAGGGCGGACTTGAGGTATCAAAACAACTGCTGACTTTTCCGTTTGATCATATTTTCTTCACCGGCAGCCCGGCTGTTGGAAGCATTGTAATGAGTGAAGCTGCCAGGAACCTGACGCCCGTTACCCTTGAACTCGGCGGCAAGTCGCCTTGCGTTGTAACCTCATCGGCGAGAGTTGATGAAGCCGCGCTGCGAATCGCTGTAAGTAAGTTCACGAATGCGGGACAAACGTGCATAGCACCTGATTATGTCCTCGCGGAGGATAAAGTTTATGATCGACTCGTCGACCGCATAGTCTTTCATGCGCGGAAACTCTTTTCCAACCCGAGTACATACACGCGGATTGTATCGGATAGGCATTTCACACGCCTTGTCGATCTGCTGCAAGCATGCCGGCAGGAAGGAGTTGTTGCAGTGTTGGACGGACCTGCTGAAGCCCGCGACCGGCTATTTTCACCGGTAGTACTAAAGAATGTGAGTGTAGATTCGGCCATCATGAGGGATGAGATATTCGGCCCCATCCTGCCTGTGATACGGTTTCATGACCTAGCGGAAGCAGAGTCGATTGTCAATCATCAGCCCAGGGCATTGGCTTTGTACATTTTTTCCGACGCGCGTCGTGAAACCGAAAGCCTCATGGCCTCGACATCATCCGGTGCAGTTTGCATAAACGATTGTGCGATGCACTTTTTCCACTCAGGCCTTCCGTTTGGGGGCGTAGGCCGAAGCGGTTTTGGAAGAGCTCACGGCCACGCCGGATTCGTGACCTTTTCTAACGAGAAATCTGTTATACGACAACGGCACGGATTAACCGGCGCGTCATTGCTGTATCCGCCCCATACCGCCCGAAAACAACGCCTGCTGACAAAGTTTATGGCGTTGTTTTATCGATAATACCGGAAGGTCCCCCGGATAAACGAAACGCTTTTGCATGCGGCTTACTAATTTTGCACCATTTACCTTAGTCATACGACCATGAACAAAGTATTGAAATGGACCCTGATCGTTCTGGGTAGCTTTTTCCTCATCATACTCCTGGCTGCTTTTATTATCCCGGTAGTCTTCAAAGATGATATTCGCAGGGCCGTAGATGCGGAACTCGCAAAGTCGGTAAACGCCGATATTGTTCTGGACACCGACGATTTCAGCCTGTCGCTGTTCCGCCATTTTCCGAACGTTACGGTTCAGATGGAAAATCTTGGCGTGATCAATCGCGAACCCTTCGAGGGAGAAGTCCTTTTCGCGACGGAGCGCCTTGAGGTTGTGATCAACCTGTCAGAGATTCTTTTCGGTGATCAGCTGCGCATTAACGGAATTCGCCTGGTCCGACCGATTATAAACATCAAGGTACTGGAAGATGGCAGGGCGAACTATGACATTGCCATGCCATCGGCAGACACAGTTGCCGAAGAGTCCAGCAGTGAATTCTCCTTTGCCATCAATCGATGGGAAGTGATCGACGCGGATGTCGTGTATGACGACAAGTCTATTCCCTTCACCCTTACCTTGAAAGGATTAGACCATGAGGGGAGTGGTGATTTTTCAAACGTACAGTTCGATCTTACCACACACTCTACGGTGGATACACTTACCGTTGCGTACGACGGTACGGAGTATGTCACGAACAAGAAAGCACAAATTGAAGCTGTACTTGGCATCAGCGAGAATTATTCCCTTTACACCTTCCGGCAGAATGTTGTCAAGATAAACGACTTCCTCACCACCTTCGATGGCTGGTTCCGGATGAATGAAGACAACTACGAAATGGATATTACCTTCAAGACTCCTGAGAATACCTTCAAGAGTTTGTTGTCGCTTGTTCCCGGAATGTATACCAGCAGCTTTGAAGGCATCGAGGCCGATGGCGATGTTGCCTTTAACGGAATGGTGAAAGGAACCTACAGTGAAAATCAAATGCCGGCATTCAACATTGCCCTCCAGGTAAACGATGGAAGGTTCAAATATCCCGATCTGCCGCAGCCGGTTGAAAAGATTAATGTTGACCTCGTGGTTGACAACAAGGATGGTGTGATCGAAAACACCTCGATCGATCTCAGGAAATTCCAGATGAATTTTGGGTCCAATCCTATCGAAGCACGCGCCACGATCGCCAACCTTCGAGACTACCGCATGGATGCGAACGTGCTGGCGCAGGTCAACCTCGAAGAGCTGATGCGTGTGTTCCCGATGGAGGGGCTTGAACTTAAGGGTAATTATTCTCTTGATCTGAAAGCAAAGGGTGTTTATGACTCAGTGCGGAACATTATGCCGTCGATCGATGCCCGAATGGTGCTTGCCAACGGTTATGTCAAGTCCGACTCATTGCCCACGCCGTTACAGGATCTGAAGTTTAAGGCGACGGTAAGCAATCAGTCGGGCAGAATGCAGGACACCCGCATCAACGTAGAAGACTTTTCAATGCTTCTGGAGGGCGAACGGCTAACAGCCAATCTCGCCCTTGAGGACCTTGTCGACTACAAATGGGATCTCGATGTAAGGGGTGCCATCAACCTCGAAAAGATGATGAAAATATTTCCGCAGGAAGGCATGAGCCTTTCCGGGAAAGTGTTGGCCGACATCACTACGAAAGGTCGATACTCTGATCTGAAGGCAGAACGGTACGATCGTATGCCGACAAGCGGCTCTGCATCCCTGGAAGGCTTTACGTATGCTTCGAAAGACCTTCCTTATCAGGTAACGATAAGCCGGGCGGCGATGAATTTTGATCCGCGTCAGATCAACCTGCGGGAACTGACAGGTACGATTGGCAAGAGCGATTTCGCTGTCAATGGATCAGTGCTCAACTACATTGGATATGTGCTCGGTAAAGGCGAGACCATCCGCGGCGTTGTCAACTTCAACTCGAAGTTGCTCGATCTGAATGAATTCATGACGGATAGCGAAGAGACGACCGCTGATACTTCAAGCTACGGTGTAATTCCCGTTCCTCACAATATTGACTTTGTGCTTCATTCCTCTGTAGGACGTGCGCGGTTCATGGATTTCAATATCACGGACGCGAGCGGCGATATTGTCGTTAAAGATGGCGTTGCCAATCTACGCGGGTTGAAGTTCAAGATGCTCGGAGGAGCATTCGCCATGAACGGGACGTACGATCCGAGAAACCTCGCGCATCCGAAATACGACGTAGACATAAAGGTCGAAGGATTGTCCATCCAACAGGCTGCGAATTCACTTACTCTCGTGCGCACCTATGCTCCTATTGCCGGACTGGTACAAGGCAACTTCTCGACCGACTTCAAACTTAGCGGCGAACTGACGCCCACCATGTCGCCGAACCTCGGCACCGTCAACGCAGAGGGTCTCATTCGCATCGCACAAGCTGCCCTCACGCAATCAAAACTTATAGCTGGCGTGACGTCTCTGACAAAACTCGATAACACAGACCAGGTTACATTGCGTGACGTACTGATGTCAGCTACCATTACCAATGGTCGACTGAGCGTCAAACCTTTCGACATCAGGATAGGAGACTATAAGACGTCTGTTGCTGGTAGTACGGGCCTCGACGGGTCGATCGACTATACACTCACCATGAATGTCCCTGCAGGGAAAATGGGTTCGCAGCTGCAACAGTTTATCAATAAAAATACCGGGTCGAACAATCCGACAGACGTTATTCCTGTGACGGTCGCACTGGGTGGGGCTTACGACAATCCGCAATTCCGACTCATTGCCGATGAACAAAAGGCCCAGGTTAAGGAAGCTGTGGCGAGCGCAGCCAAGGAGCAGGCCAGCAAAGCTATTGGCGAGGCGGTAAAAGGTACTGAAGCTGAGGAAATCGTTAAAGGCTTCCTGGGCGGTAAGAAAGACACTACCTCGACTGGAGCGGCAACGGACACTGCCGGCACTGCAACGCGCCCGGCTGACGTGAAGGAACAAATCAAGGATGAGGCCCGGAAGAAGATTCAGGACCTGTTGAAACGAAAGTAATCAAAAGCCACTCTTACCCATCTCAGACACCCGAAAAACCGCGTTTTTCGGGTGTTTTTTTGTGCCTTTTTAAGCAGTAACCCCTGTCTACAGCCTTCCATCGCCGCCATCTTCCGCCTGTCGGCGGAAACCTCCCCCGGCCGCCATATCAATAAGCACATGCCCTTTGGCCGGTATTCAGCAATAACCAACCAACATGCCTATGAAAAGGACATTTTACGTGCTGATTGCGGTTTGGCTGTTGTTTACGGGTGTGGCCTGGGCCACCGGCGGGGGTAAAGGCAAGAAACACGAAAAATCGTGCGACGAAAATGACTTTTCTACCCGGGTAATTGAAGCTAAAATCAAAGATAACGGCTGTATTCGCTATACGCTTGAAGTTACTCACGACGGTAGAGTATCCCATGCGTTGTCACACTACACCGTTGCCGTATCGTGCGGTAAGGTGTACAATGTCACCAACTCCGAGGGCTGGAAGATTGAGTACGGGCACGACAAGAAAACCAATCTGACCGGATTCAAGGTTGACGACATACCGAACTTTGGTGAAACCCGCCTCAAGAAGTTCACTGTTTCGTTTACCGTCTGCCAGGACAATGGCCGTCATTGTGCTACGAAAGAAGGATGTTGTTATCCAATCGTCGCTTACAAGGCGGGTCAGTGTGTTTACTACGATAAACTCGAGGGTGCCTGCCCGATGCCGCCCGATGATCCGCCAGCTTCTGAACTGAAGGCTTCGCTCGAAATTCAGCAAATCGATTGTCATGGAAATAACAACGGTTCGTTACTCGTAAAGGTTGAACAAGGGAAGGAACCCTACACCTATGTTTGGTCAACTGGCGCCACGACGCCGGGAATTGAAGGTCTTGCTGCCGGCAACTATGAAGTGACCGTGAAGGACGCCGCGGGATCCGAACTCAAACTTTCCGCAACGATTACTGAACCGGAAGCTCTCCAAATTGCGGGGACTGTAACTTCTGAAGGATGTGGTAATGGTAACGGCGCTATTGACATCACCGTTTCTGGTGGAACCGCTCCTTATACGTATCAATGGAGCAATGATCAGACGACGGAAGACCTCGCAGATTTACATGCTGGTGCCTACACCGTAATCGTCACTGATGCCAAAGGTTGTACGGCAACTAAGAGTTTTGAAATACTGAACCAGAATCAACTAACGGTTACCCTACAGTCTACGCTTCCTGCGTGCGGTCAGAAAAATGGATCTATTACTGTCACCGTCAGTGGCGGTACCGAACCATACACATACACCTGGTCTAATGGCGCAACGACAAAAGATCTGACGAACATAGGCGCCGGCACGTACACCGTAACCGTGAAGGATGCGAATGGTTGTTCCGCTCAGCGATCGCTGAATATCAAAGAGAACAATACGCTCAAACTGACATGGGTTGTATCGCAAACGAGTTGTCTCGACGACGGGTCAGGCGCTATTGATCTCACTGTAGAAGGCGGTACGGCTCCATATACGTATACGTGGGATACCGGTCAGACAACAGAAGACATCAGCGGGTTGACAGAAGGCGTTTATCGAGTTACTGTCACGGACGCTGCAGGCTGTGAGGCCAGCGCGGTCATGCTCATTACGAAGAAATCCTTCGTTGTCAACGCAAAAGTTACGCAGCCCGCGTGTGACGGCTCCTATGGCGGTTCGATTGAATTGTTCCCGGCCAACACCGGAGAAACATATACGTATCAGTGGTCGCACGGTCCGACGACGAGCAGTCTTTACGACCTCGAACCCGGAACTTATACGGTAAGGGTTACCGATGGTACGGGTTGCTTCCGTGACATTCCCTACGTTATCCTCGAACCTTCGGGGATCACGGCAACCGCCACTGTCACCAACACACAGTGCAACGCGGAAGGCGCGTTCAATATTGACCTGACCGTCAATGGTGGAACCGGTCCCTACACGTACGAGTGGTCTAACGGTAGCACTACTCAAGACTTGACCGGTGTGAATTCAGGGATCTATACCGTGACCATCACAGATGCTGGTGGTTGTACCACGACTCATGAGGTTGAAGTTACAGGAACGCCGCCGACGTGGTCATGTACTATCAGTCCTTCTGAAGACGAAGTCATCTGCAGCTCTACCGGAAACATTCTGAATTCGGCTGTTGCCGGTGCCGACAGCTATCAGTGGTCGGTTACGAGCACAGACAACCAGTGGACAATCACTTCCGGTGCCGGAGCATCGTCAGTGACCTATACAGCTGGTGGCCCTGGCAGCACGGCCACGTTTACGCTGACGGCAACCATGGACGGATGCACGCAAACCTGTGAATACGTAGTTACTACCTGTAAGAGTGATGAAGAGGAGCCTGGAGAAGAACCCGGTGAACCGGGTGAGGAGCCTGATGGCGAAGATCCAGGTCAGGACCCTGGGGAAGACCCGAATGATCCTGGAGAAAATCCGCAGGAACCCGGTGGCGGAAATGAAAGCTGTGAAGATTGCTTGTGGACGGAAGTCGTCAGCGTAGATCGCGACGGCAACTGTACGACCTACACCATGCAGGTGAACACCAACGGTGCATGCCGTTATGAACTCTCACACTGGACGATCGCCATTCCGTGTGGCAAGCCGAAATACTACTCGAACTCGGAAGGCTGGAAAATGGAGTATGGCAAGGATCCGACCACAGGCCTGTACGGGTTGAAGGTTGATGACATAGATGATTTTGGAAAGACGCCCGACTCGTTTACCGTAACGTTTACCATCTGCGCATACGACTATGGATGTAAGGATGAGCTGAGCGACTGGAAACCTAAGGTTGGTTACAAGGCCGGACAGTGTGTGGCCTATGATCGAATAGACATCGACGATGAAGTCGATGAAGATCCCGATGGTCCTATCTGTAAGGCATATCCTAATCCTTACGTCGACAGGCTGTGTTTTGAATGGACCGCCGATAAAGATGATGACGTGTGGCTGGATCTCCTGGACATGAATGGTAACCACGTTAAGTCGCTGTACTGCGGCAAAGTGTATCGCGGTGAGCGTTACAAAGTGGAGTGCGGTGACCTGACGAAGTCGATGTACATCTACAGGTTCAAGTCAAGGCATAAAACATCATACGGAAAGATCTGCAAGATCAGGTGATGATGGGTTGAGGCGATTTGAAAAAGGAAGCCCCGACAATGCGTCGGGGCTTTTTTTATTTGCGACAAAGAAGATTAATGCTCAGGCAAGCTGAATTTCCTCGCCCTCCTTATTAAGGAACTTAAATTCGGTGATGGCGAGGGAACTGTCCTTTTCCATCCGCAGCCAGCGTTTGTATTTGAAATACCAGCGCATGCGAATGGAGATAAGGCCATGGGTGAAGTATGCATAGAGGTACGGATGCAATGCGAGCAGCAAATACCGCTCGTTTTGTTTGGTGATCAGGTGTTCGATATACTTTTCTATTTGATCGGACACCAGGATTGAAGCGGTGATCTTGCCGGTGCCATTGCACGTAGGGCAGTTCTCCTTGGTGGTGATGTTCATCTGCGGCCTTACGCGTTCGCGGGTGATCTGCATGAGGCCGAACTTGGATAGCGGAAGCACCGTGAACTTGGCCTTGTCATCCGCCATCTCCTCCTTCATCGTCTTGTAGATCAACTTCTTGTTTTCGGGGTTCTTCATGTCGATGAAGTCGATGACGATGATACCACCCATATCCCGAAGCCTGAGCTGTCGGGCAATTTCTTTGGCGGCCTCGAGGTTTACGGAGAGCGCCGTGGTTTCCTGGCTTTCTTCCCGGTTAGATTTGTTGCCGCTATTCACGTCGATCACGTGAAGGGCCTCTGTGTGTTCGATGATCAGGTAGCCGCCACCGCGCAGGCTTACGGTCTGACCGAACGCGGTCTTTATCTGTCGCTCGATTCCAAAGGCCTCGAAAATCTTCGCTTTGCCGGTGTAGAGCCGGACAATTTTTTCCTTTTCGGGGGCGATGGTGCGGATATACGATTTGACCTCGTCGTATATTCTCTTGTCGTCGACCTGAATGCTGTCGAACGATTCATTAAGAAGGTCGCGGAGCAGGGCCGAGGTCTTGCTGATTTCACCGATGACCTTGTCTTGCGGATTGGCGGTGACGAGGCGCTTTATCCCATCTTCCCAGGTCTTCACCAGATTGCGAAGATCACGGTCCAGTTCGGCGACATCCTTGTTTTCCGCCACCGTTCTGATGATGACCCCGAAGTTGTCGGGTTTGATGGATTGCATCAGCCGGAGGAGGCGCTTGCGCTCCTCGCTGCTGGTGATCTTCTTCGATACGCTTACGGCATTGGAAAAAGGTACCAGTACCAGGTACCTTCCTGCCAGGGACAACTCACAGGATAGTCGTGGTCCCTTCGTGGAGATAGGTTCCTTGACAATTTGAACCGGGATAACATGGCCCTTTGCCAATTGCTGGCTGATCTTGCCATGCTTGTCTATATCCGATTCAAGCTTAAATTTTTCCAGTTTGATACCATTGATCTTTCGGTTGCGCACCAGCTTCGTGAATTTTTGCAGCGAGCTGAATTGCGGTCCGAGATCAAGGTAATGGAGAAACGCATCCTTGTCGTAGCCGACATCAATGAAGGCAGCGTTAAGCCCCTGGACCACTTTCTTGACGGATCCAAGGTATATATCGCCAACACTGAATTTGCTTCCTCCCTCGTCCTGGTGAAATTCTACAAGCGTCTTATCTTTTAGAAGGGCTATCCGACATCCGTTCTGAGTTCCATTGATGATT
>Ga0079224_100000235_pt1 | contig 49058 bp, 39 predicted proteins | sample Stecom2015_FD_80414 | JGI IMG/M metagenome (GOLD analysis project Ga0079224, IMG submission 80414) | Agricultural soil microbial communities from Utah to study Nitrogen management - Steer compost 2015 | ecosystem: Environmental > Terrestrial > Soil > Agricultural land | place: USA: Utah... | reverse complement strand
GTCGCTTTGACCCACAAGGTGTAGTGTATCAGGCCATTTGTGCCAGTTGTGCTGCCGGCTCTGCTTTCCCGGCTACCCCGGGAGCCTATGCCACCGTAAAAGGAAGTAATAATTGTAATTTAGGTGCCGTTAAAATTGCCTTTAATTTGGGAAGTGTAAACGCAGAAGCTAATGCCGACCCGGATACAACGGGCTGTGCACCTTTCTCCGTGCAGTTTAACAACAACTCTACCAATGCCACCAGCTTTATTTGGGACTTTGGTGATGGAAGCCCAAACAGCAGTCAGGCCTCGCCCACGCACACATTTACAGCCCCCGGTGTCTACGAAGTGCAATTAGTTGCTATTAATCCTAATGCTTGTAAAACCCATGATACTGTTTACCTCAGTATTGAAGTGAGTGATGCAGTAATTGAAGCCGGTTTCGAAATGGTCTTGTCAGACACTTGTACAAATCCCCGAGTTGATTTTACAAACACCTCTGTACCCATGCCCGGCCATAGTTTGAATGATGCTACCTTTAATTGGTACTTTGGTGATGGCACCAATTTTACAGGCTTGGAAGCCCCTCCTCATTTTTACGATCCCGGCACTTATACCGTAATGTTAGTCATGCAAGACCCTTTGGCTTGTAATAACCCGGATACCCTATCGCAAACCATAGTTATTGACCCCCTTATTGTAAGTGCCAACTTGCTGCCTGCCGGACCTATTTGTTTGGGAGATACCTTACATTTTCAACACAGCAGCACAAACGCCGACAACTATACCTGGAATTTCGGGGACGGCAGCGGCAACAGTCAATCAGGTTCGCATGTCTATACCGAAGCAGGAACCTATACGGTAACCCTGTGGGCAAATAATGCCGCCAGTTGTAACTTAACCGATAGTGCAACCATAACTATAATAGTGCATCCTGTACCTACAGCTGCTTTTGCCTTTACTCCATTACTTCCGGAAACAAACGTACCCTTCAACTTCTTCAATCAAAGTGTACAAGCGCAAAGTTATCTTTGGGATTTTGGAGATGGCCAGTCAAGTACTGAAGTAAACCCCGTGCACCAATATGTGCAAACGGGTAATTATACCGTTTGTCTTACGGCCTACTCTGATCAAAACTGCCCTGACCGAACTTGCAAAAACTTATATACAGAAGTCATTCCTTTAGTAGATGTGCCTTCGGGATTCAGCCCTAATGGGGATGGAGTAAACGATATAGTTTATGTACGTGGATTCAGCATTAAGGAAATGGATTTCAAAATTTTCAACCGCTGGGGAGAGTTAGTTTTCGAATCCTATAACCAAGAAAATGGATGGGATGGAACTTACAAAGGTGTTATCCAAGAGATGGATGCTTTTGCTTACATCTTAAATGTTACTTTCTTTGATGGTTCTACGGCCAAAAAGCAAGGTAGTATTACTCTGCTCCGATAAAAAGTTCAGGGGGCATGCCAATTACATTATTGAGTTGCTTGCTCGGCAGCTACTTCCCATTCTTGGTTAAGCTGAGCCAATACCTTTTTGTAAGACTTTAATTCATCGCCTTTTAGTTGACCAACAATAACCTCTGTTTGTTGGTACCAATCCAAATAGGCCATATTCAGATTTTGAATTTTTACGGCATCCTGTACTTCTAAGGCTTTGATATAGGCATCTTTTATCTTCCGGTAGTCCTCAATACTTTTGCCTACTGCCGGATTAGAAAACTCCGGAGTGGCAACTTGAGTACTTACTGTATCTATATCCTTATTTACTTCAACAGGTGAGGTAGTATCGGTATAGACTGGCTGATCTAATATAGGGGTAGCAATAGTTTCCTCTCCCTTTTCATCAGAACAAGAAATACAATTTAAAGCAAGAAGAGCAAGTAAAAAGGTAAATAGACGCACAAGAAAATGGAATTTAGGTTGTTATAGGCTGCAAGATGAGTTTTTCTCTAGAAACCCTAGTGTTTTTTAAGGAATTTTTAATGATTATAGCTTGATAAACACCGCATATAGCTAACCCGGATATAAGGGCAAAACACTTGCTATTGCCCTTAATATTTCGTATTTTTGCATCATTGATTTGACTCCTATTCAGGTACCAAAATCATTCCTCATTCCAAAGAAATTTCGCTTTTTTAAAACACACAAATGAGTATAGACAATAAAGAAGTAATGAACCCTTCTACGCCTGGTTATGGTGCTGACAGCATTCAGGTTCTGGAGGGATTAGAAGCCGTGCGTAAACGTCCGGCCATGTATATCGGTGATATTGGTGTAAAAGGCCTCCATCATCTGGTTTACGAGGTGGTTGACAACTCCATTGATGAGGCCTTAGCCGGCCATTGTAAAAATATTGTCGTTACGATACACAGCGATAACAGTATTAGTGTATTGGATGACGGAAGAGGTATTCCAACCGGGATGCACAGTAAAGAAAACAGAAGTGCGCTGGAAGTGGTGATGACTGTATTACATGCCGGAGGTAAATTTGATAAAGATTCCTATAAAGTTTCCGGAGGTCTTCACGGGGTGGGGGTAAGCTGTGTAAATGCCTTAAGCGCACCTATGGAAGTAACCGTTTACCGGGAAGGAAAAATATTTGAACAACATTATGAAAAAGGCATACCCTTATTTCCGGTTCGTATAATTGGCGAAACCGACAAACACGGTACACTTATTCATTTCAAACCAGATGATACCATCTTCAAAGAAACGGTGTACAACCGGGATACCCTTGCCGGACGGATGCGCGAGCTTGCTTTTCTGAACCGGGGCATCAGCATTTCGTTAATTGATGAAAGAGCCGATGAAGAAGATGAAGAAGCCAAAAAAGAAGTCTTTTTTAGCGAAGGAGGAATTGTTGAATTCGTACAATTACTGGATGGCAACGGAAAAAGAGAAGCTCTAATTCCAAATACCATTTATGTTGAATCGCATGATGCCGACAGCAATGTAGCCGTAGAGGTGGCCCTTACCTATAACACCTCTTATGCAGAACATATCTTTTCGTACGTCAACAACATCAATACCATTGAAGGAGGTACACACGTTGCCGGTTTCCGGCGGGCCATTACTCGTGTATTTAAATCCTACGGCGATAAAAACAAGATGTTTGAAAAAGCCAAGGTTGAAATTACCGGTGATGACTTTAGAGAAGGCCTGAGTTCAATCATTTCTGTAAAAGTTCCTGAACCACAGTTTGAAGGTCAGACTAAAACTAAATTAGGGAATAATGAGGTGATGGGCATTGTGGATGTTGCCGTTAGCCGTGCTTTAGAAAACTATCTGGAAGAAAATCCAAAAGCCGCTAAGATTATCATTGATAAGGTTATCATTGCTGCGCAAGCACGTGCCGCTGCAAAGAAAGCCAGAGAGATGGTACAGCGCAAAAGTGTTATGTCGGGCGGTGGATTGCCGGGTAAACTCGCTGACTGCTCCGACAAAGATCCTGAGCGTTGTGAATTGTACTTAGTGGAAGGAGACTCGGCCGGAGGTACTGCCAAGCAAGGTCGCGACCGATCTTACCAAGCTATTCTGCCTTTAAGAGGTAAAATTCTGAACGTAGAAAAAGCACAAGAGCATAAGATCTACGAAAATGAAGAAATTAAAAATATTTACACGGCTCTGGGGGTAACTGTAGGTACAGAAGATGACCCTAAGGCTTTGAACTTAACTAAACTGCGTTACCACAAAGTAATCATCATGACCGATGCGGATGTTGATGGTTCGCATATTGCCACCTTGATTCTTACTTTCTTCTTCCGCTACATGACTACCTTAGTGGAACAAGGCCATGTTTACCTGGCACAACCACCTCTGTACTTGGTTAAAAAAGGAAAAGAAAGCCAATACTGCTGGAACGAAGAAGACCGTAAAGAAGCAGTAGCCAGACTAGGCAATGGTAAAGAAGAGAGTGTAAACATCCAACGCTATAAAGGTTTGGGTGAAATGAACGCGGAGCAACTTTGGGAAACTACCATGAATCCGGATACACGTGCCTTAAAGCAAGTAACCATAGAAAGTGCTGCAGAAGCAGATAGCGTGTTTTCTATGTTAATGGGTGAAGAAGTGGCTCCCCGTCGTGCCTTTATCGAAAAAAATGCACGGTACGCTAAGATTGATATCTAAGCAAACTTCCCCACTATTAGTCACACCAAAATGAAAATAAAAAGAAGCCTGAATCCAAATGGACTCAGGCTTCTTTTTGCCTATTCACTTACTCCGTTTCCGTTATTCTTTAAAACGTTTGCTTTACAAACTTCAGGAATTTAGGATGCGCTTCATTTTGTAGCTTATATCCTACAATGTAAGTACCATCAGCTTTTCCCTCAATACGCAAAGGCAATTTGTTATTACCGGCCTTCAACTCGTATTTGGTTTGTGTTAAGACCACGCGAGACAAGTTATCCATCATCCACAATACCACAGTTTGGTCTTCACTTACTGTACAATCAAAAGTTATTTGATTAATTGCGGGGTTAGGATAAATTGAAACAACTGCTGCCGCTTCATTATAGTAAGGTAAAGTTCTGACTTCTGAATACACTTCCTTACCATCAGTCAGAATTTGCTTGATGCGATAATAGTTATTACCGATATACAAATCTTTATCGATATAGTTGCGAGAAATAACTCCGGCAACACCATCTGATTGTACTTCGGCAATTTGTTTAAAACTACTGCCGTCAGCCGACTTTTCCACCACATAATGATCCACATCATCTTCCGTAGCCACTTCCCATTCCAGAAAGCCCATGTTTTGTTTATACAAACGAGCATTAAATGTAAGGAAGGTTAAAGGCAAAGGACGATCTCCACAATCAAAAGCAATTGTATAATCCACGAAGCAGCTCCCTTGCTCTACGCGGAACACCGCTTCTGTGGCACCTGTCAAGTTAAACGCCCCGGAGCCATTAGATCCCGGTACTGTAGTAGAAAAACCTTCATTCGTCATCACAGAAAGAACAGAGTACACAAGGCCGGAACTTGCATTCGGAACATGTACTTGTACGTCTCCGGTTTCGCAATCATAACTTACGGAATCAACAGATGGGCTTGGCGTCACGGTCATGTTTACCGAATTGACTTGTGCTTGGGTTGTATGCGGTGCTATAAAAGCACCACATACGCCGGCAAGCAACATACATATTTGATTGATTGTTTTCATTGCAAAAGGATTTAAATGGTTTACAGATTATTGTTGGTTGATACAACCAAACGAATCTTCGATGTACCACAGATCATAAGTATGTGTACCTACTGCAGGAGCAGGGGTAATGTCGAAAGCTGTTCCGGATACAACATTGTTATAGATTACGTTAGGGGTAGCACCATCTTGTCCGATATGCAAAATGAAATCTCCAGTACCTGCAGTTGCATTGAAAGTCAATTGCATTGGTTGGCCTTCACAAATTTCAGAAGCAATAGCTAATACACCATTTGGCTGAGGACGAACAGTAATTGCAAAAGTCTCTGCATCGCTGGTACAAGTCAAACCTTGAGCAGTAATTGCCGTACTTACACTAAAGTTACCGGTGATGTCAACAACTCCTTGGTTTAAGCCGGTAAACATCAAATCAGCGGTACCGGTTTCAGAAGCATTACCAATAGCTTGACTAGCAAAGTTGGTTTGAGTCCAGGTAGTTTCTGTAGTAACACCAGTTAATGGAGTAGCAGCAAACGTCAGGGTAGTTGCTTCACCAGAACAAATAGTTTGATCAGCAACAGCTACCATTTCAACTTGAGGCATAACCATGATTTGGTAAGTAACCGGCGTACCGGCACATCCGTTTGCATTTGGTGTTACCGTAATAGTAGCAGTCAGCGGTGCGCTTGTAGCGTTAGTAGCTGTAAATGCAGGAACAGAGGTTACGTTAGTAGCATCAGCCAAACCAATGGCAGCACCACCACTAATATCAAAAGTAGATCCGGCTACTGCACCTTCCAACAGGATTTCAGCAACAGAAGCACCATAACAGTACTGAGCATCAGCTAAAGAAGTAGATACATCTGGAGTAGGATAAACCGTAACAGACAATTGAGCAACTGCAGATGGTCCGCACTCGCCGGTAGTCCGTACATAGTAAGTAGTAGTTCCAACCGGTGGAATCACTGTATACGTTTCGGTGCTTGCACCAGCAATAGCAGTAGCTGTACCTGAACTAGGATCTTCGGTATACCACTCATAAGCACCATTGGTACCTATAGCACCACCGGTTGCCGTTAGAATAGTTTCTCCGCCGTTACAAAAAGCATTCGTTAATGATGAAGTGATTCCAGTAGGAGCAGTAGCATTAGCATTAACTGTTACGGACACAGAGCTAATTTGAGCTTGAGCGCTAAAGTTAGCAGTTGAAAAGGCAATGATGCCGGCAGCCATTAGGAATCGTGGGTTTACTAGAGATTTCAGTTTCATTTGATTTGTTTTTTAGGGTGATTTTAGAATTTTTAATGAGATAGGGTGTTTATTATTGTACGCAATTATTTGCGTCAGTAATCTGGGTTAAATTAAATAAGGTAACTCCTGGTGTAGGTGTAGGCACCGCAAACGGAACGCCGCTCCATACATTTTCAAAAGTCACACCGTTTATCAACAGGTTAAATGGACCTGTTCCGGAAGTGGCATCAAATTGTAGTTGCAAGGCTGTTCCTTCGCATACCACTAAATCCTCTAACAGTTGACCATTGGGTTGCGGACGAACGGTTATGGTAAACTGCATACTATTGCCTGCACAACCATTAGCCATAGGTGTTACCACAATAGTAGCCACTTCATCCTGTGTACCGTTATTCTGAACCTGGAAGGCTGCAATATCACCGCTTCCGCTAGCAGGCAATCCTATGTTCGTGTTAGAGTTGGTCCAGGTATAGCTGGTCCCTGCCACTGATGAGGTAAACTGTATGGGAGAAGTACTTTGCGTAGCGCAATAAACCATATTGTTTAGCGCATCTGCAGTAACTATTGGATGAACCGTTGCCGTAACTGCCAGTCTTGTTGCACTTACACAGCCATTTGCTTCTTGTGTAGCATAGTAAATATGGCCATCAACCAGTTCTGTAGTATGGGCTACAATAGAGCCACCTGAAGGTGCATCGTACCAGACTAAGTTAGAACCATTGGCTTCCAAGTCGGCAACTGTAGGTTGATTGCCGGCACAGAAAACCTGAGTACTTTCTGTTGTAGTAGGTGCAGGAATAGAAGTAATGGTAACGGTAACTGCTAATCGAGTTGCGCTCTCACAACCACCCACCGTTTGGCTGGCATAGTAAGTTGCGCCATTGCTCAGTAAGGTTTCCACATTCATTGGCGTTCCACCGCTTGCATCACTATACCAAATCACATTGTTTCCGGTAGCGCTTAAATCAGCGATAGTTGCGCCATCTATTTCACAGAAAGTTTGTGTTGTTTCAGTAGTGCTTGGTGCTGCTACTGAATTAATGCTTACAGTTACAGCCAAACGGGTTACGCTGGCACAAGTTCCGATATTCTGGCTGGCATAATAAGTAGCACCGTCGCTTAATAAAGTTTCGGTTGCCAATGGTGTTTGACCATTTGCTGTTCCATACCATACCACATTTGTTCCGGCAGCAAGCAAATCATTTACTGTGGCTCCATCAATTTCGCAGAAGCTCTGGTTCGCATTTCCTGTTGGAGGATCAATAGTAGTTAGGCTCACCGTTACTGCTGTACGTCCTACACTTTCACAACCACTGGATAAAGATTGGCTGGCATAGTAGGTAAGGCCATCAGTAAGGGAAGTAGCATTGGGTAAGGGGCTGCCACCACTGGCATTGGCATACCATTTAATATTCGAACCGGTAGCTGCCAAGTCGCTGGTAGTAGGTAGATCACTGGCACAAAAACTTTGCTGAGCAGGTGCCACCGGTGCTTCAATTGAAGTTACCTGGATATTGAATTCAAAATAACAACCATTGTCTCCGGGAGCTAAGGAATAAAAAGTATTATTTCCTGCCTGAACCGGGAACGGATTAGCGCTTGTGTATTCAGTGGTGGTTTCTGTTACCGGATATTCTGCATAAAAACGACTGCCCGGAGGGAACGCCCCTGCTACCAAACTTATAGGAGCTTCATCATTAACCGGATTACATACAGTAAAGTTTTGTATTGCCGGTGTGTTGGCACAGTTAGCCGCCGCAAAAGCAGTAACGTCAATGTCAATTTCCAGTGATTCGGCAATAGGTTCACCGGCACAATTTCCAACCGTGTCAAAACCTTGAATGAATGGATGACTTTCGAAATCTGTGTTTGAAGTTGCGCCTACGCCACTCATTCCACCATTCACAATCAACCTGGTTTCACAGTTTGAGTTAGTGAGTACTGAACAGTCGTCGGTAGCTTTAAAAGTATAGTATAAGGTAGCAAACAAATCATCAGTTACCTGACCGTTTACATCTGTAGGTGGCATAGGAATGGTTCCGATATCCCAAATGATTGCTCCTGTAGATCCTTCCGTTGCATCAAAATAAGGTTGAGCACCACTGTTAGGACTCACATTGTACACAGCATTAGTGGATACATATTCTGCCATAAATGGTATAGGAATAACAATGCGACCATTGTTTACCGCTTCCGTTCCGGAGTTTTTGATTTGTAGCTGCATGCCCACTTCATCATTCGGCACAATGGTAATGGTACCCGAACCGCTAGCCGGCTGTCCGTTAATGCTGGCAACGGTATTAATCTGATCTACTTCAGGAACATAAGCATCTACAGCAAAGGCAATAGCCAAAATAGAATAAGTGTCTTGGTCAGTACCGAATTGAAACTTAGTTGCGGTATCATTATTGTCAATCAGTTCATTGTTGGTATTATCCAAATCGAACATGGCTATGTCTAAACCTGTATTGTTTTCATGATTCGGAATACGCAAACCACCACCGGTATTGATACTGGAATTGAAAAAGTTATTGGTCGAATTATAATCATGCGAAAGACTTTCCCATTCGGTATCAGCCGAATTTCTGATCTTAAAGAAATCTCCGCTAATGCTACGATCTCCCTCGCCGGCTATCATACCCAGCCGCACATTTACGGCACCATTTTGAGCAGCATGAAAACCGGACACCGGCAACTCATAATAAGTATCATAGTTATTGGATAATGATTTGATGTAAGCAAAGCCATCAAAAATGGTCACATCCCTCCAGTTCATTTTAGAGTTTTCGTACACCACTACCATGGCCCATCCACCATAATAACCTACGCTTTGGCCATCGCCTTCACGCAATGCAATATCGGCAACGGTATAATTACCCAAGCCATTTTGTTGTACAAAACTGGTAATGTCGGCATAAGCAGCATACATATTATCGCTTGAGCCGGAAGGGTAATAAATATCATCGGTGCTGGCACTTACCGTTTGGTAGCCACCAGTAGGACCTTTTATGGAAACTTTCCGTTTGTTAAAGGTTTTGGTAAAATCTACCATACTGGGTATACCTCTTTCAATTGTTACTCTTAGATCATTTCTATTAGAATTCTGATATTGCTGTTCAGAAAGATTAGTACGATAATCTCTTCGAATTCGATCAATGTATAGGTTAAATGGGTTAGTACCGGTATGGGAGTAGATTAAATAATCCGGATTGATTGAAATTGTTCGGCGATTATTATTACTATCATCTGCAACCTGGCCGGGTATTACCGTAAATGGTCCGTTATCAAAACTGATGTAAGCTAATGAAGTACTGTTTTCATTTCCATTGCGTACTTCTATTCGAATACTAGGTAGGCCTGCACCCGTTAAATTATAACGAGGAAAATAATTATTCTGAGTACCTTGACGGGAAATGGTCATAGTATAACCGGTTTCAAAACTGTTATATCCTTCGGTTTCTACTTCATTTCCATGGTCTATTGTTCTGGAATCATCTGTCCAGAATATTCCCGGTACCTGTTTAGTAACACTAAAAAAAGTCGGACTATAAGAATCATTATGTGCTCTTCCGGTCCAGTACAATCCGGCAAAAACAATGTTAGAGCAATCCGGCAATGCACCATTCTCGGTAGATAAAGTCAACTCGGCAGTAGAAGAGTTGAAAGTAGTATCTACATCATCCACATCAATATAGCCCATGTACGTGTTAGAGTTGGAAGATCCGGAACTTGGATTTCCTCCGGAAACCGTCATGTTGCTGTTACCAATCATGGTAAAATTGCCCTGTACGTTGTAGATTTTACGGTTTTGTGCAAATGGTGAAGTACGCTGGGTAAAAGCTTTTTGTACCTGAGCAAAGGCTGTATCGCCGACCAAAACCAGCAGCATCAGCGCCAGCAGCTGCCAGCCCTTTGTTAGATTGAATAATTTAAATGTTTTCATGAGATTTAAATTTTGTTTTCAAGTGGGGATGGAATTTCTAATTGTCTTTAAGCTGTTGGTACAAAATGACCAGGTTGGAAGTAGCCGGAAGGCTTTGTACCATTTGTTGTACCTGGGCCTGGGTCAGGGCCTGATAACCGCTCAGAACAATGTATTGCAAGCCTGTAAAAGGCAAAATGCTGGCGGCATCTATAGTAATACCGGCTACATTATCGGTAGCTGCTAAGCGCATTTGAATCAGTTGCACCTGATCATGATTGATAGACAAACCTGCTAATTGGCCGGCATGCTGGCTGGCACTTACAGTAAGCACCGAAAAGTTGCCCTGAGCTTGTGGAGCACCATTCATCAAAGAAAGTTGAGGCTGATCGCCGTACATTAATGCTTGTGCGGCAGTAGCATGAGATTGTGCTTCAGGTGCATTCATAGCATGAATGCTGATTTGAGCGGGAGCCGAATAAGAGATGAAGAGCAGCGCCAGCAGAAAGGCCGTGCTGAGGAAGCCCCGAAATACCGGGCTTGCGTTTGTTTTCATTGTGATCATGATCTCCTGTTTTAGAAAAAACATCACCGATCAAATCTTATTATTAAACAAATCATTTAATAATATTTCACCTGTTATGATTTTTTAATGTAAAAAATCATATTTAATAAGGTGCTCAAAACAAAAATTTTCGTTTTGTCCTGTCTACTTCTTATGGGTCGCAGGCAAAGATGGTTGGGTAACGATCTTTTGCAGGCTGTCCTTAAAGTTTAGGGCTTCTGATTGTGTTCAATAAGGAACCTAAGGTTGTGGTTGTGTTAGTGGTGATCAACCTCGGCCATGGCAGTAAAGCCATTAAGATTTAAAGATAGGTTTTTTGTTTTCAAGGTTAAAAAATGGGATAGGTTATTAGTTTTGTTAAAAACTTTTGCAAAAATATATTATTTATGCATAAAAATGAAATTTTTACATAAATTAACTCTAAAAATGTTAACATCCATTTAAAGCACAATATTCGTGCCAAAACTACTATTTAGAAGCCATACCATTATGGTACGCGCAATGGCAGATTTCCATCTCCTCTAAGTTGCAGGTATAACACCACTTTCACGGATTCTTTTTGAAGAGTACAAAGAGGAATCATCTACACCTAATTAACGCCGGCTTAACTACAGCAATATATCTTATCTTTATTTTTGTTCGTTCTATTTACCCAATGGTCTATCTATCTGGAATGAGGAATATTATGAGGAATTATGTTTTCTGTTGCATACTGGCATTATTATGCCTTCCTTATGGATCTCAAGCGCAGGAAGTGGTCTTTTCTGCAAAAGCCAGCAGTGCTAAAACCGGTTTGCAAAATCAATTTCAAATTACCTTTTCATTAAGTAATGCTCCCGAGGCACAAAATTTTACTCCCCCATCTTTTGAAGGCTTTAGCATACAAGGAGGACCTTTTCAGAGCAGCCGCAGCAGCATGAGCAATATCAATGGCCGTGTACAACAAAACACGACTGTTAGCCTGACTTACATTTTGCAAGCCACGAAACTAGGTAAGCAAACAATCGGACCCGCAAGCGTAACAGTAAACGATAAAGAATTAAAATCTAATCCTGTACAAATTGAGGTGGTTAAAGGAAGTGTGCTTCCAACAAGCCCGGGCCAAAATGCAGCCGACGATCCTTTTACCGCAATGCGCCGACAACAACAACGAATACGCGAACAATTGTTGCAGCAGCGCCAACAACGTCAGGAGCAGCGCCGGCAACAGGTTCAACAAATGGGCGAAGATGATATCCATAAGAATATCTTCATTAAAGTAACTGCCGACAAAACCAACCCTTATGTGGGGGAGCAAATTAGCGTTAGCTATAAGTTGTATACACGCTTGGCCATGAATGTGAACCTGACCCAGCTCCCATCATTAAACGGATTTTGGAGCCAGGACTTTGAAGTTCCCAATCCTCCTAAGTCGCAAGAAGAAGTCATAAACGGAGTTCCTTATCAGGTATTTTTATTGAAAAAAACAGCATTATTTCCCCAACAAGCCGGAAGGTTAGAACTTGATGCTGCAAAGGCTGAGGGCATTGTACGTATTGTAGAACAAACTAAAGGCCGGAACCCTTTTGCCGACGATCCTTTATTTTCCTTGTTTATGGATGATCCTTTCTTTGATCAGGATGCATTCATGGGTTACAATTATAAAGATGTTCCGGTAAAATTATCCAGCAAACCTATTGCCATTCAGGTAAAAGAATTGCCCTTAAATAACCAGCCACCTTCTTTTACCGGAGCAGTGGGCAACTTCACACTTCAGGCTAGTATAGATAAGCAAAAACTGAGTACTGATGATGTGGCTATCCTTACTGTTCAACTATTAGGTACCGGCAACCTTAAATTAGTGGGCTCACCCCAGGTAAATTTTCAAGAAGAACTAGGAGTTGCCGATCCCATACTTTCTGATAGCATCATTAGTCGTAATCCGGCTATTCGGGGTATCAAAGAATTTAAATACACCATCAATCCTCAATTACCGGGAAGCTATACCATACCAGCCATAGAACTGGCCTACTATGATGTGGAAAGCAAGCAATACAAAGTTTTAAAGAGTCAAGCTATTCCAATTACCGTTACCGAAGGAAAAAATATAGTAGCCACAAACGATGCACTTCCCGGAGATATAAATCCCATTATTCAATCCGGGTGGGAGGGTAGCAGCCAGAGTGGTCATTTAATGAGCCAGGCCGGCTATTGGGGTCTCTATCTTTTATCCGGATTAATTTGCGGACTGCTACTTTGGGTTCATAAACGCGCTGGTCGCTTAGCCGAGAATCAGGTTTTATTTAAATACAAAAAAGCCAATAAAATTGCCTGGAAACGATTAGCAAGTGCCCGAAAAATGCTGTCTCAGCAGCAACATCGAGCATTTTATGAGGAAGTTTCCAAAGCTATTTGGTTGTATTTAAGTGATAAATTGAACTTACCTTTAGCTGAACTTTCAAAGGATAACTTAGTAGAAGCCCTGCAAGTTCGTTCTTTTTCTGCTGAGCGTATTCAGCAGATAGAACAACTGATCACCGAGTGTGAATTAGCGCTGTACAGTCCTTCCGGCGGACAACAACAACGGCAAAAAACCTTGGATGAAGCAGGAAAATTAATTGGCCTTTTAGAGCAGGATATCAAAACTAATAATCAGTTTGCGAGTTATGCAAAATAACTTTTTTATACGTTCGTTACTGTTGGTCTGTTTACTTATTTCCGGAAACCGACCTGCACAAGCCGACGAAAACGAATTATGGCAACGGGCCAATACTTTTTATCAGCAACAGCAATATGACAGTGCACAAAATATTTACCTACGTTTGTTAGCACAGGGTGTGGGTAATTTTTCCTTGTATTATAATCTGGGTAATACAGCCTATCGGTTGCAGCAAACCGATTCCGCCATTTTGTTTTTCGAAAAGAGTCTTCTGCTCCATCCTCGTTCCGAGGCAGCCCGGCAAAACCTGGCATTAGCCCAAAGTAGAATTGTAAACCCTTTACCACAGGCTCCGGTTTTCTTTTTCACTAAATGGTGGAATCAGTTATTAACAGCACTTCGCCCTAATGTATGGGCCTGGCTGAGCTTTGGTGCCTTCCTTATTTGTCTTGCCCTAATTTATTTCCATAAAAGAAAGAGCATTCGCTATATTGGACGTTGGCTTTCCTTCAGCATAGTTTGCCTTTTGCTGTTATTGTGTATAGCCTACTTCAGCCATAGCTATTCTCAGGACAGCGGTAGGGCAGTAGTGATGGGACAACATCGGGAATTGCTGGAAGGTCCTAATGGAAAAGTGATAACAGAAGTGCCTCGAGGTACAGTCATTATGATTATAAGCCAGGAAGAAGATTACGTTCGCTTACGACTGCCTAATGGCAATGAGGGATGGATGCCCAAAGATGTTTTGGCCAAAATATAAAAGCCTTGTTTTCTATTTACTATCCAAAAACCCGATATTCTCACTTACATCGTTGTTCTCGCACCAACGAATAATTTTGATCAACCAGGTCATCAGCTTTCCGGGATGCATAATTCCACTAGCTACCCGACTCACAGCCTGATCAGTTTGATGAATGACACCCGGCAATGCGGCTTCGCCGGCCTCTATCAATATCAAAGCATTGCTCCAGGCCAAATCCCGTGCCTTGCCAATACTAAAGTCCAACACAGAGTTCATCTTTTCCGGGTCGATATTCCGAATGAAATGCATAGGGAAGGCAATCTTGGTTAAACAAGTTTGTACTTCTGCAAAAAGTCCGGCTATAGTAATATTGACCTGATTAAAATCCTGTTGCAGATCTTCAATATTTTCCCGGGTACTGATGGCAGCTGCAGCTATCCCTAAATCCAGATTAATATGCGCATTAATACCCAGCAGTAAATGTTGCAACACAATAGCTTGATCATCTGTTGTGGACAAGAAGGCCGTTTTCCAGGAATTAGTTAATGGACGATTATTGCGATAAGCTTCATAAGCTTCCAAATAACGGTTGGCAAAGGCTACATCTAAACGCTCCATACGAGCCGCATCAACAAACACATGGGATTGCATATCTCTTTTGATGGCCGCAGTCATTTTGTAATAGAGGGCAGCAAAATATCCGGCACGGTCGCCGTTCTGACGGGTTTCAGAAATAATAAACCGAAGCAAGGACAAGACCTCTTCTATGTTATGGGCTTTCATGATTTGGGTAAATACTTGATTGCTCTATGCAAAAGAAGAAAATAAATTAAGAATGACCAACAAGATAATGCAGAATGAGCTGATTAAAATTTTCTACTTCACCCTATTGGCTAAATCTTCCTCAATATATTCCTGAACGGTTTCGGTAATATTACCGATCAACACGCCCTCTATTCGTTTCAATTTCCGGTGGTAAAAGGCAGCGATAGCATGTCCACAGCTTTTACAGTAGATGGATATCCTACCTATATAGTAATGATTAATGACTCGATACGCTTCAAAAGCTTGCATTTGGAACAGCTGGACCAATTTTTACAAGAACGGGTAAATTAGAAGAGCAGTATAGAAATATGCGTGTATGTAATAGGGTATTTGAATATTAAAGTAACTGTTCTTGATATACTTCCCCGTACTACTCAACTACTTCATCATATTCGCCAAATCCCCCTCAATACTTTCCTGAACGGTTTCGGTAATTTTACCGATCAACACGCCCTCTTTAAACACCAAAATGGTGGGCACAAACAATACATCATATTGTTGCTCGCTGTTGTTTCTACCTTTTTTATTCTGGTCTAATGCTTCCAAACCTACTTGTTCCAAAGGATAGCCGGCTTCTTGCAAAACCTTATATAATTGAGGTATAAGACGATGAGAATCTTCACACCAAGTACCTAAAAATACCGACAACTGATAAGCAGGTAATTTTTCTTTTAAAATAGAGATGCTTACCGAGTCAGGCTCGTAATCGTTAAGCGCATCATTCCAGTTAAATGCAGGTACAGCACTGATATCAGCAAAGCTACAGCTACCTTTATAAATCAATTCGTCATCCTGTTCAGAAGGAATGATTTCGTAATTACTTTCCTGAGCCATGCTTGAAAAAATAGAGGTGATTAAAAGGAAGGTGATTAAAAATAAACGAACCATAGTCATGTTAAAGTTGCTGTTTAATGTGTTCAAGTTGTGATTTTAATTGTGTAAGTGCGGTTTTCAAATCTAATTGATTTTCCACCAATGTTTTAGATTGTTTCAACTTTTCCTGAGCTCCTTTAATGGTGTGTTTTTTTTCTTTCACCAAATGATGAATCAATCGTAACTGCTCAATATCCGAGGGCAAATACAAGCGTCCACCTTTGCGTGTTGTTCGGGGTTTTAATTTGAACTCGTTAGTCCAAAAACGAATATGCGAGGTATTGACACCAAACATAGAAGCTACTTCGCCAATACTGTAATATTTTTCTTCCAGTTCAAAAGGCGCCAATGAAATTTCTTCATCAGGTACTTCTTCAATTGTTGGTTCCGTAAATTCTTCAGTTTGACTTTCAGATACTGACAGGGCCTTAGTTTCAGGCTCTACTTCCGTAACCGGAATAGGAGGCACAGCAATTTCTTTATCCTTCTGCACTACTTTAGCGGTACCGGGGTCAAAAGGCATGTCTTTATGGATGAAGGAGCTGTAGTCCATAGCCAGAATCTCGCTGCGCATCTGCTGATCCAATTCGCGGGCATCTGCCTCTTTAAGTTCTTTTTCGTTCGGTATTTCGTCAGTAGGTACATCAGGTGATTCCGGCTCAATATCCTTTTTTTCAGGTTCCGGCATCAGCGGTTCATCGAAAAAATCATCATCAAAAAGCGTTAATACACGAGTTTCCATACTTTACAATTACTGTCGACTTACAAAATAAGGACTTTTTACCGAATTATAAGACGCAGTAAGCATACCAATTTTAGGTGGTCAATCTTATTTACCGAAGCGACCAAACAAATAACCGAATTGAGCTAGGCGAAACTTTCCTGCATGCTACCTTTGTATTCCAAAACTGCATATATCGATGAAATACCTTTACATTATTTTAGTATTCTTATTAGGAAGCACCCTGCCCATCGCTGCTCAACAAACCTTAAACGGAACAGTAACCGATAAATTGGGCAATCCGATGAAGGGTGTCAGTGTGTCGCTCCTCAATACTTTAGACGGCAGCACTACTGATAGCAGCGGGAATTTTAGTTTTACCAGCAATGAAAAAGGAATGCAAACTTTGGAAATTTCGGCCACCGGAGTAGAACCTCAGCAGCAAAGTATCAACCTTAATCAAGTTCAAGATACCTTAAAAATTGTGTTGTTCAACAATAGCCATGTGTTGCAACAAGTGTACATTACTGCAGGGAGCATAGGTTCGGCAGATGGAGCTCAAAAAACAGTATTAGAAACATTAGACATTGTGACTACTGCAGGTTCGGGAGCCGACCCGATTGCAGCTATGCAAATGCTTCCGGGTGTACAAAGAAATGGTACACAATCGGGAATGATGGTTCGGGGCGGTGATGCCAGCGAGGCAGCCATTGTAGTGGATAACTTAGTACTGCAAAATCCTTTTTTTAGTGATGTGCCCGGAATACAGCAGCGCAGTAGGTTTGGGGCATTTCAATTTAAAGGAATAGCCTTTAGCAGTGGCGGCTATAGTGCCCGGTATGGGCAAGCCATGTCTTCCGTACTGGAAATGAATACAGAAGATATGCCCGATGAAAGTTCGGTAAGTGTGGGGCTGCATATGGCAGGAGTTTATGCCGCCGGCAATAAACTATTTCATCAAGATAAAATGAGTATCGAGGCTACAGCCTTTTACCTTAACCTGAAACCTTTTTATGGATTGGCTCAAACCAACTTCGATTTTTATGAACCCCCAACCGGTGGCGGTGGCTCAATAGGCTACAAATGGAAAACCTCAAAGAATGGTGGTTTACTTAAATTCATGAGCAATTTCAATATCAATAAAAGTGGCATTCAATTGCCTAATCCTTTTGAGCCCGGAAAAGAAATGAACTTTTCCATAGACAACCAAAATGCTTTTAGTCAATTAAGTTGGGAGCAACCTTTGGCAGAAAAATGGAAGTTAACTACAGCTACATCTTATTCCTATAATCTAGACAAAAGCAGCTGGGGAAATTTTCCGAGCAATATGCAGGAAGAAAGAGGCCAAGGGCGCATAGAAATTAATTGGTATGCTGCTGCTCGCTTAAAAGTTTGGGCTGGTGCAGAATGGCAACACATGGCTGTTAACCGAAGCTTTGATACTTTAAGCGGAAGCTTTAAGGAAAATCTAGCCACAGGATATATAGAAGGCGAATGGGCTCCGGCGTATTGGCTGTCATTGCGGCCGGGTCTGCGATTTGAGCACAGTGAATTATTAAATACCCAGACTTTATCTCCCAGGTTTGCAGCTTCCATAAAAGCTAGCAATTTTAGTCAGTTTTCTGTGGCTACAGGATTATTTTATCAAAGTGCCGATAAGCAATACTTGATTCAAGGTTTTAGACCGGAACAACAGCAGGCCATTCACTACATTGCTAATTTCTTATACCAAAAAAGTAACCGCACCTTACGGCTTGAAGGTTATTACAAAAGTTATGATCAACTAGTGCTGGAGCAAATGAGCCAATACAATCCCAACTCCTATCGATTTGTAACCGGCAAGGTAAACAATGATGGTTACGGTTATGCAAGGGGTATTGAATTATTTTGGCGAGATAAACAATCAGTAAAAAATTTGGATTACTGGTTGTCCTATAGCTATATTAATACCGAACGTTTGTACAAAAATTTTCCGGTAGCCGCTACTCCTGATTTCATCGCCGATCACAATTTAAGTTTGGTAGGAAAATACTGGATTGAAAAGTTATCAATGATGTTGAGCGGCACTTACAGTTATGCCAGCGGGAAACCTTATTACGATCCCAATAGCTCCGATTTTTTAGGCAGCAAAACCCCTGACTACCACAACCTGGCCTTACAAGTAAGTTACCTGCATACTTTTGGAAAGTGGTTTTCAGTATTTTACATTAGCATGGACAATGCTACAAATGCCCATAACATTTTTGGTTATCGCTATTCTTTTGATGGTCAATCTCGTTATCCTATTGAGCCGGCCATGTACCGCAGTATTTTTGCCGGTGTCAATTTTTCTTTGACTAAATTTGATAAAGACGAATTATAGAAAACGAGTTGAACTCAATAGGTTTTTTTTAGTAGTTACGACCTGAGGTATCAAATAAATAACCTACTGACAGTCCGAAAGCTTGCTGACGGAATTTATTATCAGCATTTCCGGCAGGAGCAATATTCAATAAACCTATACTGTATTGAGCTCTAAAATAAAGTCCAAATGTAGTTTCAAATCCAATAGTGGCGCCGGCTCCAAAATCAAAAGCACGTAATTGATCTTTATCTCGGTCGTTGCCAAACAAAATTGAATAATCGTAAAACTCCGGACGCTCTACACCGTTGAGGGAGGTGCTGTAAGTTTGTTTAAAATTCCCCCCAATTCCGGCAGCAAAATAAGGGCCTACTCCAAAGAAAAAGTGAGCATCATCATATTCCTTTCCGGTTTTCAACATTGCATAAACAGGCAACTGTAAATAGGTAACTGAATATTGACGACGATCTGAAAACGTAATAGGCGTACCTGCACCGGTAAAGGAACTGGACTCATAAAAACTTTCGCTGCCATTCAAACCGGAAACAAATAAACCGGATTGCAAAAAGAAATGATTGGTCAGCTGCAAATCAACTGCTGCTCCTGCCCGGTAACCCAATTGAAAATCTGTACTTCTGTTCACCCCATCTATTCGCTGAGACATATTATTGTAGGTGATGCCCACCTCAGGGCCGATTTTAAAATAGGGTTGTGCTGATACAACCGTGCTCGCGCCCACAAGGGCCAGAATGCCTATAAGTTTTTTCATTGTCTATATAAGATTGGTGAAACAAAGATAATTGTACAATCGGTAAAGTAAAAGAATTACTGCCGAAAGTTTTGGCTGGCTATTTTATTATATTATCCTAAGTAATTCTATGGAACTCCCCCATGGAAATAGTATTTTTACGCCTTTCTTTGCTTCAACTATTATTGAAGGCAATAAAACTATAGTAGAATATTCATCCATATGGATTTACTGGAAAAGAAACTCTATGAGGCCAAGGGTCGAAAAATAAACCGACATCCTTGGGAGTTAGCCCGTGAAAAAATTATCAATAGAATTTTAAAGAATGCGCAGTCTCAGGCTTCTTTCGAACACTTAGATATTGGCTGTGGAGATGGATACATTGTAAGTTCCATAGCCAGACAACTGCCACAAGGACGCTTTCATGGTGTAGATATTGAGCTGGAAACTACCCTACTGGAAGAAATGAATGAAGCAGCTCCCAAAAATCTGCATTTTTACCAAAACCTGAATGAGGTGGAATTAAGCAGCCCGACAGCCGTTTCTTTTACCCTAATGGATGTTATAGAACATATTGAAGACGATGTTGCCATCCTGGATCAATTAAGGCAAAAAGAAGGCGTTCCCAAAGGAGCACAATTCTTCATTACCGTACCGGCCTGGCCATTCCTATTTTCTCCCCATGATGTATTCTTGAAACATTACCGAAGATATACCATTGGCTCCCTGAAAAAATCTATTTCCAAAGCCGGATTAAATGGGGTAGAATTTCATTATTTCTTTTTCAGTTTATTCATGGCCAGAACATTAAAAACCGGATTGCTAAAGTTATTTGGAAAAAAGGAAGCAGTTCCAGAAAGTGATTTGGTTTGGAACTTTGGCGAAGGCATCGGAAAAATTGTAACCCAAATTTTATTTGCTGAATACATAGTCATGCGAGGCTTAGCCAGGGTGGGTATCCACTTGCCCGGTCTTTCTGTATTTGGACTGGCCAAAAAATAATCCAACACTTTAAGCAAAACCATAGAGCTACATTATGTTGGCAATCATCATCCCTTGTTATAATGAAGGCAACAGACTAAAATCACAGTCGTTCCTGACCTTCTCCGCTCAGCACCCAAATTTGCATTTTTATTTTGTGAACGACGGTAGCAAGGACCATACGGAGAAGGTGTTAACACAACTATGTGCTCAAAACCCTGATCATTTTTTTCAACTGAGTTTAAATCAAAACTCCGGTAAAGCAGAAGCTGTTCGGCAAGGGATGTTGTTGGCGATAGAAAAACATACTTATAATTACCTTGGTTTTTTGGATGCAGACCTTTCAGCACCATTAGCTGAAATTTTACCCCTTTACGATTTCATTCGCAAGGATGAATACCTTTTAGTAGCCGGATGCCGGATAAAAATTGTAGGTAAGAATATTGTGCGTAGTACCCTGCGTCACTACTTCAGCCGAATTTTTGCTACATTTTATTCTAATCTTTTGCGTTTACCCAATTATGATACGCAATGTGGGTTGAAACTTTTCAGAGCAAGATTAGTACCTGAAATTTTCAATACATCATTTATTTCCCCTTGGCTTTTTGACCTGGAAATATTTCTAAGAACCAGACAATTGACAGGAAAAGAAAAATACAGTCAGCATATAGCAGAATTACCCCTAAATGAATGGAAAGAAGTGGGAGCCTCACGCCTGAAGTGGTCTGACTTCATTAAAGCACCGTTAGAAGTGCTGAAAATATATAAACACTACAAAAAAAATATTCTGTCATGATGAATAAGATCAATGCGAATATCTGGAAGAAAACCTTCTTGTTGTTATCCATATTAGCTTTGGTAAGCATGCCTTTCTTCAGTAAATATTTTGGGCAAAATGGAGATGAAAATGTAGAAATCCAATATGGAAAAGATATTTTCAATTATTACGCCAACGGTGATCAACAGGCAATAGATTACGATGCACATCCTCACCCTGTTTTTGGTAGTCATATGCAAGGCATGCAGTTTTATGGTGGTCTGTTTGATTTGCTTACAGAATCAGTACATCAGGCATTACCTCATTGGCATATTGTTGATGTGCGTCATTTTTTTAGTGCTTTGTTTGGTGCCTTGTTATTACTCTTTACCGGATTACTTGCTTACAGGCTCAGTCATAAAAATTGGAGTATCGCAGTACTTGCCTTTTTGTTTCTATTGTTTTCGCCAAGGATATTTGGAGAAAGTATGAACAATGGAAAAGACATACCTTATGCTACAGGTATGGTAATGGGGGTATATTATTTGGTGCGAATCTTACAAGACCTGGCTCTGGATAAAAAACTTTGGAAAGAAACCTTATTACTCGCAGCAAGTTGGGCCATTGTATTCGGAGTTCGCTCTGCCGGAGGTTTACTTTTTGTAGCTTACATTGGATTGTTTACGGTATTGTATTATGTATTGCAAAAAGAACAGCGCAGCTTATTGTTTGCTCATAGCAGTAAACTATTAAAACGCCTTTGCCTGTATTTAATAGTCGCCTTTGTGCTGGGTTATGTAGTAGGTTTGTTTACCTGGCCTTATGCTTTACAATCGCCGGTGAGCAATGTATTGGCAGCATTAGAGGAAATGACGAACCGCTCTGTTCAGTTACGTGTTTTGTTTGACGGAGAATACATAAGCAGTTTACATATGCCATGGTATTACGAGTTTGTTTGGATGTTTATAACAAACCCAATCATCGTTTTAATCCTAACGGTTTTATTTATTCCCTTGTTACCCAAAGCCCAAAAGCAATATGGTTCGTTTGTACTTGTTTTGTTGTTGTTTGCAGCTTTGTTTCCCATTCTTTATATCATTTACAAAAAATCTACAGTGTACGATACCTGGCGGCATGTATTTTTTGTGTATCCCTTTTGGGTTATTATGGCCGCACTTAGCGTTCACATCATTCAATCCTTTTTTACTGCCAAACTTAAGTGGATTCCACCAGCAGTAGCTATTCTTGGACTACTGCCTACCATGATATGGACGGTATCCGCACACCCACATCAATATGTATATTTTAACGCACTTATTGGTGGGCCTAAAGGTGCTTTTGGACAATATGATTTAGATTATTACCTCGTTTCCGGGAAAGCTTCTGCAGAATGGGTTTTGAAGCATGTTCCTAAACCACCCGCAGGTGAAAAAGTAAAAGTATTATCAAACATGGAAGGTATGGATACCTATTTTAGAAACGATACTTCCTGGATATATACCAATTATGCTCGCTACTACGAAAGATCTCAACATGATTGGGATTATTATATTACCTATGGACGATTTGTTGATGCCTGGCAATTACAAAATGGAAAATGGCCTCCGGCAAATGTGGTTCATACTATTGAGGTGGACAACGTACCTATTGGAGTAGTCATTAAACGGGAAAGTGATGCCGGCTATCAAGCCTTTCAAGCTTTACAACAAAAAGATTTTATAGCGGCTGTAGAATTATACGAGCAATATATCCCGACCGATAAAAGTGATGAAATGGTGTTTATGAATTATGCCATTGCCTTAGCTTCTACCGGAAAACTTCCCGAAGCGGTAGTGGCTATTCAATCAGCCATTGCTCTAAATCCAACTTCAGCCAATCCTTATCAATTACTGGCTCAGATTTATCAAGCCATGGGAGAAACAGAAAAGGCACAACAAGCGCAAATGCAAGCCCAAAGTATTTTGGCGCAAATGCAACTGCAACAACAATAATTTATGAGCTTTAAACTGCGGAACTTACTTTACGGGTAGAAATTTCGAAAGGATTACTCAACATTTTATGAACCGGACAAGCGTTGGCTATATCCAGCAATCGTTTTCTTTGCTGCTCGTTTAAGTTACCGATCAATTCTAATTCTCTATTAATAATGGTTTTGCTTTCTTGGGCAAGAAAATCCAAATCAATTTTGATTTTAACCTCTTGCAAATCCCACTCCTTACGATCGGCATACATGCGTAAAGTAGCTGAAGTACAGGCAGCCAAAGATGCGGCCAGCAATTCTTTTGGCGAAAACCCCAAATCCTGACCACCCATTTCCAAAGGTTCATCCGCAGTCAACTCATTGCCGCTTGGGGTAGAAATTTCGATCTGATATTTTTCTGTACCAATACGGGAGTAAATACTAGCCATAATCTATTTTTTATCCTTATTATAATAAAAAGATAAGGCACCTGAGGGACACTTGTTTACTGTGTCTACAATTTCAGCTGTGGTGCCCTCTTCAGTTTTAATCCAAGGACTTTGCTTCGGGTTAAAAACCTTGGGCGAATTACGAATACAATTAGCTGAATGAATACATTTGCCCGATTGCCACACCACGGTTACTTCACCGTTGGTGTATTCTTTGGTTACATTTGTCGGATCCATAAGTAAATATTTTATAGTACATCCCGATACTCGGGAAATTTATCAAAAACACTTTTGGCAAAAGGGCATAAGGGTACAATACTAATTTTCTTTTCACGAGCAAAAGCCACGGCTTTCACCAACATTTGTTTACCTATACCTTTTCCTTTCAACCGATCGTCCACATGGGTGTGGTCAATGATGATTTTATCCGTGCCTGCCCACACATAAGTCATTTGAGCAAGCACCTCGTCGCCCTCCTGAACATAAAACATACCTTTGTTTTGTTGTTCTTTTTGTAATACTTCCATAGCTAAATATACTTTTTTCTGTGTAAATCTGGTTGCTATTTATTACTACAGGGAAAGCCACTTAGGTGCTTGCAACAATTGGAATTCAAAACTTATTGGATACTTATGAGTTTCCGTAAATATTGGACTCTCCTCCATCAATTGCAATAGTTTGACCACTAATGTATCCATTATCTTCACTCAACAAAAAGCTAACCAATTTGGCAACTTCATGAGGAAGGCCCAGTCGTTTAGTGGGGTTACGCTGTGCGTACTCTGCCTCTGCAGCCTTAGGATCATCAGGGTTTACTTCTTTAAAAGCTTCTGCCACCATGGGGGTTAATATAGCTCCCGGGGCAATAGCATTAGTCAAAATGCCGTCTTTACCATATTCTAAGGCAGTATTTTTAGTCATTCCGGATACTGCGTGCTTACTCGCTACATAAGGCATTTGATTCAATACCCCACGTATACCACCTACAGAAGCTACATTGACTATACGGCCAAACTTTTGTTGCTGCATAACCGGAAGTACATAACGCAAACCGTAATAGACACCCATCAAGTTAATATCGATGACTTTCTTAAACACATTCACATCATACTCAGTGATGCTGGCTTGTTTACCTTCAATACCGGCATTGTTATAAAACCCATCAATGCGGCCAAATTCTTTAACGGTGGCATCCACATAATTTTTAACAGCTTCTTCATTAGATACGTCTGCCACAATCGTAAGTATCTTTGCTTCAGGATATTCTTTATTGAGCTCTGCTTTGGCATCTGCCAAACTCTGATCATTGTAGTCTACTAAACTAAGCTTTGCTCCTTTCGATGCTAATTCTTTTGCTGCGGCCAATCCCAATCCCATTGCAGCACCGGTAATGATAATTACTTTGTCTTTCATAATATTTTAAGTTTTTGATTAAATAATTCAATAATGCAAAGATAGTTCACTATCAGGTAATGATGGTTACAGTATTCAGAAGAAGTGTTGTAAAATTCCGCATTGGTTATTGAACAATTTTAAGATTACCCCCTCCTAAACCGAGTTAGAATTCAAATTAATATCACGATTTACCACACCTTTACAATCAAACATCACCCGGATTAATTTAGCTGATTCATGATCTACAAGGGATTAAAGCATATGATCCGAAAAATTGCTGAGTAAGTGCAATGGGAACAAATCAACTTGATATTTGTTCAATGATTAATTTTTAAGGGCATATGCTACAAATAAATGTGCATTTCAGCCTTATTCCTTGGGAGATTTCAAGAAAGAACAAATACCAAAAACCCCAACTAATCGTGAATTAGTTGGGGTTTACGGATTCCAAACTTATTTTGGTTGTACTTTAAATGACGCTTAAATCAATTCAAAAATTAATTGCTCTTTTCTGGAGAGAGGTTTTTATAAATTAATCCGGCCAGGATAGCTCCTGCAATGGGAGCTACCCAAAATAACCACAATTGGCTCAAAGCCCAATCACCTACAAATACTGCCTGACTGGTGCTTCGTGCAGGATTTACAGAGGTGTTGGTAACCGGTATACTGATTAAATGGATCAATGTTAATCCCAAACCTATAGCCAAACCGCCAAATCCTTTAGGGGCTTTAGAGTGTGTAGCTCCCAAAATGATGATCAGAAACATAAAAGTCATGACTACTTCAGATACCAAAGCAGACTGAAGGCTGTAACCTCCCGGAGAATGTTCACCATAACCGTTCGCCGCAAAACCTCCTAGTTCATATCCCGGCTGACCAGTAGCAATGAGGTAGAGTATCCCGGCTCCTGCTATTCCACCTAATACCTGGGCAATAATGTAAGGCAACAAATCTTTCGAACTAAACCTACCCCCTATCCATAGACCAACAGACACAGCAGGATTTAGATGACAACCGGAAATATGGCCGATAGCATAAGCCATAGTAACCACAGTTAGACCAAAAGCAATGGCTACTCCAACAAACCCTATTCCCAATTCCGGAAATGCTGCGGCTAATACCGCACTACCACAGCCTCCTAAGACTAACCAAAGTGTTCCAATAAATTCAGCGACTAATTTCTTCATAAATTTATGTTTTTATAGATTAAGAATAATCCTGAGCCATTTGAAAACGACTAGGGGAAGCGGTTTTAGGAGCAACAAACGGAACAAAGGGGATTAAATTTTTTAGAAGTTCCGGGTAGAATCTGCCCTTTTGGTATCGCTAATATATAAAAATTATAAAATAGAGAATATTTTTTTATTCCAGACCCGGTGGAAAAAAATGCACACTTTTCTAGGGGCAAGTACAAGTCCATTCCTTTTCTAAATCAATTACCGTTATGACAGTTGTAGTGGTGGCACAGCTGGCCACAATAAGCCGAATATGCTGCCCATCATTACTTTTACCTTCAACAGCATATCGTCTTTTACAGATATTAGCTGCGGATAAATCGCTCTTTTGGAAGTTAATAATTCCGGATTTCAATAAAGATTTAACTTCCGACTGATTAATATCCCGACAATCCATTCGACAACGTGCATGTTTAGAATAGGCTAACTGTGCCGGATTTCGATTGAGTTGAGTAGCTTGGGTAGATATTTTGTTTGGGGCAAGGATTTCTGAAGGCAAACTGCGATAGAAATAAGCTGCTGCTCCCAGAAAAAGCAACAGTAGTAACCAAACCTTCTTTATTTTTTGATACTTAACCATGAAAGAAAAGTATTATTTTCTTTGTTGCCACCTGTTTCGATTGCGCAGTAGAATTTTTAATCCTTTTCGTTTTAGAGAAATAGGAGCATGTCCCTGTTCATGTTCCTTCCAGCTCTTTCTGTAGGCATTCACAATTTCTTCATTAGACAAAATTCCTACAACACTGGGTTCCTCACTATTGTCCAAAACAGGAATAGCCAAAATGTTAGCTCTTGCCATCACCCCCATGGCTTCCCTTAAACTCGTGTTCAAATTTACTGCCACATCTATGGGTTGTAACAAGCTAGCCAAGGTTTGATTTTCAGACTGTTGCCAATGAAACACCACTGTTCTATCCAACACTCCTTTGTAGGCACCATCTGCATCGGTAATTAATAAAAAGGAGGAACTCAAAGTCTTTTTATTGGCATCCATCCAAGTACGTAAATCAGCTATAGTATTGTGTTCATTAAATACCATAGGCTGCTGATTTACCAGCTGCATTACTGACATTTTCTCCAATACATCAGGCTCATAGGAATCAGGAGTACGCACACCACGACGAGAAATCTTTTCTGTCATTATTGTATTTTTCATAAAGAAAAACGAGACAATATAAGCAGCAGAACAAGTTGCCAATAGAGGCAAAAAAGCATTTGACTGGTGAGTGGTTTCAAGCGCAAACACAATAGCTGTTAATAAGGCTCTGGAAGCTCCTGCAAACATAGCCGACATGCCCAGCAATGCTGCCATAGCAATGTTCACCTCACTTTCCGGATATATTTGTTGCACCCACATACCCAGTAAAGCACTAATGGCTCCCCCTATGGTGAGTAAAGGTGCCAAAGTACCGCCGGAAGTGCCGCTACCTAAAGCTACAGCCCAAGAAATAAATTTAAACAAACACAAAGACAAAACTAACTGTAAGCCCATGGTTCCGGATAGCAAATGAGTAATGTTTTCGTAGCCTACGCCTAAACTTCTAGGCTCAAAATACCCCATCAGACCAACTACTAAACCTCCAATGGCCGGCCACCACATCCAATGAATGGGCAGCTTTTCAAACAAATCTTCTATCCAATAGACTATCTTGGTAGTACCTACAGACAAAGCACCAATAGCCAATCCCATTAAACTATATATAAATAAGGCAGTATTACCTGCCGGTGCTAAATCCTGTGCTAACGGAAATACCGGCCCTTCTTCAAATAAAAAGTGATGCCCTGCAGCTCCTGTAATACAAGCTAAAGCTACCGGAATAATAGACCTGGGTGAAAACTCAAACAACAATAATTCGATGGCCAAGAATATAGCAGCTACAGGACTCCCGAAAATAGCCGACATACCTGCTGTTGCTCCTGCCGCCAACAAAACCTTTCGTTCATTAATGGTAATTTTCAGTAGCTGGCCTAATGTAGATCCCAATGCACCCCCGGTTGCTATAATTGGCCCCTCAGCTCCGAAAGGGCCTCCGGTACCAATAGAAACTGCTGAAGATATGGGTTTAAGAAAAGTTATAGAAGGTTTGATTTTACTTTCATTCGTCAAGATCTGCTCCATAGCCTCCGGAATACCATGCCCCCTAATAGCTTTAGAACCATATAAGGCCATTAAACCAACGACTACTCCACCTATAGCCGGAATAAAAATTACCCACCAGCCTAAACCATTACCTACAGGAGTGCTGGCTTCAAAACTCCAGTTACCATAAAAAGAAAGATTAGTAATTAAATCAATCAGACCGATCAATAACTTAGCCAATAAACTAATTACTACGGCAATTACAATTGCTAAAGCAGCGATATAAAAAATCCTTTGTTTGTTTTGAAACACAGGCTTCTGCAATTCAGCCTGTTCCATTGTCGTTACTAAAGAAACGGAAACAGGAATGCCTTGCTGTTGATGTAATGGTTTACTCATATAATTAATACGCTGTAAGAATGAGCGGCAAATGTACTAGCCGCATTTTTTATATTATCCGGGAAAGTGAACAATAAAACATTATTACACTAAGATTATAAGGTATAAACAATTAATTATCATTAAATAATACTTGTAAAACCAATATCTAAACAATAACGTACAATTAACTATTACAAAGGCGGGCACAGTTAAACACCGGGAGCTGCAGCTAATAGTTGTTGGGTATAAGGATGTTGCGGAGCATCCATAATTTGAGTACTCGTACCCAATTCTACAATTTTACCTGAACGCATCACCATAATCCTATGAGCTACTCTTTTAACTACTTGTAAATCGTGGGTAATGAACAGATAACTTAAGCCTAAATCTCTTTGTAATTGCACTAATAATTCTAAAATTTGCTCCTGAATACGGACATCTAGGGCAGAAACACTTTCATCGCAGATTACCAACTTAGGAGCTAAGGCCAATGCTCGTGCTATACAAATTCTTTGTCTCTGACCCCCACTAAATTCATGCGGGTATTTGTAGTAAGCTTCACTAGGCAATTGTACTTTTTCTAATAAGTCCAAGACATTTTTTTTTGCTACTGAAGTACTCAATTGATGATGTACTTTCATAGGTTCTGCCAAGGCATCGCCTATCTTCATGCGTTGGTTTAAAGCAGCATAAGGATCTTGAAAAATGATTTGAATATCCCTTCGTAGTCGGCGAGATTTTTCATGATCAAAAGTGCTTATGTTTTGTCCGTCAAAATATACTTTACCTGAGCTAATAGCTTGTAATCCCAATAAACTTTTACTTAAAGTACTTTTTCCACATCCTGATTCTCCAACTAATCCCAGAGTTTCACCGGGATAAATAGAAAAACTAACATCATCAACTGCTTTAAAATAATCTATCGGTTTACCCCACAGGTTAGTTTTATGTGGATAATATACTTTCAATTGGCTGACTTGTAACAAGGGCCTTTTCTCATCTGTCACTAAATCACCTACTGAATTAATTACAGCAGACTGAGGTGGAGTCGCCACCACCTTTCCTTGCTCCAAGACCAAAAAATCTTGTGTTATTTGTCTGGCCAAGGCTAAATCATGTGTAATAAACAACAGGGCAATGCCATACTGTTGTTGTAACTCCTGAATCAATTCAATAATTTCTTTCTGAACCGTTACATCCAATGCAGTGGTAGGTTCATCTGCAATTAGTAATTGTGGATGATTACATAAAGCCATGGCAATCATAACACGTTGCTTTTGCCCACCACTCAATTCATGTGGATAACGTTGAAACAAACGCTCCGGATCAGGTAGCTTTACTCTCCTTAACCAATCTATAGACTGTTTTTTGGCCGCTTGCTTTCCTATGAGTTGATGTGTGCGTATACATTCTTGTAATTGATATCCACAAGTCTTAACAGGGTTTAAAGCACACATTGGCTCCTGAAAAATCATTCCAATTCGCTTACCTCTAATCTTTTGCCATTGTTTCTTATCCAGCTTATCCAATCGGGTTTCTGCTAATAAAATGCTTCCTTGAACAGTAGAATTTTCCGGAAGTAAACCCATCAATGCTAAAGCTGTCAATGATTTTCCGGAACCTGATGCACCCACCAAGGCTAATGTCTTGCCGGCTTCAATACCAAACTGAATATCCTGTACGGCTTGCCAGGGCTCAGGCGTAGAAAAGCAAATGCTTAGTTGATTGACTTGAAGAATGGGTGTAGTGGAGCTGCTCATTATTTTTTCAAAAATAGAAGCTTTTACCGAAATTTCATATCGTTCCATTGGGAGGTGAAAAGATTGGATTTCCACAAGCCTAATAATAGTAATCTATATTTTTAAAAAAGAACTTACTATTATTAGGGCTGTGGATTTGCGGATAAATAAATTTTATTCGCTCTTGCATTTTTCAATTCTTAGGGTTGTTCACGGGTTATACACAAGTTTTTATTTTTTGAAATAGTGATCTAGCTTGTATTTAATAGCTTTATTCAAGTTAATGATGATTTTTGATGATGGAATAAAATAGGAGCTGTTGATTTTGGGAAAACTTAGTTTCTAGTATTAATTATCAGGGTGTAAATTTTTATGGAATTATTAAATTTTTTGTTTTTAGAAAATCAGCCTTTGTTTTTGGTAAAACTTTTGCACTTTTTAACAAGTTTTGTAGTGGTTTTGTGGGTAAATATTGAGCGTTTGATTCTGTTCATTGTGTTGATCTGTTCATTGCTGAATATTCACAATTTTTAATGGTTTAAGGGGTATAAGTGCAGTAATTGTTGTGGAAATCTGTTTATACTTTCTGGTGAAACTAAAACAAGCTACCTAAGAATTAGGTAGCTTGTTTTGTTAGGGATTAACTATTGGTAATTACTTACTTTTTTCAATGGTCCATTTAGCTACTGCCGGTGCTAAATCTTTTTGAGATCTGCTGCCTACAAATACACCAATATGACCGCCAGGGAAAGGAATTTCGGTCTTGTCTTTTGTACCTAATTTGGCCATTACAGCTTTGGTACTTTCATTGGGTATAATGGTATCATGAGTAGCATAAACGTTCAGGAAAGGAACAGTCATGTTCTTCAGGTTGACTATTTCACCACCCAATTCAAATTTTCCTTTAATTAGTTTATTATCTCGAAACAAGTCTTTAATATACTTACGGTACATTTCTCCTGATATTGCCGGAAGATCAGCTTTCCACTGTTCCATTCTAAGGAAGTTCATCAGTTTTTCTTCATCTTCCAGGGTGTCCAGCACACCAATGTATTTGGCAATGTTCATGGAGGGCTTTAGCATACTGAATGCGGAATCAATCATTTCTCCTGATATTGTTCCTACACTATCTACCATAGTATCTACATCTATATAGCGTGCCCATTTATACAGCATATTATCTCCTTCACCAAAATCATAAGGTGCTACATAGGTAGTCAGGGATTGTAATTTTTCCGGATATCGTGAAGCATAAATCATGGAATAAGTACCTGCCTGACATATGCCTTGTTTGTGGATTTTAGCAACTTTATGTTTTTTCCGAATGAAATCAACAGCATCATTCATGTATCCATCTATATAATCTTCTATAGTAAGGTATTTATCTGCTTGAGTGGGATAACCCCAATCCATTATATAAATATCCAAGCCTAATTCCAGAAGTTTTTTCATTAAGCTGCGGTCAGGCTGCAGATCTAGTACATCATGCCGATTCAGCATAGCAAAGGATACCAATACTGGAATGGCACACTTTGCCGGAGTTTCGCGTATATAATGGTAGAGTTTTACTTTATCTCTTTGCCAAACCAATTCTTTAGGGGTTACCGCTACTTCTACTTCCTTAATGTTTTGCAAGGTTTCGTAACCCTTAGTTAGTTTTTGGGTGTTTGTACTTAATTCTTCCCAGATACTTGTTGGATTAAATGTCATGTTCAAAAATTTTGTGGGTAATTTTTTTAACAGATGGAAGTTAATGTATTTATGGGATAAATGGAATTATTATTATAAATAAATTTTCACCAATCTTCTGTTGCCTTATTTTTATGTAAAACAATTTGAGCAGCACTAAATTGTTCTACTGCAGGACTCTCTTCTTTTTTATTATCATGTTTTTGTATATTTAATTGTATTAATTTATTATTCGTACAATCTACTGTAAGAATATTATGCCGCATCATGAGCTTGTTGATGTTGGACCAATCCAGTTGGCGTATGTTCCCGTTTAAAGGAAGACGTACGCCATTCTCATTAATAATCGCAAGCTTTATTTGTTCCCCCTTTTTTTCCCAATAGTAAGCAAAGATGATGCTCAGCAAAGCTACAGCAGCGTAGGCGGCAGGTAGATACCATTTTTGGATAATGGAATAAATAAGTATAGGTAAGAACAAGAATATTTCAACAATACGGAGGATAAAATTAGACCGACTTTGAATAAATCTCTTATTTAGAAATATACAAATAAACAGTAGGCCTATTCCGAATACCATATATAATATGCCCACTGAATTAAGCAGGAGGTTATTTTCTGCTTTTAAAGAACCAGGTACAGCCCAGGTTATAGCCCCGATTACCAATAATAAAAGTCCTGCCATTAGGTGAATGGCGGTGACTTGGTTTTTCTTTACTCTTTGTCCTTCTATAGGAACTTCGAAATGCGTTGTTGTCATAAGTTATTTTATTGAGCCATCAGATAGTTACACATTTTGTATAATATCCTCGCCCCTACAATAGGGTCAATACAATCATGCCCGTGTGAACCTGAAGATACTTCATTCAGATCGAAACCGATTATTTCTTTGCCGGCGGCATGCATTTGTTTAAATAGATAAAACACTTGTTCTACTTCAAAACCTCCGGGCACTGGTGTTCCGGTATTGGGGCACAGTTTGGGATCTAAACCATCAATATCAAAACTTATATAAACCTTTTGCGGTAGCTGAGCTATTATTTGCTGAGTAATGTCTTTCCAGCTGGCCCCTTCATATTGTTGTTCTTTAATGGCTTTGTCAAAGAAGGTTACGATTCTTTCATCCTTTTCAATCATTTCCAATTCTTCGTCGCAATAGTCGCGAATGCCCACCTGTACTAGTTTACTAACAGCCGGTGTATTGTTCAATACGTTAAACATGATGGAAGCGTGAGAATAAGTAAAACCTTCATAGGCATCTCTTAAATCAGCATGTGCATCAATTTGTAAAACGGCAAAATCGTTATGAATTTCTGATAAGGCTTTGATAAAGCCTAAAGGGGTGCTATGATCGCCACCAAGGAGGGCCACTTTTTTCCCTTGCTTTAAATAGTTCAAGGATAGATTTTTAATCCAGTCGTGCATCATTTCTCCCCCATCATTCACTTCTTTTAATTTATGGACTAGCTGTTCACTGCAGTTCACAGGGTTTCCTTCCGACAGGCAACCTATAATGAGTTCTGCGCAGCTTCGGAGGTAATCACTTTTGTTTTTGATTTGTTTGTCTATTTCGGTCATGTAGAACCCTTTTTTCCAAACATCTTTAAAATCTGGATCGTAAAGGTCTATTTGCATAGAGGCGTCAAATACCTGCTCAGGGCCGCGAGAAGTACCTGGTCGATAGCTTACGGTAACTTCCCAAGGTACCGGAATGATAATCAGAGCCGATTCTTCTTCGGTAAAGGGAAGTCCGAATATATTGTTGCTTAACAGTCCTGGAGAATTCGGATCAAAATTATCGAGACTATTTGTTGCGTCCATTTTGTAATGATTTCTATGAGGGGGCAAAGTTACTACAAATTGCGAAGTATTACGATAAATGCACACCTCCTTAATCCCTTCTTTGGGGGTAGTACTTTTAATTGCTGAGGCAAACTCTTGAACTTTATGTTTCACGTGAAACATTTGGGGGCATCTTCTAAACAATGTTTAATTGCCCCAAACTTGGCTTTCTATTTTGTACCTTTGCAACCGCTTTTAATTTTAAATTGAAGAATACCTTATGTTTCCTGAATATGATGTAATCGTTGTAGGTGCCGGCCATGCAGGATGTGAAGCAGCCGCTGCTGCAGCCAACATGGGAAGTAAAACTTTGTTGGTTACTATGAATATGCAGACCATTGCCCAAATGAGTTGTAATCCGGCTATGGGCGGTATTGGTAAAGGGCAAATTGTGAGAGAAATTGATGCATTAGGAGGTTACAGCGGCATCGTGAGCGATAGAAGTATGATTCAGTTTAGAATGCTGAATAAGAGCAAAGGCCCGGCTATGTGGAGTCCTCGAACACAAAACGACCGAATGTTGTTTGCAACGACATGGAGAGAATTATTGGAACAAACCCCCAACCTGGACTTTTGGCAAGATATGGTGAAAGGACTCCTTGTTTCACGTGGAACAATAAAAGGTGTGGTGACGGGAATGGGCCAGGAAATAAGAGCCAAAGCCGTGGTTTTGACTAATGGCACCTTTCTTAATGGAGTAATTCATGTGGGCGATAAACAGTTTGGCGGTGGACGTATGGGTGAGAAAGGAGCAAGTGGGATTACAGAACAATTGGTAGAATTGGGCTTTCAGAGCGATAGGTTGAAGACCGGAACACCACCACGGATTGATGGTCGTAGCCTGGATTATACAAAAATGGAGATTCAGGAGGGCGATTCAGAGATTGTTGGCTTTTCTTTTCAGGATATTCCTAAACCGAAACAGCAAAGACATTGCTGGATTACTTATACCTCTCCTGAAGTACACGAGCTTTTGAAACTGGGATTTGATCGCTCTCCTATGTATCAGGGAAGAATTCAAGGCTCTGGTCCTCGTTATTGTCCAAGTATAGAAGATAAAATCAATCGTTTTGCTGATAAAGACCGACATCAATTATTCGTAGAGCCAGAAGGATGGAACACCGTAGAGATCTATGTAAACGGATTCAGCACCTCCTTACCGGAAGAAGTTCAATTTAATGCTTTAAGAAAAGTTCCCGGATTTGAAAATAGTAAGTTTTTCCGGCCGGGTTATGCTATCGAATATGATTATTTTCCGCCTACCCAATTAAAGTTTACCCTGGAAACCAAATTGGTTAAAAACTTATTCTTTGCCGGTCAGATAAATGGTACTACCGGTTATGAAGAAGCTGCCTGCCAAGGTTTAATTGCGGGTATTAATGCTCATCAGTGCGTTTGGGAAGGAGCGCCATTTGTATTGCGTAGAGATGAAGCCTATATTGGTGTATTGATAGATGACTTGATTAATAAAGGCACCGACGAGCCTTACCGCATGTTTACCAGCCGTGCTGAATTTCGAACTTTATTGCGTCAGGACAATGCTGATATACGGCTTACACCCAAAAGTTTTGAGTTGGGTTTGGCTTCGCCGAAGAGAATGGAAGATGTTCAACAAAAAATAAATGCTGTTAATGAAATACGGGAAAGTTTAGCGACATTGGCAGTAGAACCCGATCAAATCAATAGCTTTTTGGAAAAAAAGCAAAATTCGGCATTAAAAGAGCGTCAAAAAGCCTCAAAATTGCTGCTAAGGCCTGACGTTTCTCTAAATGAACTCAGCCTGGCCCTGCCCTCGCTACAGGAAAAACTAGCAGGCTTTAAAAAAGCAGATTTAGAGCAAGCAGAAATTTTGATGAAGTACGAAACTTACATCGAAAAAGAAAAAGAGATGGTGAACAGAATGAGCAACATGGAAGATTTGATCATTCCGGATTCATTCAATTATGAAAAAGTACAAGCCTTAAGTACAGAAGCTCGTCAAAAGTTAAACCATATTCGACCCCGAACTTTAGGTCAGGCAAGTCGCATTTCCGGGGTGAATCCAAGTGATGTGCAAATACTCTTGGTTCATATGGGTAGATAAAAGGTATTTTTCTAACTTTTTGAGCCTAAAGGGCTATGCCTTATTTCTTTATTTATACACTTTACCTTAAGTAAAAGTAGGTGTTAAACTTGCAAATAAAGGGTAAAACAGGTGTGTTTTTAGGAATAATTATAAGATGACATTGATCATTTATAAGTTAAAATGTTGAAAAGCAATTAATTATAGAATTTCAAACCCATTGACTTTTCAACAATGACTTTTTGGGTTATGCACATCCAAATTCTTACAAAATTTGAGGAACTTTTGTGCCATCCTTGAGGGGATGATATTAGGTAAATGTGTATAAATTACCTACCTTTGCGCTCGTTTTTGAAATAGTCTTAGATTGACTACCTGTTTTTTAAAATTAATTAAATCATATACAAATGAGTTCAGTAGCCATATCTGCAGCAGATGTAAACAAGCTGCGTCAAATTACCGGAGCCGGTATGATGGACTGCCGCAAAGCCTTAATGGAAAGTGGTGGTGATTTTGAAAAAGCAATTGACTACCTGCGTTTGAAGGGACAAAAGGTAGCTGCTAACCGTAGCGACCGTGATGCTAAAGAAGGTGTTGCCGTTGCCGTTGCCACTCCGGATGCTAAAACCGGCATAATTATTCAATTATCTGCCGAAACCGATTTCGTTTCAAAAAATCAGGAGTTTATCGATTTTGCAAATGACATTGCAGCTACAGCTTTGGAAAACCTGCCCGCTGATATCGATGCCTTAAAAGCATTATCTTTAAATGGCGCTACCGTAGGAGAGAAATTGTTGGAAATGGTAGCAAAAATTGGAGAGAAAATCGATATCGTTCGTTATGAACAAGTAAAAGCAGAAGCTGTTGTACCTTATATCCATGGCAATTATCGTATTGGTGTTTTAGTAGGTCTTAATCAAGCGGAAAATGATGCCATTAAAGCTGCCGGTCGTGATGTGGCTATGCAAATTGCTGCTATGAATCCATTAGGTGTTGATGCGGACAGCATTGCTCCGGAAGTAATTGAGCGTGAAAAAGCCCTGGCTATCGAGCAAATTGTTGCGGAAGGAAAACCAGCTGAAATGGCCGAAAAAATTGCAGCAGGTAAATTGAACAAATTCTTCAAAGACAATACCTTGGTGAATCAGCCATTCGTGAAAGATAATGGCGTTTCTGTTGCTGATTATTTGAAAGGGGTAACAGCCGGTTTGGCCGTAACTACTTTCAGTCGTGCCGCAATTGGATAATCTTTTGCGAAAGATAATCAATAGACATCCCGTATGGTTTTCTGACCTGCGGGATGTCTTATTTTCTTAACTAAGCAAGTCTTTCCTGTATCTTTGCTTTTTACCAATAGCCTATCCAGTATGTCATCAGGTCGGAATCGTCGTCAAGGAATGCAACTTCAAAAAGCCCGGGGTATGATGGGTATGACTATGGGTTGCATTTACATCATCGTTGCTGCCGCATTAATTTATTTACATATTGAGGGAAAAATTAGCTTGGGAGATGCGGTACTGACCTATTCCATAACTACGCTAATGGCTGCATACGGAGTGTTCCGAATCTATCGGGGATGGCGATTGTATAACGAATAAATGCCCACAAATACACTATGCCCATTCATTATTATGATCAAGATGCAGCCTCTAAATTGAAAGATAAAAGAAAGCTTACTGCTTTCTTGCGGAATTTGATTGCGGAGGAATTAGGGATAACCCAATCTACTATTGCCTACGTTTTTTGTAGCGATGAATCCTTGTTGCAGAAAAATATTCGCTTTTTAAACCACCACACCTTAACCGACATCATCACTTTCGACCTATCTGAGCAGGATAGCGAATTAATTGCAGAAATTTACATCAGTGTAGATAGGGTAAAGGAGAATGCCGAAAAATTTGGCGTTTCCTATCAAACTGAATTGCACCGCGTTATCTTTCATGGTGTGCTGCATTTATGTGGCTATAAAGATAAAAGCCCTGCAGATAAAGCCTTAATGACCAATATGGAAAACCGATGTTTACAACAATATTTTGACTTAGCATGAAATTAGATTTGCTTTACGAAGATGCTGATATTGTAGCTTATAATAAGCCATCGGGCTTACTGAGTATTCCCGATAGGTATAATAAAGATATGCCTTGTCTGTATCATTTAGCTGCCAAGCAACAGACCCGGTTATGGGTGATACATCGCTTAGATAAGGACACCAGTGGCTTAATATGTTTTGCTAAAAATGAAGAAAGCCACAAATTTATGTCAGCGGCTTTTTTAAACAAATCTGTAGATAAATACTATCTGGCATTAGTGCATGGTCGCCCTCAGGAAGATCGAGGTTCAATCACAGCAGCCATAGCCGAACATCCTATTCATAAAGGCAGAATGAGTGTACAGAAAAAAGGTCGTGCTTCTCATACCGATTTTGAAGTATTGGATAGATGGAATCTTTATTCTTTACTGCGTTTACAATTGCACACTGGCCGTACCCATCAAATAAGGGTACACCTGCAGCACCTTGGTCATCCTGTAGCTTGTGATCCATTTTATGGACAGGATACCCCCATTTTCTTATCGGCTATCAAAAAGAAGTTCAAAATTTCAGCCCATGAAGATGCTGAAGAAAGACCTTTATTAAGTCGATTAGGCTTGCATGCCTCCGAATTAAGGTTTATAAATGCCGGTGGACAAGAAATAAAAATTGAAGCCCCCTTACCAAAAGACATGGCGGTTACCATTAAGCAAATTGCTAAATGGGGAGCAGTTTAGTGGGAATGTTTAGTCCTTAGCTCATGGAGAATTTTGTCAATTCGTGCACTAACAGTGTCCAAATCAGCATAACCTTTTGAAACCAGATGAAAACGACTTTCATTTTCCTGTATTAAGAGAACCGGAAAGCTGTTTATGCCCAGTTGTTTGACTAAAGCAAAATCGTAATAGGCTTTTTCTTTGAATGAATCCTCATGTAAGTATCGGTAAAAATCATCTGCATCTATTGCATACTCGGGTAGCAGGTGTCGGTAAGCTTCGTCATCAGTGAGGTCACGACCTTCAAAATGGAGAGCGTATTGCAATGCTGCCGCAAAACTTACTGCTTTTTCCGGTTTTAATTCTTTGATTATAGATAAGGCAATTGCAGGCTTTTCGGAGTTGGGAAACCAGTCGCTTTGTTCCGGATGAAAAATATGCCAAAGGTAATCCTGGCCAAATTTTACACCGGTATGTGCTTCCACGTTTTTATATGCTTTTTGTATAAACCCTGCAGTAGCCGAAATGGGCTTGGGCACATCAGGCAGAATCATTCCACCGCTTAAAACTTCTGTGTATAGCTGTCCGGCATAGCTTGCGGCTATTTGCTTTACCACCGGACTAAAAGCATAACACCAGCCACAATAGGCATCATAGCAGTAAATTAAATTCATAACAGTATTTAAATTTTTTGCAAAGCAAAGGTAAACAACTACCCTGCAAACCCATTGTTTTTTTGATTTAGGCAGCTGAATAATGGGCTGTTATTTTTATTTATTGTTAAGAATAAGAAGCATCAAAAAAATAATTTTCCATTTTCTCGAAAACTGTTGTAAAATTGCAGTACCAAATACAAGAAATTCCATCTTTTGCGGTAGGGCACATGTGGCCACTTATCGTTCCCATTCGAGAAGAACGGCAAAGTCCCGATAATCATTTTCCTTTTTTTATTTGACTCTTTCACACACACAACATTCAAAACTCTTGGAGTTTTTTCGTGACTCCCTCGGTATTTTTATTATTAACCACTCACATTAATGGCTTACGATATTGAGCAATTGAACGATCTGCATGTTCAAGACTTACAACAAATAGCGGACTCCTTGGGCGTCCCTCAGACTAATGATATGACCAAAGAAAACTTGGTTACTAAGATTATCGAGCAACAATCGGCAACGCCGGAACCCCCTAAGAAAAAAAGAGGAAGAAAACCGAAAGTAGCTACCGAAGAGGCGGAAAAACTTCCACCTGCACCCGAAATGGAAAAAGAGGAACCTCAACAAGAACCTAAGACCAAGATAGAAGAGCCGGCTGAGCCCTCAGAGGAGAAAAAATTAAAAGAAGAAAAACCCAGGGAAGAACAGGCCCCCATAAAAAAGGAACGCACGAGCGGAGGCAAATCTCCAAAAGAAAGAGAAACGAAGACAGCTGAACCATCCAGTCCTGAAGAAGCAAAAGAAAAGGGAGCACAAGATTCCGATAAAAGTCCGGTCAATGTGGCTACAGAACCTGCACAAGCTAAGACGGCAAATACCGGGAAACCTGAAGAAAACAGCACGCCTGCTGTGCCCGCTAAACCAGCAAACCCGGCTAATCAACAACACAGTAAAGCACCTTCTGGTACAAATCAAAACCGCCCCCAGCATCAGCATAATCAAAATAGAAACCAACAAGCTACAGAGTCTGCCTTCAATATCGAATTTGATGGGGTTATACCCGGCGAAGGAGTATTAGAAATGATGCCCGATGGATATGGGTTTTTACGCAGTAGTGATTACAATTACTTGAGCTCGCCTGATGATATTTATGTTTCTCCTTCTCAGATAAAATTGTTTGGTTTAAAAACCGGTGATACAGTTACCGGAAGTGTGCGCCCTCCGAAAGAAGGAGAGAAGTATTTTGCTTTACTTAAAGTGGCAAATATCAATGGCCGTTTGCCGGAAGAAATCAGAGACCGGGTTCCGTTCGACTACCTGACTCCACTTTTTCCGAATGAAAAGTTGAACTTATTTACCACTGCTACCAATATGAGTACGCGAATCATTGATTTGTTTACGCCGATTGGGAAAGGCCAGCGTGGATTGATTGTGGCACAGCCAAAGACCGGTAAAACGATGTTGCTGAAAGAGGTGGCTAATGCAATAGCCGCAAATCATCCGGAATGTTATTTGATGATTGTTTTGATCGATGAACGTCCGGAAGAGGTTACAGACATGCAACGAAGTGTAAATGCAGAAGTCATCGCTTCTACCTTTGATGAACCCGCTGATAAGCATGTAAAAGTTTCACAAATTGCTTTGCAAAAGGCAAAACGTTTGGTAGAAGTAGGTCATGATGTGGTGATCTTACTGGATTCCATCACTCGCTTAGCCAGGGCACACAATACCGTGGCTCCGGCAAGCGGAAAAGTATTGAGTGGAGGTGTTGAAGCCAATGCCATGCAGAAACCGAAACAATTTTTTGGAGCTGCACGTAAAATAGAAAATGGTGGCTCACTCACCATATTGGCCACGGCTTTGATAGATACCGGTTCCAGAATGGATGAAGTTATTTTTGAAGAGTTTAAAGGAACCGGCAACATGGAATTACAGTTAGATCGGAAATTGGCCAATCGACGTATCTTCCCTGCTATTGATATTACAGGCTCCTCCACTCGTCGCGATGATCTCTTATTGGACAAAGACACCTCTTCCAAAATGTGGATTTTGCGAAACCATATCGGTGGAATGAATACCGATGAAGCCATGAACTTCTTAATGCAACAAATGCGAGGTACCAAAAGTAATGAAGAGTTTTTGGCCACAATGAATAAATAAATAGGTAGTACCTAATTTATCCGCTTGACTTTGAACAGACAAAGTCAGGCGGGTTTTTTTATAACATTTTTGTCCCTTATATCTCAAACTTTATTTTGTAATTTTAAAGCTAAAATTCTTGTTGATGAAACTCAAGTTTGTATTTACACTGCCGGAGACAGCTCCCCTAATTCAGAACTATGAAGAAGTGTTTGGAGAAGAAAATCTGTATGAATTTAACACGGAATACATAGCAATCCCCCGTATTGGTGAAGGAATAAGTAGTGATTTTGTACATCAGTTTTTAGATGGAAAAGTGGCTAAAAAGGATTTGTTGTCGACACTTTGGCATGTGCGCAATATCGATTGGCAAAAAGAAGGAAGTGATTGGTGTCCGGTTATTTTTTGTGTAGGTAATTAGTACCTGAATAGCTGATTTGCGAACACTTTATGTTTATTTTATCCTGCTTGTACATTTAAAAATTGATGACAAGCAGGCTTTGTTTTTTGGAGGAGTTTGTGGAAAAATAGAAAGGTTTTGGCCTGCTATTTTTCGTTACTTTGTATTTTGGCCTTAAGGTCTATTTCTTACCATTGATTTTCCTGAAATGCAGTTTTCCCACCTTCATAATCATACTCAATTTTCACTTTTAGATGGAGCCTCGCCCATTTCCCGCCTATATAATAAAGCGGCTGCAGATAATATGCCGGCGATAGCCATTACTGACCATGGCAATATGTTTGGGGTATTTGATTTTGTGGCGCAAGCTTGGAAAAATACAAAAGTGGTAGGCACTGATGAGGACGGCAAGGAAATTAAAGAACCGGTAGTAAAACCCATTGTAGGATGTGAATTTTATTTGGTTGCCGATAGGCATAAAAGACAATTTACCAGAGAAGAAGGAAAGGATAAACGTTTTCACCAATTATTTTTAGCTAAAAATGAAACAGGCTATAAAAATTTAGTAAAGCTTTGCTCACTGGGATATATGGAAGGCTTGTATGGCAAGTATCCAAGGATTGACAAGGAATTGGTTTTAAAATATCACGAAGGTTTGATTGCAACCACTTGTTGCATTGGAGCTTCCGTACCTCAGGCTATCTTGTATCGGTCTGATGAAGAAGCGGAACAGGAGTTTAAATGGTGGCTCGACCTTTTTGGTGAGGACTACTATGTGGAATTACAAAGACATGCCATTCCGGAACAGGAAAAGGTAAACGATACCTTACTGCGGCTGGCTAAAAAGTACCAAGTGCCGGTTATTGCATCAAACGATTCGCATTATGTAGAACAGGAAGATGCAAATGCACATGACATTTTATTATGCATCAATACCGGTGAGAAACAAAGTACACCAACCAATAAAGATTTTTCTGATGATACAGAAGTGAAATCCAAAAATACCCGATTTGCCTTTTATAACGATCAGTTTTATTTTAAGACTAAGGAAGAAATGACCAAGCTCTTCCACGATATTCCTCAAGCCATCGACAATACCCAGATGATTGTGGATAAGGTAAAGCCCCTAAAATTAGAACGCGATATTTTATTGCCCCACTTTACTGTTCCTGAAGAATTTAACAATAATCAGGATGCTTATTTGGAGCATATTACCATGACCGGGGCTAAAGAACGGTATAAAGAGATTACTCCGGATATTCAACAACGAATTGATTTCGAGTTATTTACGATAAAAACGATGGGCTTTGCCGGTTATTTCTTAATCGTATCTGACTTCATTAAAGCCGGTCGTGACTTAGGCGTATTTATTGGACCAGGCAGAGGTTCTGCAGCCGGAAGTGCCGTTGCTTATTGTATTGGCATTACTAACATCGATCCCATTAAATACAATTTGCTTTTTGAGCGGTTCTTGAATCCTGACCGTAAGTCTATGCCCGATATTGATACTGACTTTGATGATTCAGGCCGACAAAAGGTTATAGACTATGTGGTGGATAAGTATGGAAAAAATCAGGTAGCCCATATCATTACTTATGGAACTATGGCCGCCAAGTCAAGTATTAAAGACGTGGCCAGGGTCTTGGACTTACCACTTACGGAATCAAATACTTTAGCAAAACTTGTACCCGACAGACCCGGTATTTCCTTGAAACGCTTATTGCGGGCACCTATGGATGCCTCTACCACAAGCGAAAAAAGCTTGAAAGATAAAGAAGGCCTTCAGCCGGAAGAATTGGCCAATGTGACTAAACTTCGCGAGCTTTTAGATGATAACGGCATTCATGGTAGAGTTATCAGAGATGCAGAAAAATTGGAAGGTTCTGTGCGCAATACCGGCATTCATGCTGCCGGCATCATTATTGCACCTAAGGATTTATCAGAATTGATTCCGGTGAGTGCAGTAAAGGACGTTAACTTGCTGATTACTCAGTATGAGGGAAATGTCATTGAAAATGCCGGTGTTATTAAAATGGACTTTCTGGGGCTTCGAACCTTAACTATTTTGAAAGATGCCCTTGAATTAATTAAGAGAAACTATGATATCGAAATAGATATTGACTCCATTCCTCTGGATGATCCCCAAACATTTGAACTTTACCAGAATGGAGATACTAACGGAACCTTTCAGTTTGAAAGCCCGGGTATGCAAAAGCATCTGCGAAATTTAAAGCCGGATAAATTTGCGGATCTCATTGCCATGAACGCTTTATATCGGCCGGGCCCACTTGCTTATATCCCCAACTTTATTAACCGAAAGCATGGTAAGGAACCCATTGCCTATGACTTGCCGGAAATGGAAGAGTACCTAGCCGACACTTATGGAATTACGGTGTATCAGGAACAGGTGATGCTGCTTTCGCAAAAGCTGGCAGGGTTTAGTAAGGGCGATGCCGATGTGTTGCGAAAAGCTATGGGTAAAAAGCAGAAAGCAGTGCTGGATAAAATGAAAGTGCGCTTTATAGAGGGTGCCATAGAAAAAGGCCATCCTGCTGACAAGCTGGAAAAAATCTGGTCCGATTGGGAAGCCTTTGCTCAGTATGCCTTTAATAAATCACACAGTACTTGTTATGCCTTTGTGGCTTATCAAACAGCTTATTTAAAGGCACATTATCCTTCAGAATTTATGGCAGCTGTATTGAACAATGCCAATAGTATAGATAAGGTTACCTTTTTTATGGAAGAGTGTGCCCGAATGGGTTTAAAAGTTTTGGGACCCGACATCAATGAATCCTTAAAAGGCTTTTCTGTAAACAAACAAGGCATTATTCGGTTTGGCTTAGCAAAGCTAAAAGGTGTGGGTGAAGCTGCAGTAGAGGATTTGATAAATGAAAGAGAAACCAATGGTCCTTTTTCCAGTATTTTCGATTTAATTACCCGGGTTAATCAACGAACCGTAAATAAAAAATCTTTGGAAAGTTTGGTGATGGGTGGTGCTATGGATTGCTTTCAGGAGGTTCATCGGGCGCAATATTTCCATGAGCCTGTCCTGGATCCGGTTACAGGTCTGGAACGAATTATTCGCTTCGGTGCGCAATTCCATGCACTGACCTCAATGAGTACCAATAGCTTGTTTGGAGAGGTTGATATGCCGGATGTAAAAACCCCGGAATTGCCTGATTGTGAGCCTTGGTCGCTGCATGAACTGTTGGAAAAGGAAAAGGAAGTAATTGGTATCTATCTAAGTGGCCATCCTTTAGATAGTTTTAAGTTTGAATATAAAAACTATAATTTTCTACCCATTGTTCAAATACCTTCTTATGAAAAAAGAAGAATAAAAATAGCCGGCTATGTAAGTAATGCTTTTCATGGTGTGAACAAAAAAGGAGAACCCTATGGACGTTTAAGCCTGAATGATTATTCGGGAAGTATAGAAATGTACCTGAATAAAAATATGTATGGGCGCTTTCGGGAGTATTGCCTGGACTTGCAAAAGGTAGTAGTGATCGGTACTTATCGTCCGAAACCTTATCGGGAAGAGGAGCTTGAATTTAGTGTGGAGAATATGATGCTTTTGTCAGATGTAAAGGAGAAGATGAGTAAGACGTTTAAAATTTTTCTTAATCCGGATGCTTTCTTTCCTCATATGCTCGATTTTTTAAAGCAGTATAAACAGCAAAATCCGGGTAGCTGTGAATGGCAATTTGTAATTAAGGATAAAAGATTACCCAAAGAAATAAACCTTAGCTCAGGTAATCATGGCATCACCATAAAAGACGAGCTTATAGAATTTTTAGAAGAAAAAGGAATGCGCTACCAACTGATGCCCATGTAAAACCGCTTATTGAATAGAGGGAATAATGGAGTACACCAGTTTCATGAATTTATCCCAATGAAAAAGACCTACAAGGTTTTCATCAGGATTTACATGTGCCAAGGCACCTACCGTCAGCACGGCAAAACCGGCGCCCAGACAGGCAATGCAACACAGCAAAAGAAAAAATGCCTTTCGTTCGCGAGATAAATTTTTAACTAGCTTCATATTCTTTTAGTCATAAACTGTAAAAAATACAGATAGGGCAGGCTAAACTTAATATTTTAAGTTATTGTAAAAATACGCCTTAGCTACTATAATTCCTAATTGTTGCCCGCATTTTCGGTAAACCATTTGCGAGTTTTCGGTAAACCTTTCTTATGTTGTGTGCCGGTTTGAACACTATATTTGTAAACTCAATTAAGCAATCTATTCATGGCAAAGAACAAAACAGCCGAGACAAAGGTCAGTGTACAAGACTTTTTACAGGCAGCCGTTGATTCCGAAGAAAAAAGGGCAGACAGTACTAAACTGATTTCCCTTATGGAGAAAGTCAGTGGTTACCCTGCCAAAATGTGGGGCCCCAGCATCATTGGCTTTGGCAGCTATCATTATAAATACGCCAGCGGACATGAGGGAGATGCCCCAATATTAGGTTTTTCTCCTCGTAAATCAGCCTTTAGTCTGTATGTGTTTACCGCTTTGGAAGAGCATTATCCTTTACTTGAGAATCTGGGCAAGTTCAAAATGGGTAAAGCCTGTATTTATGTAAAAAAATTGTCGGACATAGATACCCATGTTTTGACTAAGATTATGGAACAAACCATCCAGTACCTTAAAGAACGTTATCCGGATTAACCTATCGATTTTCGACCTAACCAATTCAGCGCATTTTGATACAACAATAAATCCCGCAATTGGGCATCTTCACTAAGATGTGTTTCAATTAGTTTTCCCGGATGGTGCTCGCCTAAGGGGACAGGGTAATCGCTGCCTAAACATATATGTTCTCGTCCCATTATCCGGATAATAAAATCGAGGGCTTGAGAATCGTGAACCAAAGAGTCTATCCAAAACTTACCGATATATTCACGTGGATTGGTTTGATTGTGAATCGCACATAAATCGGGTCGAACATTGAATCCATGTTCAATTCTGCCAATGGTAGCGGGGAAGCTGCCCCCACCATGGGCAAAAGCCATTCGTAACTTAGGGAATTGCTCAAATACCCCTCCAAAGATAAGTGAGCAAATGGCTCTTGACGTTTCTGCAGGCATGCCTACCAGCCAGGGTAGCCAGTATTCCGGCATATCTTTTTGTCCCATCATTTCCCAGGGATGAACAAAAATACAGGCCCTAAGATTTTCGGCAGCTGCCCAAAAGGGATGAAATAGGGGATCACTTAAATTACGGCCATTGATGTTGGATCCTATTTCTATACCGGGCATTTTTAATTCGGTAATACAGCGTTCTAACTCACGTATGGATAAATCAATATCTTGTAGGGGAAGGGTTCCCAGCCCAAGGTATCGGTTCGGAAAACGATCCACTGTTTCTGCGATATGGTCGTTGAAGAAGCGAGCCGATTCCAGGCCATGCTCCGGTTTTGCCCAGTAATTAAATAAAACCGGAATAGTAGATAAGACTTGTACGCTCACCTCGGTTTGGTCCATTTCTTTCAACCGAACCTCTGCATCCCAGCAATTAGCCTGTACCTCTCTAAACACCTTATCGCCTTTAATCATTTTAGCACAGCAATGTTGGTGGTGCTCTAATGTAATAAAATCACCATATCCAAATTTTTGAAACCAGTTAGGGATTTTTTCCGGCATGATATGGGTGTGGATATCTATTTTCATATAAGGAGCAAGTTACCACAACTTTTGCGATTGTACCAATTTGGCAGATGCGACAAGAGTATCCTGCAAAAAAGAAACCTGAGTGCAACCCAGGTTTCTTTTCATTCAATACAAATAATTTTATTTATTCCTTCTATGCCAGAAGCTAATAAAGAAACCTACCGTCATAATTATGAGGCCCAGCCATAATACCCTGATATAAGGGAAAACCAATGCTTTCATTACAATGTAGTCATCTTGTTGCGCTCTTTGACGAATGCCTAATTCTGTGGCATTTTGTTCGGGAATGATTTTGTTGATGATGATGTTCAGTCCCAACTCACGTAGGGTATCTTCAACTTTAAATCCTTCGTTGCCCCGAATGTAATACACCGGCTTACTCTCCCCGATTTTTCCGTTTACATCATAAGCGGAAATTTTTGCTTCTGCCGCCACATCTCCCGGCATTTGTGCATAAGCCGGATTATTTACTTTATTGTTTAATCCTTCAAAAACAATGTAACCGCTGGCTAAGAAAATACTATCTCCGTTTTTGACCGTAAATGGTCGATAACTGCTGGTGTCTGTTTTTGCTTCAGGGTCACTCATAGAGGTAATGTAAGTAAATACATCATGTGTCCAATAATGTTTTGCATCCGGATTGGCACTTAAACCTTGTTGCCCTTTGGGATTTACATAAGCTTCAGGATACAGGATAAACTCTTCCAATAATTCATTGGTTTCGGGATCCCGCCGTTCGTACCTGACTTTAAAATAAGTGAGTGGCGGGTCTGTCTGGGCAATGGAGTCACCCAAATAAGTAACCTTGTAAGGTCCCATTGGTACAGTGGTATTCCGAAATATCAGTACATTTTCCCGGCTTTCTTTATAATTCTCTTCAAAGGTTTCTTTTCCAAAATCCCAGTTACGGGTCATGCCGGTACTGTCTAATGAAATGACTTCTTTTTTATATCCGGAAAGTAAAATACCCAGAAGCATTAAGCCGAAGCCAATATGAGTAATGGAGCCACCGGCTTTTAGAATTTTCCCTTTTTGGGTAGTCAATAGGTAGTACAAGTTGCCTAATAAGGCAAAGAAAATAGAAAATGCAAACACCATGAACTGTAGGTGATTGATTTT
>Ga0079224_100000234_pt1 | contig 49085 bp, 43 predicted proteins | sample Stecom2015_FD_80414 | JGI IMG/M metagenome (GOLD analysis project Ga0079224, IMG submission 80414) | Agricultural soil microbial communities from Utah to study Nitrogen management - Steer compost 2015 | ecosystem: Environmental > Terrestrial > Soil > Agricultural land | place: USA: Utah... | reverse complement strand
GGATCCGGCGGCATCGTTGCTCTCGGACGCGGCGGCTTCGGACCCGTCGGCATCTCTCCTGGCCGACGAACCGGAGTCGGATCTGCCGTTGTTCTTTCCGCCCGACGAATCCACTCCCGATCCGCCGGCGTCGGCCCCGACCGACGAGCCGGTCGAGGAGGATGGAGCGACTGTCCAGGAGACGACGACGTCGCTGCTGGCGGACCAGGCGGTTTCGGATCCGCCAGCGCCGTTCCTGGCGGATGAGTCGGAGCTGGACCGGCCGGCGTCGTTCCTGGCCGATGCGTCGGACCTGAGCCTGCCGACATCGTCCCCGGTCGATGAGCCGGATCTGGATCTCGGTGCGTCGCCCCTGGCCGACGAGCCGGATCCGGATCTGCCGATACTGGATGTGGATGCGGGTGCCGCCGGGCAGCCGGGAGTGCTCTTCGACCTGCCCGAGCTCCCGGTCGAACCCTATGAGTTCGAGCCCGTCGAGCCCCTGCTTGAACTCGAAGGGCCGGGCCTCCCGGTGAAGCCGGAGTCGGATTCGGGGATCTCCGACGATGCCGCACTCTCGCCCGTCGGGGCGACTCCACTCGCCGAGGCCCGGGCCCGGGTCGCGGTCGGCGATTACACGGGCGCCGTGGGGGTCATCCGGGAGATCGATCACACCGGTGCCCCCGCGGCGGAGGTCCTGGACCTGCTCGAAGAGATCACCGCCCGCATCCCGGACGACATGGGCGCGCACCAGCTCCGGGTCGAATACGCGGCAAGGACGGGTGCAACGGACCGGCTCGTCGAGGCGTACCTGGCGCTGGCCGAGTCCCTGGCGAAGGCCGGCAGGGTGGACAGGGCGGGCTTCGCGTTCACCCGGGTGCTCGAGCTGGACCCGGGGAACGAGCGCGCTCGTGAGGCGCTCGCGAGGCAGGAGCGGCGGACTGCTGCCGATGGAGGTATCGGGGCCAGCGGTGTCGGGGCGGCCGGCACCGGGGCTGGTGGAGTCGGGGGACTTGCCCCATCGCGGGCACCGGGCCTCACCGGGGCGTCGGGCGCGGGTGCGGCGGCGGGTGCGGAGGTTGACGACGGCTACGTCGACCTCTCGAATCTGATCGACACCTCGGACCTCTACGGCGGTGCGGACCCGTCCTCGACGGCCGGCGGCGCCCCGGGCAGCGATTTCTCGGCGCTCCTCGCGAAGTTCCGCTCAAAGGTCGCGGAGCCGGTCGGCGGGGGCGACCCCACGAGTCATTACGACCTGGGACTCGCGTTCAAGGATATGGGGCTGATCGATGAGGCGATCGCCGAGTTCGAGGCGGCGTACCGGGGCGGTATCGAGGGCCTCAAGGTCTATGAGGAACTCGGCCAGTGCTTCCTCCTGAAGGGCGAGTACCGGGCCGCAGAAGAGATCCTCGCGCGGGCGCTGGAGCTCCCTCGGAAGGACGAGCGGGAGCTGATCGGCGTGTATTACCATCTCGGCCGATGCTACGAGGAGCTCGGCCAGTTCGACCGAGCGCGGAGCGCATTCGAGCGTGTCTACGCGCTGGGCGGCGACTTTCGCGATGTGAGCCGGCGGTTGTCCGGGCTTTGACAACGGGGCGGGTTCCCCGTAGCTTCCCATCCGTCCGTATCCAACACGAACCCGGTCGAGAGGGTCGATGCTTCGCACGGCACCGCCGAGGCTTGCCGATATCCAACGGCCTGTTCAGTCTCGTCTGGAGGGCGTATTCACCGAACTCCGGCGGATCGTGCTCTCCGATTTCCCCGCGATCGAGGAGGTGAACGATTACCTGCTCGTGATGCGCGGGAAGCTGTTCCGGCCCACGCTGCTCCTGCTGTCGAACGAGGTCGGAGGCTCGCCGAATCCGGCGGCAGTGACGTTGAGCGCGATCGTCGAGCTCGTACACCTCGCCACACTGGTCCACGACGACGCGGTGGACCATTCCGTCCTGAGACGCGGCATGCCGACGGTGAGCGCGCTGTGGAACCATCAGAGCGCGATCATCATGGGCGATTACCTGTACAGCCGCTCGATCATGGAATTGGCCGAATTCGGCGATGTGGAGCCGATCCGCGTCCTCTCCCGCGCGGCGAACGAGATGAGCGTCGGAGAGATGCGGCAACTCGCCTCGTGCGATGCGCTGGGCTACACGGAGGCGGAGTACTACCGTCTCATCGCCTGCAAGACGGCGTCACTCATGTCGGCTGCGTGTGAACTCGGCGCGCTGGTCGGGGATGACCGGTACCGTGAGCCGTTGGCCCGTTTCGGGCACGCCCTGGGGATGGCCTTCCAGATCGTGGACGACCTGCTGGATTACACCGAGACGGAGGCGGTGACGGGGAAGCCATCGGGCCATGATCTCCGGGAGCACAAGGTGACGCTCCCACTGATCGCTGCACTGGCCGAGATGGACGGCGCGGCCCGTCGCGAGGTCGAGGAGTTCTTCGCGGTCCCCGAGCCGACCGACGACGGGATCGTCCGGGTCATCGAACTGGTCGAGCGCCACGGCGGTCTGGAATATGCGCGTCGGCGGGCGGTCGAGTACGGCACCGAGGCGGTCGAGGTGCTTTCGTCGCTGCCACCGGGCGAATCGACGGAAGCGCTGCGTGACGCGGTCGCATACGTGATCGATCGCCGAAGGTAGCGAAGGGAACCACAGATTCATCGGACTGTACGATGATCGGCTCGCGGCGAAGCATCGGACGCCTGTTCTGGTCGGTCCTGATCGGACTGTTCATCGGCGCGCTACTGACGAAGCTCGCGGTCCTCTATATGCCGGAGAGTGCGCCGCGCAATTTCCTGACGACCGCGGTCTCGGCCTCGCTCGGTCCGCTGGGGGTGGACCTGCTCGCCGTCGCAGTGGTCGTCGGTCCGCTGACGATCAACCTGAACGTACTGAGTCTGGTCGGCATCCTGCTGGTCGTCCTCGTGGTGCGTTCGTGGCTGTGATTTGACCGTAGTTTCGGCTTCTACACGGAGAAGAGGCCATGCCTTTTGGAAGCTTGGGGTTTGGCGAGATCGTCCTGATCCTGCTCGTCATCCTCATCGTGTTCGGCCCGCGTCGCCTGCCGGAGCTGGGCGGCGCGCTGGGTAAGGGGATCCGTGAGTTCAAGCGTTCCGTCTCCGATATCCGCACGGAGATCACGGACGCGGTCGAGGAGCCGAAGAGGGAGCTGCAGAGCGTTTCACGGCCCGCGGTGACGTCGGGCGCGGATGCACCGGCGGTACGGAACGACGCGGCGCGGACCGGCGAAGCGGAGCGCACCGACGGGTGAGGGCCCGGCCGATACCCTAGCGGAACCAGACGCGGGGCCGCGACGGTATCGGTCGTGAGCAACGTGCCGGCTGCACGGCCGCGAAGTCGCCCGGGCCGCCGGCGCCGGTGGTCGATGCGAACGAGCGCGGGGCAGGGGAGAGAGAGCTCCCACTGCCCCGCGCTCGTTCGGCTCGAGACCGGCCGGCCCTTCTGGTCGATCTCCCGGAGGTTGGCTCCGAGAGCGATCCCTGGGAGATCGACCTCGATAGGTGAGGTCGAGTTCCCGAAGATCGGAGCGGGCAGGAATGGGAGGGAGAATCGCCGCACTATGTGAGGTGAATTTCCCGGGAGTCGTCCGCCCGCCCGACGTGTTGGAGATTGGCCGCACTTCTCCCGCGCTTGCCGCGTCTATCCGGGCCACGCGCATGTCCTCCTGCGCTCGCCGGTTCTGCCTGGGACGCGCGCATGTCTATCTGGGCCACGCGCGTGTCCGCCCCGATCAGCCGCCGCGAGCCCGCGACTGATCATGTCTGCTTGGGTCAGCCACCGCGAGCCCGCGGCTGATCATGTCTGCTTCGGCCAGCCTCATGGTGGATCATCCCCGCAGCGATCGACTCCTGGCTGATCGCGCCGCATCCCGCCAGCCTCATGGCGGCTCAGGCCTGCGTGTAGCCCACGCCGGCTGAAGAAAGAGAACGGCTCACGCTGGGAGCGTGAGCCGTTCGGTCGAACCGAGCGTGTTCTGTCCGTTTGGAGGGGCCGGCGAGTCCGTTCCGCTTGGGGAGGCCGGCGACTCCATGCCTCGCGCCGGACCCGGGCCGCTAGATCTCGCCGCTAGATCTCCTCCACGAGGCGGCGGAGCTCTTCGCGTCGATCCACGATCTTGGCCTTCTGCTGGAGCGCGGCGACGAAGCGCGACCAGTGGGATTGTTCGAGCCCGACGCTCATCCTTGCGCGGAACGCGTCCTTCTGCGCCTCGAACTCCTTGCGGTCGGGTTCCGTGCGCTCGATGACCTGGATCACGTAGAGCATGCCGTCGGCCTCGACGAGTCCGCTGGTCTGTCCGGGCTCGAGCCCGAATGCCGTTCCGATGGCGGCGTTCGCCTGTCCGAGTCCAGGCACGAAGCTGACGCGTGTGAACGGTTCGGTCTCGTGCAGTTCGAGGCCCCTCGCCTCGGCGACCTGCTCGAGCGAGCTCCTGCGGATCTCATCCACGATCTCGCGTCCGGTCTGACGAGCCCTTTCGAGGCGACGGTTCACGAGCATCCGAGCGCGGATCCCGGGCGTGGCCTCCTCGAGCGAGAGCACGCCTGCGGGCGTGGACTGGATCAGCTCGAGCATGTAGAACGCGGACTGCGTCTCGAAGACGGGGCTGACCTCGCCCGGCTCGGCATCCTCGAAGGCCCACTCGGCCCCGTCGTCCACCGCGCCGATCCCGGCGATGAAGGGGAGGTCCGGGTTGAGTTCCGCGGTCCGGGCCTCGAGCCCGAGTTCGCGTGCCGCCTCCTCGACGGAACGGGTGAGTCCGAGCATCTCGAGCGAGTCGGCGCGGGCATAGAGCGCGTCCGCCGTGGTCTCCGTCAGCTCGATCGGGATCAGGATGTGACGGGCCTCGGCCTCATCGCCGGTCCGGCGCCGGACCTGGATCAGGTGGTAGCCGAACGGCGTGAGGACGGGCTCGCTCACGCGATCGATGGGGAGCGACCACACGGCCTCCTCGAAGGCGGGGACCATCTGCCCGCGCCCGAAGGTGCCAAGGTCGCCGCCCATTGCGGCGGACATCCGGTCGGCCGACTCGCGTTGTGCGACTTCGGCGAAGTCGGCGCCGGCGAGGATCTCCTGCCGGAGCTGGAGCGCCCGGTCCCTGGCGGCGGCCGTGTCCGCGGCGGTCGGCGTCTTCTCCAGGACCGTGTACCGGACCACGGCCTGGGCGGGGCGCTGGAAATCGTTGCGGTGCCGCCGGTAGAAGTCGGCGATCTCGTCGTCCGTCACCGTGACGGCGCCCTCCGGTACGATGACGGCCGGGTCGAGCGCGATGTAGCGGACCCGGGCGGTCTCGTACTGGTCCCGCCACCGGCGCCAGAGTTCCGAGTCCGGGATGTAGGACCCGGAGACGACCTGCGCGTAGAGCTTCTCGCGCGGGATAATGTCTCGATAGTAGGCCTCGAGCTGGAGGAGGAAGCCGTCATCGGCGGCCGGCGAGGCGAGGAATTGCTGGTACTTGGCCAGGTCGAACTGTCCATCGGTCTGGAAGAGCTCGCTCGCGAAGAGCTCCGGCGGCGGCATGAAGCGCGCCGCACGACGGACCTCGGCCTCGGAGGCCTCGAGCCCGCGACGCCGGATCTCCTGGCGGATCAGCCGATCCAGGACGAGCTCGTCCCAGGCCGCCTTCTCGATCTCGCGGTCCACCGCGGAGGTGACCGGCTCGCCCGGGCGACTCGCCTGGTACTGCTCGTAGAGCCTGCGCTGGATGGCGTTGTATTCCTCGTACGAGATCGATTCGCCGTTGATGCGTCCGATCTCGCCGCCCCTCGCCTCGGCGCTGCTCATGCCGCTGAGGTCCATCCCCCACTCGAAGACCATGAGACCCACGAAGGCCAGCGCGGTGATGAGCATGATCACCTTCGTGTTCTCACGCAACGTCCGCATCATATGGCGCGTCACTCCCAGACCGTTGAGGCGACCGAAGTTAGGGAACCCGCACGAAAGCTTGAAATGTAACGGTGCGGGGTGGTAGTTTCAACCCGAGACCCGGGGCGAGGTTCCCGTTCGCGGTCGAGTGCGTTGACATGTGGCCGGACGGGCCCGTATCTTCGTATCCTTGCCCAGAACTTGCCGCCGAATCTCCGTGGAGCAGTGACATGACCGAGCCCCATCGCGACGAACTCGCGAAGTTGGAGTCGCTCGCAGCGGCGAACCCCGCGGGACGAATCTTCACCCACCTGGCGGAAGCGTACCGTCGGGCCGGCGAACTCGAGCGTGCTCGTGCGACGGTCGAGAGCGGGCTGGAACGCCACCCAGACTACGCGAGCGCGCACGTGGTGCACGGCCGCGTCCTGCTGGATCTTGGCGAGACGGAGGCCGCGGAGCACGCGTTCCGGCGCGTCCTGGAGCTGGATCCGGAGAACCGGGTCGCACTGCGCGAACTGGGGCAGCTCGCGAAGACGATGGGGCGTCTGGAAGAGGCGGTCGGTCACTTTCGCTCGCTCCTGCTCCTGGATCCGGGCGACGACGAAGTGGAATCGCTCGCGCGGGACGCGGAATCCGCGCTTCGAGGGGGCGGCGAGGGCGAATCGCGCGACGAGGGTGAGAAGGCCGGCGAGGCGGAGGTGCGGGCGGACGCGGATGCGGTCGCGGGCGAGGAGCCGATCGGGGAGGTCGGGCTCGAGACGGGAGACGACGCGGTCGGCGTTGGGGTCGTTGCGAGCGAGGAAGACGTCGCACCGGACGGCCCGTCGTGGGGCGACGACAGCGCTGCGGCCCCGGAGGTGAGCGCGGTTGGCGGCGATGACGACGTCGCTCTCGGCGCCGAGATCGCGGCCGGCGGAGATGTCGCGGCCGACGATCGTGTTGGAGTCGAGGGGCTCGTCGGAGTGGACGAGGCTCCTCGGGCCGACGGTGTCGTCGCGGCCGACGGCGCGCCGGCCGGAGCCGTGTCGGGGACCGGTGAGGAGGCGGTCGACGTCGGGGGGGCAGCCGACGTCGGAGAAGGTCTCGATGCTGGAGTGGCGTTCGACGCGGTTGGTGCGGTCGACGCCGGGTTCGACGCGGGCGGGGCAGCCGACGCGGGTCTGGCGCTCCATGCGGATTCCGGCGCGGGCGAGTCGTCCGATGCGGATGTGGATGAAGCGTTGTACGCGAGTTACGCCGGTGAAGCGTTCGACGCGAGCGAGGTGCCCGTGATCGGCGATGGGGGGCTGCCCGGATTGGAGCGGGCGGGCGACGATGGGTCCCTCGACGCGCTGGAGGAGATCGAGGCGCTCGAGGGGCTGGAGCTCACGGACATGGGGCACGAGGACGTCGGTCCCGAAACCGATCCGATCCTGGATCTCCCGTCGTTGGGCTTCGAAGCCGAGGGTGGGTTCGAGGATCCCGACCCGTACGCTCCGGTCGTGACGGAGACGATGGCGGCGCTGTACATGCGCCAGGGGCTGTACGAGCAGGCGGCGGAGGTCTACCGTGAACTCCTCCGTGCCAGCCCGGGGGATGAGCGGTTGCAGAGGAAGTTGGAGGAGGTCGAGGCCCGGCTCGCATCCGGGCTCATGCCCGATCTCGCTGAAGGGGCGTCGGACCCAGCGCCGGTAGCCGGGGGAGAGGAGGAACGGACGGCTGGGGTCGATGCCGGTGAACCGGCCGGGGTCGCCGAGCCGGCCGGGATGACGGATGCAGCCGGAGTCGCCGATCCGTCCGGGATGACCGAGCCGGCCGAGGTGACCGGTCCGGCCGAGATGACCGATCCGGCAGGGTCGACCCCCGCGGCAGGGATGGCCGATCCGGCAGGGTTCGCGGATCCCGCCGTGGCTACCGATCCGGTTGGCTCTACCGATCCGGCCGCGAGCACCGAGCCCGTCGGGGCCAGCGATCCGGTCGGGACTACGGATTCGGGCTGGATCACCGATCCGGGCTGGATCACCGACCCCGCCTGGGTCACCGATCCGGCCGGGACCGGCGATCCCGCCTGGGCCACCGATGCGGTCGAGGCCACCGACCCGGTTGGGGCTACCGATCCGGCCGGCACCACCGATCCGGTCGACGCTGCCGGTCCGGTGGAGAGCTCCGATCCGTTGGAGATCGCCGATCTGGTCGAGAGCGCCGATCCGGTCGAGGCCTCGGGGTCGGTCGATGCGGTCGAGTCGTTCGCCGCGAGCGGATCGTCCGACGCTGCGGATACGTTCGGCGCCAGCGATGCCGCCGAAGCGGCGGGGCCGGGCGGGTTCGGCGGTCCGGTCGACGCGGGGGCTCCGGCCGATGCCGCCGGTGCGGCCGATCCGCTGCCCTTCCTGTCGGGCACGGAGCCCGAGGTCCTGGAGGTGGGCGAAGCGGCTTCCGACCCGGCGGACGCGGGCCCGGCGCTCGAGATCTCGGAGTTGGAGCTCGTGGAGCCGGAGCCGCTGTGGGCGCCGGAGTCGGCCGGTGCGCTCGAGTCCATTGGGGCGTCTGAGCCCGCGGGATCGTCGGGACCGGCGGGGGCGCCGGAGCCGACGATCGGCGAGGTCCTCCGGGCGCTGCTCCAGTACCCCGTCGGCTCGGCCAGGGGAGGGGCGACGGATGCGCTGTCCGGGGGCGGATCGGCCGAAGCCGTGTTCGCGGGCGGGTCGGCAGAGGGCCTGTCCGGGGGCGGGTTGGCACCGGATGCGTCGGCCCCGGTGGCGCCGGCTCCGGAGGGACCGGATGCGCTCCTGGACCTGGGCGATGATGCAGTCGTGGCGGAGGAGGAAGACGAGTACGATCGGCTGTTCGGCGGTTCGACGGCCGGCCAGGGAGACGCTGGGAGCGTGACCGCCGAGGACGTCGGATCGTCGGATGAGGCGCCGGCCGCCCCGTCGCCGGAGGCCACCAGGGGCGGCGCCGCTTCGGGCGGGCGTTCGCCGGATACCGGGGCGGACGAGGACCTGGAAATGTTCCGGTCGTGGCTCCAGAGCCTGAAGCATTGAGGATCGGAGTCCTGCACGGCCCCAATCTGAATCTGCTGGGTCGCCGTGAGCCGGAAATCTACGGTTCGGTCACGCTCCAGGAGATCGATGAGCGGTTGGCCGCGCTCGCCCGTGAGCTGGGCGCCGTGGTCGAGAGCCATCAGGCGAATGGTGAGGGCGAACTGGTCGATCGGGTCCACGACCTGGCCGACCGGGTCGCCGGTTTTTTGGTCAACGCGGGGGCCTACACGCACACGAGCGTGGCGCTGTTGGACGCGCTGGTGGGCGTTGGGCTCCCTTTCGTGGAGGTACACCTCTCGAACGTGTACGCGCGCGAGCCGTTCCGTGCCCACTCGTACCTCGCGCCTCGCGCGGTGGGCGTCGTATCGGGTTTCGGGGCGGAGAGCTATCTCCTGGGTCTGCGGGGCCTGGTGAGTCACCTGAGGAAGCGCGGGTAGGGTTCGAGAACGAGGGAGGTATCGCATGTCAGGGACGGGCGGGAAGGGATCGGGCCGGCAGCGCAACCACAAGGATCCGACGCGTGCCGGTTCGCCGGGAACGGGTGCGGTCGAAGCGCAGACGACCGGTCCGAGTCGGGTCTGGATGGACCTGGACTTCGTCCGTGGTCTGGTCGAGGTCGTGGATGCCAGCGGGATCGACTCTCTCGAGATCTCGCGCGCGGGCACCCGGATCCGGATTGCGAAGACGCCGCCCCCGGCGCCGGTGACGGGCGTGCCGGTCCCGCCGCCGGCCGCTGGGCTGCCCGCGCCGACGGCGGTCCCGGCCCCGGACACGACGCCCGCGGCTACGGCGCCCGCGGCCGGAGCCGGGGAGGAGGCAGGCGAGGCCGCGGCTCCGTCGCCGGTGAAGCTGGAGGAGGTCCGGTCCCCGATGGTTGGCACGTTCTACCGTGCCCCGGCGCCGGAGGCGCCTCCGTACGTCGAGGTCGGGAGCCACGTGACGAAGGGCCAGACGCTCTGCATCCTGGAGGCGATGAAACTGATGAACGAGCTGGAGTCGGAGATCGACGGGATCGTCCGCGAGATCCTGGTCGAGAACGCGGAGCCCGTCGAGTACGGGCAGCTGCTGTTCCGGATCGAACCGACGGGCTCGTGAGCAGAGCGAACCGTGTCGATGTTTCGGAAGGTCCTGATAGCGAACCGTGGCGAGATCGCGCTCCGTGTGACCCGTGCGTGCCGTGAACTGGGGATCCGGACGGTCGCGGTCTACAGCGATGCGGACCGGGAGTCGCTGCACGTCCGTTTCGCGGACGAGGACGTCTGTATCGGCCCGGCCGGGGTTCGGGAGAGCTATCTCAACATCCCGAGCATCATCGCTGCCGCGGAGGTGACGGGTGCGGATGCGATCCACCCGGGTTACGGTTTCCTTGCGGAGAATGCGGAGTTTGCCGAAATCTGCGAACGTTCCCGGATCGCGTTCATCGGGCCGAGCGCGGACCAGATCCGCCTGATGGGCGACAAGGCCGCCGCTCGCCGGACGATGGCGGCTGCGGGGATCCCGACGGTCCCGGGGAGCGAGGGCGCGATCTCGGACGTCTCCGAGGCGGTCCGGATCGCGGAATCGATCGGCTACCCTGTCCTGATCAAGGCCGCTGCGGGTGGCGGCGGCCGCGGGATGCGCGTCGCCGAGGACGCGGCGTCGTTGGAGCGGCAGTTCCGGAGCGCGCAGTCGGAGGCGGCGGCCGCGTTCGGGGATCCGTCGGTCTACCTGGAGAAGTTCCTGGTCCGTCCTCGCCACGTCGAGATCCAGCTCCTGGGCGATGCGCACGGGCGGATCGTGCATCTCGGCGAGCGGGAGTGCTCGATCCAGCGTCGTCACCAGAAGCTGATCGAGGAAGCGCCGTCGCCGATCATGACGTCGGAGCTGCGTGAGGCGATGGGCGAGGCCGCGATCCGCGGCGCCGCTGCGATCGGGTACCGGTCGGCGGGCACGATCGAGTTCCTGGTCGACGAGGACGGCAGCTTCTACTTCATGGAGATGAACACGCGGATCCAGGTCGAGCACCCGGTCACGGAGCTGGTGACGGGCGTCGATCTGGTGAAGGAGCAGATCCGGATCGCCGCGGGCGAGCCGCTGACGCTGCCGGAGGAGGCGTTCGCGCTGCGCGGCCACGCGATCGAATGTCGGATCAATGCGGAGGACCCGTCTCGGAACTTTGCCCCGAGTCCGGGCACGATCACGGTCTTCCACCCGCCGGGCGGTCCGGGGGTGAGGGTCGACACGCACGCGTACGCCGGGTACAAGGTCCCGCCGTACTACGACTCGCTGCTGGCGAAGCTGCTGGTCCACGCGCCGACACGGCACGAGGCGATCGTGCGGATGCGGCTCGCGCTGGAGTCGTTCATCATCGAGGGCGTGCACACGACGATCCCGTTCCTGCTGGAACTGATGGACGATCCGGACTTCATCGCGGGCAACCTGGACACGAAGTTCCTCGATCGGAGGATGGCGGAGAGGGCGGCGGTAGGGGCGTGAAGATCGAGGTGTTCTTTACCCCGGCCGAGGCGGCTACGGTCGACCTCGAGGGCCGGGTCGCGGTCGTCATCGACACGCTGCGTGCGACGAGCACGATCGTCGAGGCGCTGGCGAACGGAGCGCGGGGCGTGCTCCCGGCGCCGAGTCTGGAAGAGGCGATCCGGGTGGCGCAGAACATCGGGCGCAGCGAGGTCCTCCTCTGCGGTGAGCGCCGCTCCCTGCGCGTCGATGGCTTCGACCTCGGGAACTCGCCGCTGGAGTTCACGGAGGATCGTGTCGGCGGCCGTTCGCTGGTCATGACGACGACGAACGGCACGCCCGCGATCGTGGCGGGCAGCGCGGCGAGGCGCGTGCTGATCGCGTCGTTCCTGAACCTGAGCGCGGCCGCGGAGGCCGTCGCCTCGGACGGCGGCCCGGTCGCGGTCGTCTGTGCTGGCCGCGAGCGGCGATTCGCGCTGGAAGACGCCATCTGCGCGGGCGCGTTGATCCGCCGCGTCGCGGCGGCGGCGGGGCTCGACGAGGGCGGCGGCGACTGGAACGACGCGGCGAGGCTGGCCGCCGAGTACGCGCGCGGCATGGAGGGCTCGCTCGAGACGGTCCTGCGCGGGACGGCGGCCGGCCGTCAGCTCATCGAGGCGGGGCTGGAGGCGGACATCGCCTACTGCGCGACACTCGACCGACACCGAATCGTCCCCGAGCTCCGGGATCACCAGATGACCCTCTGACCCACGGGGCCGTTACCGGATGCTGTCCGAGAAGCAGAAGCGAGAGTTGCTGGCGCTGGCGATGCTGGCGCTGGCGGCTTTCGTCGCGTTGAGTCTGGTCCCGACGTCGCTTCCGGGCGGTGCGGCCGCAGCCGAGACCGCCCGTTCGAACCTGATGGGCGAGGTCGGCCGTCTCGTGTCGGGGTGGTTGTACGCGTACCTAGGCGCGGGCGCGGTCCTGGTCCCCCTCGTCCCGCTCCTGGGTGGCGCGGCGTGCTTCGGCTGGCTCGAACGGGCGAGGGCGTGGCGCCTTGCGGCGCTCCTCGTCGGCCTGCTCCTCCTGGTCCCGACGGGCGCCGGGCTCTTCACGCCGTCGACGGGCGGGCTCGCGTTCTTCCCGGATGCCGCGGCGGGCCGGCTCGGGCTCGGCGCGGCCGTCCCGCTCGTCGCGCTGCTCGGCGTGGCCGGCGCGGTCCTGCTCGTGGCGTTCCTCGCCGTTGCGATCCCCGTGGCGACGGTCGGCTGGAACCCGATCCGTGCGGTGCTGGGCGGCGGGCGCCGCGCGGTCCGGCTCTTCCTCCCGCGCCGCGCCCCGGGAGCGGCGGACGCGCCCGCCGACTCTCTCGCCGACTCACCGTGGTCGCCGGCGGCATCTGCGGAGCCGGAGCCTGAGCCGGATCCGGATCCGGAGCCGATCCCAGCCGGCGCGGCCCCTTCGGACGCAGCGCCGGAAGGCGGACGGGCGGCGGGGCGACGCCGCTGGATCCCCATCCGTGGCCGTTCATCGAAGCGCACGGCGCCGGAGCCGGAGCCGGATCCGGAGCTCGCGGATCCGGGCGACCCGACCTCCGCGGACCGTCCGCCGATCACGCTCCTCTCGGAGCCGGCGGCGCGGGACGCCTCGCTCGGAGAGCGCGAGCTGGACCGCCTCGGCCAGGTCATCGTCGACACCCTGCGCACCTTCAAGGTCAACGGTGAGATTGTGGGCCGTACGACGGGCCCGGTCGTCACGCAGTTCGAGTTCGTGCCCGCGCCCGGGATCAAGGTCAACCGCGTTGCCGCGCTGGATGCGGACCTGGCGCTCGCGTTGAAGGCGCCGAGCGTCCGGATCGTGGCGCCGATCCCGGGGAAGGGCGCGGTCGGCGTCGAGGTCCCGAACCCGAAGCCGGAAGTCGTCCAGCTCCGGGAGATCCTGGACTCGGCGGCGTTCCAGCGCCAGCGCGGCGCGCTCCCGCTCGCGCTGGGCAAGGACCTGGCGGGCAAGCCGTACGTGTCGGACCTGGCGAAGATGCCCCACCTCCTGATCGCGGGCGCGACGGGGTCCGGGAAGTCCGTCTGCATCAACACGATCATCACGAGCCTCGTCTACCGCCACTCGCCTCAGTCGCTGCGGCTCCTCATGATCGACCCGAAGATGGTCGAGCTGAGCATGTACGGCGACCTGCCTCACCTGCGGCACCCGGTCGTGACGGATCCGAGCGACGCGTCGGTCGTCCTCAAGTGGGCCGTCCTGGAGATGGAGCGCCGCTACGCGCTCCTCTCGGAGAACGGCGTCCGCTCGCTCGCGGAGTTCAACCGACGGCTCGCGGATGGGGTCCCGCTGCGCGTCCCGCGGCCGGAAGGCGAGGAGGGCGATCCGGACCGGTGGCTCTACCGTGACGGTCCGCTCCCGTACATCGTCGTCGTCGTGGATGAGCTGGCGGATCTGATGATGGCGGTGCAGGCGGAGATCGAGCGCCCGCTCGCGCAGCTCGCGCAGAAGGCGCGGGCGATCGGGATCCACCTGATCGTGGCGACGCAGCGTCCGAGCGTGAACGTGATCACGGGGTTGATCAAGGCGAACTTCCCGTGCCGCATCGCGTTCCGCGTCAGTTCGAAGGTCGACTCGCGGACGATCCTGGACCAGAACGGCGCGGACGCGCTGCTCGGCAACGGCGACATGCTCTTCCTGCCGCCGGGCCAGTCGGATCCGGTCCGCATCCAGGGCGCCTTCCTGTCGACGGAGGACACGGAGCGGATGATGGCGTGGTACCGGGAGCGTGCGGTCGCGGCGCCGGAACTCGAGGAGGACATCCTCGAGGTCGTCCGCGCACACGAGGCCGAGTCCGCCGAGGAGGGCGCGGACACGTTCGCGGAGGAGCGCGACGCGCTCTTCCGACAGGCGGCCGAGATCTGCATCCAGCACCAGCAGGGCTCGACCTCGCTCCTGCAGCGACGGCTCCGGATCGGGTACGGCCGGGCAGCGCGTATCATCGACCAATTGCACGCCGCCGGGATCCTGGGTCCGCCGGACGGGTCGAAGCCGCGGGAAGTGCTGGTCGGGCTCGACGCGATCGACCTGATCTGCGGGGAGTGAGCGCGGGGGCTCGAGCCCGCAGGGTCGAGCCCGGTGCATCGAGCCCGTCGGATCGAGTGCCGGGGGGCCGCGGCGCGGGCGCCCTGCCCGGCCGCGGCGGGAACGGCGGTCCGCGGGGCGTGTACCAGCGACGGAGGGCGGAACCGAGCGGAGGGATCGGGCGGAGCAACCGATGTCTCTGATGAAGAAATACCTGATCGGAGCGGGGATGGCGATCGCCGTCGCAGCGGTCGCGCTGGGCGTACGCGGTGAACTCGCGGGCGGCGATGCGGCCGCGGAGGCCGTCGACGACACGCGGGCCGTCGCGGAGCGGACGGATGCGCCGGCGGCGGACGCGGGCGCCGGGGCCGGTGAGCGGGCCGATAACGGCAACGGCGACGGCCGGTCCGGCCCGGTGCGGGCCCCGGCGGGTGGCGATGCGACGCTCGCCGAGGCCGTGGCGCCGCCGGCGGCCGAAGCGGCGGCGTCGACCCCGGGCGAGGCGCGGAACGAGGCAGGTTCCGCCGGGGTCTCGCCCGCCGTTCCTGCCCCGGCTCCGGCCGATGCGTCGGTGCAGGGCGGGGCGGAGGCGATCCTGCGCCGTGCGTCCGCCGCGTACGAGGCCGTCCGGTCGCTGCGTGCGGAGTTCGTGCAGACGGCGGAGAACCTTCTGATCCGGAGCCGTACGGTCAGCCGCGGCACGCTGTACCAGCGGCGGCCGGACCGCCTCCTCATGCGTTTCAGCGATCCCGAGGGCGACGTCGTGGTGAGCGATGGTCGCCACATCTGGGTCTACTATCCGAGTGTCGACGCGGGTCAGGTCATCCGTATCCCGGTCGACGTGGGCACCGCGGGCGTCGTGGATCTCCAGGCGCAGTTCCTGGGCGATCCGGTCGCGCGGTTCGATGCGACGCTCGAGGGCGAGGACGCGGTCGACGGCCGAGTTGCACACGTCCTGACGCTCGTCCCACGGGAGCCGTCGGGGTTCCGGCGTCTGAAGGTCTGGGTCGATGCGAGGGACGCGCTGGTCCGCCGGTTCGAGTTGACGGAGGAGAACGGCGTCGTCCGACGCTTCGAGCTGAAGGGGCTGGAACTGAACCCGGGGCTGGAGGATGGGCTCTTCCGCTTCGAGCCGCCGCCGGGTGCACGCGTGGTCGATCGCGGGTGAGCGCCGGTTCAGCCGGTGGGGTTCGTTGAGCGAGGAACGCGGGGCCGGTATATTGCCGGGCCCGCGTTGTGTGTAAGGACGGGTCGCCGGCGGCAGGTCGTGCGGAGTCGAACCGAGTGAAGGAGTTGTTGCGATGCATGGCGTTCGAGCCGATTCCGAGAGTACGCGGCTCTTCTCGCGTGCGAAGGAACTGATCCCGGGCGGTGTGAACTCTCCGGTCCGTGCCTTCCGCGCGGTCGGCGGCGACCCGTTCTTCGTGGACCGCGGCGAGGGCGCGTGGCTGGTGGATGTGGACGGGAACCGGTACCTCGACTACGTGATGAGCTGGGGCGCGTTGATGCTGGGTCACGCGCACCCTTCGATCCGTAGCGCGCTGGAGGACGCGGTCGGCCGCGGGACGAGCTACGGCATGCCGTGCGTGGCGGAGGTCACGCTCGCGGAGCTGGTCACGTCGACGGTCCCGTCGGTCGAGGTCGTACGCTTCGTGAACAGCGGGACGGAGGCGACCATGGCCGCGGTCCGGTTGGCGCGGGGCGCGACGGGCCGGGACATGATCGTGAAGTTCTCGGGTTGCTACCACGGCCACGCCGACAGCTTCCTGGTGCAGGCCGGGAGCGGCGTCGCGACGCTGGGGCTGCCGAACTCGCCCGGCGTCCCCGCCCCACTCGCCGAGTTGACGCTGACCGCGCCGTTCAACGATCTCGCAGCCGTCGAGGAGCTGTTCGCCCGCTACGGCGAGCGCATCGCGTGCGTGATCGTGGAGCCGATCGTCGGGAACTCGGGGTTGATCGGTCCGGTGGACGGGTTCCTGCCCGGGCTGCGGCGGCTGACGCGGGAGGCCGGTGCGCTCCTGATCTTCGACGAGGTCATGACCGGGTTCCGCGTCGCGCTCGGCGGCGCGCAGGAGCGGTTCGGCGTCGAACCGGATCTGACGACGCTGGGGAAGGTCATCGGCGGCGGGCTGCCGGTCGGCGCGTACGGCGGGCGCCGTGACCTGATGGAGCAGATCGCGCCGTCGGGCCCCGTCTATCAGGCCGGCACGCTCTCGGGCAACCCGCTCGCGATGACGGCGGGCCTCGCCCAGGTCCTGTACCTCCGGGAGGCCGAGCCGTACCGCGACCTCGAGCGGCGGGGCTGGACGCTGGTCGACGCGGTCGTCGAGGCCGCGACCGAGCTGGGCGTGCCGGTGAGCGGCGATGCGTACGGCGGGATGTGGGGCGTCTTCTTCGCGGAGGGCCCGGTCCGCAGCTTCGAGGATGCGAAGCGCGCGGACGGCGAGCTGTTCGGCCGGTTCTTCCAGGCGTGCCGGCGGCGCGGGATCTTCCTGCCGCCCTCGTCGTTCGAGGCGTGCTTCCTCTCGACGGCGCACACGGATGAGGATATTGCGTTCACGGCGGAAGCGATGCGGGACGCGCTGCGGGAGGCCGTAGGGTGAGGCGCGCGCTCCTCGCCGCGGCCGTGCTCGGCGCGCTGGCCGCGGCGTGCCGCCCGCCGGCGCCGCCGGTCGTGGTCCGGACCGGTCTGCCGACCACGGAGCCGACGGTGCGGGTCGGGATCGTGGTCGACTCGCCGGAGGTGCAGGTCAGCGCGGCGGGCCCGTACGAGGTCGTGCTCCAGGGCGGCACGGTCCTGACGGAGGCGACGGCGAGGGACGTCTGGAGCTTCACGGCGGACGACGCGGGCCGGCTCATCGGCCGCGGGCCGGGCGGACACCGGCTCGGCCCGTACGCCTCACCGGTGCTCGTCCGGGTCCGGGACGCCGGCCGGTCGGTCCTGATCGCCGGCCAGCCCTACCGGGGCGGCGCGCTGATCCGCGCGGCGGGCCCGGGCCGGGTCACCGCGGTCAACGTGCTGGCGCTCGAGGAGTACCTGCTCGGCGTCGTGCCCCTCGAGATCGGGTACCGGCCGGCCGCGGAGATCGAGGCGGTCAAGGCGCAGGCGATCGCGGCGAGGACGTACGCCGTCTCGCACGTGGGGAGCCGGGAGGCGCTGGGCTTCGATTTCTTCGCGACGGTCGCGGACCAGGTCTACGGCGGGATCGGACGCGAGGACTCGATCGCGGCGCGCGCGGTCCGGGAGACGCGAGGCGAGATCCTGATGTACGACGGCGCGCCGATCCTGGCGTATTACCACTCGACGTGCGGCGGCCGGACCGCCGCCGTCGATGAGGTCTGGTCCCACGCGCCGCTGCCGTACCTGAAGTCGGTTTCCGACCGGGTCGAGGACGGCGGAGAGGGCTACTACTGCGAGATCTCGAACCGGTTCCGGTGGAACGTGAGCTGGACCGCGGAGGCGCTCAGGTCCGCGCTCTCGCGGGCGCTGAGCACGCGGAGCGGCCGGCCGGTCGAGGTGCGGCGGGTCGAGCGCGTCGAGGTCACGGGCCGGACCCCGTCGGGCCGGGCCGAGTCGCTCCTCGTCGTCGCCGACGGCGAGAGCCACCGGATCGAGGGCGACTCGATCCGGAGGGTGCTCCTGCAGCCCGGCGGCGAGATGCTGAACAGCACGCTCTTCGTGCTGGACGCGGAGACATCGGGCGGCGAGGTCCGGAGCCTCGAGGCGAACGGCGGCGGGTGGGGCCACGGCGTCGGGATGTGCCAGATGGGCGCGATCGGGAGAGCGCGCGCGGGGCAGAGCTACAGGAAGATCCTGACGACGTACTACCCGGGCGCGGAGATCGTGAAGTTGTATTAGATCGGAGACGGTCGGGCGCGGGCGCGCGTCCGCGTCGGCCTCGTGCACGCAGGAGGCGGCGCGGCCGCCATGCCGGCGTGGCGAGGTGCGGGTTTCGGCACGGACGACGCGGCGCGACCGGGTCTTCCCATCGGGTGTTCAGATCATGGAGAGGGTCATGATGCGCCGCGGATTCCTGGCGTTCCTCTGGCTGCTGGCCGTACCGACGGCCGCGTGGGCCCAGCGGCTGGAAGACTATGACTACGAGAACCTGGCCTTCCGCGGCGTCTCGGTGGACGTCGGCCGGATCTGGCCGAACAAGGTCGAGTCGACGCCGTCGTACAGCGTGCGGGTCGATCTCGGCTATCTCGGCCCCTGGCTCCGGCTCGTCCCGTCGCTGACGTACTGGAGCTCCGAGTTGAAGGGCGTGGAGCTCGAAAGGCTCGCGGATCAACTGAACCGACTGGACGCGATACGGTCGCGCGGCGTCCCGATCCGGGCGGACGAGCTGGGCCCGATCGATTGGCGCGGCATCGCGGCCGCGCTCGATGCGCAGCTCGCGTGGGGCCCGGTCGAACGGGTGCTCGGCTATGCGGGCGCCGGGCTCGGCATCCATGCGTTGAACGGGAGCGGCCCCGCGATCGACGGGACGTTCATCGAGGACCTGCTCGACACGGTGACGGCGGGGCTGGAAGGCGTCGTCGGCGTCGAGGTCCAGCCGCTCGACCGGCTGCGCCTGTACGTGGAGGGGCGCTACACGCTCCTCGAGCACATCCGCTATCCAGGACTACGGATCGGGGGCGGGTACGTCCCCTGGTCGAGGTGATGGGGTCGTGGGATCGAAGGGGGACGAGATGAGGGAGGCGTTGCCGGAAGATCGTGAAGAGATACGGGTCGCGCTGCTCGGTTCGGGCGCGGTCGCGCAGGTCGTGCACCTGCCGGTCCTGAGCCGCCTGCCCGGGGTGCGGCTGGCGGCGATCTCGGACGTCGATCGTCCGAAGGCCGCGACGATCGCGAGTCGGTTCGGCGTGCCGCGGGTCCTGCGCAACGACGAGGAGGCGTTCGCGTCGGACGAGATCGACGCGATCGTGATCTGCACGCCGAGCCATCTGCACGAGGAGCAGGCGATCGCGGCGCTCGAGGCGGGCAAGCACGTGATGGTCGAGCGCCCGCTCGCGCTGGACGAGGCGGGCACGGAGCGTGTGCTGGCCGCGGCCGAGGCATCGGGCAAGGCGCTGATGGTCGCGCTCAACAACCGGTACCGCCAGGACATCGGCGCGCTGCTCCCCTTCCTGCGAGGCGGCGAGCTCGGTCAGATCTTCTACATGAAGGGCGGGTGGCTGAACCGGAAGGTCCGGACGGTGCGCCCGACGTGGCGTCACCGGAAGGAGACGGCCGGCGGCGGCGTCCTGATGGACCTCGGCACGCAGGTCCTCGACCTCTTCCTCTGGATGCTCGACTACCCCGCGGTCGAACGGGTGACCGCGTTCACGAACCCCGGCGAAGGGATGGATGTCGAGGACTCGGCCGCGGTCGTGCTCAAGGTCGCGGACGGCCCGGTCCTCTCGTTCGAGGTGACGTGGAGCCTGCTCGCGCAGCGTGACCGGCACTACCTGCAGGTGCTCGGGACGCACGGGTCGGGATCCATCTCGCCCCTTCAGGTCTACAAGGAGGTCGAGCACGGGCTGCTGGACGTGACGCCGGAGCTGGTCCAGGCGAAGGAGAACCCGTACACGGCGTCGTACCGTGAGCAGTTCGACGACTTCCTCGGGGTGATCCGCGGCGATCGGCCGCTGCGTCTGCCGTACGATCAGGTCGAGCTCATGCGGTTGATCGGGCTCGCCTACCGCTCCGCGGAGGAGGGTCGCGAGGTCGTCGTCGCGGAGTGAGGGGAGCAGGGCGCGTGAAGTCGGCAGGACGAGCAGAGCGTGTGAGGAGGCGGGCGCCGTTCGCGCGACGCGGCGAGCGGCTGGCGCCCGCGCTGTCGGGGATCCTCCTGGCGATCTCGTTCCCGCCGTTCGAGCTCCTGGTCCCGCCGTTCGTCGCGCTCGTTCCGTTCCTCCTCTTCGTCGAGGACCGCGCGCCGGGCCGGGAGGGGCGGTGGAGCGCGGCCCGGGGCGGGTTCGTCCTGGGCGGCGTCTACTTCGGCCTGCTCCTCTACTGGCTCGTCATCGCGCTGATCCACTACTCGCTCCTCGCGATCCCCGCGTACGTGCTGACGGTCCTGGTCCTGGCCGGCTTCACGGGGAGTTTCGGCGCCGCGCTGCACTACGTGCGCGAGCGGGTCCCGGTGGTCCCGCTCGCGGTCGCGGCCGCGCTGCTCTGGACCGGGATCGAGTGGGTCCAGGGGAACCTCGGCGACCTCTCCTTCCCGTGGCTCGGGCTGGGGTCCGCGCTGGCCGCGTTCCCGCGGGTCGCGGGCGCGGCCGACCTGGTCGGCGCACGGGGGCTGACCGTCTGGCTCGCCTTCATCAACGGCCTCGTCGCGACGGCGATCCTCGCGTACCGTGCGGGGCGGCCGGTCAGTCGGCTCGCCGCCGCGCTCGCGGTCACGGTCGCGCTCCCGATCGGGTACGGCTTCTGGCGGGCCGCGACGCTCGAGGTCCGGCCCGCCGCACGGGTCGCCGTCGTTCAGCCGAACATCCCCGAGGACCTGAAGCTGCAGCGCGCACAGGCGATCCAGGCGACGCTGGACGCCGTCACCGAACTGATGGGCCGGATCCCGCCGGGCTCCGTCGACCTCGTCGTCTGGCCCGAGGTCACGCTCCCCGCGATCCTCGAACACCCGTACGAGAGCTTCCTGCAGGAGCCGATCCGCGAGATGAGCGAGCGGGTCGGAGCGCCGATCGTCGCGGGCGCGTACGGGATGGATGGCGGCGAAGGCGATGACTTCACGCTCTTCAACTCGATCTTCATCTTCGGACCCGATGGGTTCACGGGCGAGCGGTACGACAAGAAGTACCTCGTCCCGTTCGTGGAGCGGATCCCGTTCGTGGACCCGGCGTGGTTCGAGCGGATCGTCGGTAGCGTCCGGTACTTCGGCGGGCTCGGCCGCGGGCAGGGCGCGCCCGCATTCACGGCCGGCGACGCGCGCTACGGCGTCCTGATCTGCTACGAATCGATCTTCGCGCAACATTCGCGCGCGTACCGGCTCAACGGCGCGGACTACCTCGTCAACGCGACGAACGACGCGTGGTACGGACGCGAGCCGTGGTACGCCAGGACGAGCGCGCTCTGGCAGCACCCGGCGCACATGACGATGCGCGCGATCGAGCATCGGGTCGGCGTCGCCCGCGCCGCGAACACCGGGATCTCGATGTTCATCGACCCGCTCGGCCGGAGCTACGAGCGGACCCGGCTCTTCGAACGGGACGTGCGGATCGCGACCGTCTACACGACCGACGCGGTCACGCTCTTCGCGCGCTGGGGCGACTGGCTCGCGACGGGCGCGACCGTCGCGGCGGCGTTCCTCGTCCTGGCCGGGCGGCTCACGCGTGGACGGCCGGACGACGCGACGTCGCCTTGATCGATGCGCGGAAGAACGCTATATTCATAGGGTTCGAGAGGCCCTTTTCAGGGCCGTTCCCTTTTGTGGGCGAGGCAGGGAGCGATGAAGGAAGGGATCCACCCCGAGTACGCGGCGGCGACGGTGCAGTGCGCGTGCGGGAATACGTTCGAGACGCGGAGCACGCAGAAGGTGCTGAGCGTAGAGATCTGTTCGGCGTGCCATCCGTTCTACACCGGCAAGCAGAAGCTGGTCGACACGGCGGGCCGCGTCGAGCGGTTCCGCCAGAAGTGGGGCGATCGGCACGCCGCGACGTGAGACGGGATGGAGAGCCGGGCGTGATCCCGGCTCTTTCGCCATAGACGGAAGGACGTGAGCGAGATGGATGCGCGCATTCGAGAGATCCTGGAGCGCTTCGAGGAGCTGGAGAAGCGCCTCGCGGATCCTGCGGTGCTCGCATCGCCGGACAAGCTGAAGGAGACGGCGGTCGAGCACGCGGAGCTCGCGCCCGTGGCCGAGGCGGCCGGGCGGCTGGCACGAGTGCGTTCTCAGCTCGCGGAGGCGCGGGCCGTCGCGTCCTCGGGCGAGGACCCGGAGCTCGTCGAGCTGGCCCGTCTCGAGATCGAGGAGCTGGAGGCGGAGTCCGAGGAGCTGACGAAGACGATCCGGCGACTGCTGCTGCCGAAGGACCCGCTCGCGGATCGTGCCGCCGTCGTCGAGATCCGAGCGGGCACGGGCGGCGACGAGGCCGGCCTCTTCGCCGCCGACCTGTTCCGGATGTACAGCCGCTTCGCCGAGTCGCGCGGCTGGACCGTCGAGGTCGTGGACATCTCGGAGGGCGAGCGCGGCGGGTACAAGGAGGTCATCTTCGTGGTCCGCGGCAAGGACGCCTACGGCGACCTGCGCTACGAATCCGGCGTGCACCGCGTCCAGCGCGTCCCGGTCACGGAGAGCCAGGGCCGGATCCACACTTCGGCCGCGACGGTCGCGGTCCTGCCGGAGGCGGAGGAGGTCGACGTCGAGATCCGGGACGAGGACCTGCGCATCGACGTCTTCCGTTCCTCGGGCCCCGGCGGCCAGTCGGTGAACACGACGGACTCCGCGGTTCGGATCACGCACATCCCGACGGGGCTCGTCGTCTCGTGCCAGGACGAGAAGTCGCAGCACAAGAACCGGGCGAAGGCGATGCGTGTGCTCCGGAGCCGGCTCCTGGACATGCGTCTCGCCGAGCAGGAGGCCGAGCGGGCGAGGGAGCGGAAGCTCCAGGTCGGGACGGGCGACCGCTCGGCCAAGATCCGGACGTACAACTTCCCGCAGGGCCGTGTGACCGATCACCGGATCGGGCTCACGCTCTACCGGCTCCAGGAGATCCTGGATGGGGAGCTGGACGAGCTCATCTCCGCCCTCAAGGAGGCGAGGGAGGCGGAGCGGCTGGAGGTCACGCCAGCGGCGTGAGGGGCCGGGAGTGGCCGTAACACCGCTGGACCTCGCCCGCCGCGCGGCCGAATTCATGCGCGAGCGCGGGCTCGAGAACGCGCGGCTCGAGGCGGAGCTGCTCCTCGCACACGCCCTGGGCGTGCGCCGGCTCGACCTCTATCTTCAATTCGAACGCCCGCTGACCGATGCGGAGGTGGAGCGGTTCCGGGAGCTGGTCCGACGCCGGCTGCGCCGGGAGCCGCTCCAGTACATCCTGGGCGAGGTCCAGTTCCGTGAACTGGAGCTGCACGTCGACCCGCGTGTGCTGATCCCGCGGCCGGAGACCGAGGTCCTGGTCGGCGAGGTGTTGGAGTGGGCCGCGTCGCGAGGCGAGGCGCTGACGGCCGTCGACATCGGCACGGGCTCGGGCGCGATCGCGTTGAGTCTGCTGCGGGAAGGGCCGTTCGAGCGGGTCGTCGCGACGGACCGTTCGACGGACGCGCTCGCGGTCGCCGCGGAGAACGCGGCCCGGACGGGGCTTGCGGACCGGCTCGAGCTGCGCCACGGCTCGCTCTGGGAGGCGGTCGGCCCGGGCGAGCGGTTCGATGTCGTCGTCTCGAACCCGCCGTACGTCCCGGAGTCGGACCGTCCGACGCTCGCGCCCGAAGTCTCGGAGTGGGAGCCCGAGGAGGCGCTCTTCGCGCCGGACGATGGGTTGGCGATCCTGGAGGCGCTGGTCGACGGCGCGCCGGACCACCTCCTTCCCAGCGGGCTCCTTGCGCTGGAGATCGGCGAGGATCAGGGCGGCCGCGTGCTGGCATCGATCGAGCGGCGCTCCGCGTACACGGACGCGCGGATCGTGCGCGACCTGGCCGGCCGGGAGCGGATCGTCCTTGCGGCGGTCGCGACCATTGCGCAGAAGGAGGACGCAGATCATGCTTGACAATACGATGGAGAAGGCGCGGGAGCTCGGGCGCCTGATCGGCCAGACCGAGGAGTTCCGTGCGCTGGATCGGGCGCGGGAGCGCGTGACGAGCGACCGGGAGCTGGTCCGGCTGACGAACCGGCTGGCCGAACTGGAGGAGACGCTCGGGAACGCACTGCGTCGCGGCGAGACGCCTGACGAGGAGGTCAGGGACGAATATGAGCGTACGTTCTCCGAGCTCCAGGCCAGCGCGACCTACCAGAGCCTCATCGCCGCGCAGACGAACTTCGAGAAGGTCCTCGCCCGGGTCAACGACGAGATCGCACGGGGGATGGAGGCGGGGGCCCGGTCACGCATCATCCTCCCCTCCTGAGGCACAGATGCCATGACCGGTCTCGAATCGCTGCGTGGCGGTGTCTACCGGCTGATCCAACCCTTGACGGATTGGCTGGTCCGTCGTGACGTGCATCCCAACTTGCTGACGACGCTGGGGTTCCTGATCACGATGACCTCGGCGTTCGCGTTCCACCAGCATCACGTCCGGCTGGCCGGCTTCCTGATCCTGCTGGGCGGCGCATTCGACATCCTGGATGGCCGGGTCGCCCGCCTCTCGCACCTGGGCAGCAAGTTCGGCGCGTTCTACGACTCGACGCTGGATCGGATCAGTGAGATCGCGGTCTACCTCGGCCTGCTCTCCCTCTACAACGATTACCGCCTCGAGCTCGGCGACGTGGGGATGATCTATCTGATCGTCCTTGCCATGGCGGGCTCCCTCATGATCAGTTATACTCGGGCACGGGCCGAAGCTCTCGGGCTGGATTGCCGGGTCGGGCTGATGCCGCGAGCCGAGCGGGTGGTCCTGATCGGCGGCGCGTCGCTCTTCTTCGGCGAGGCATGGGACGGGATGGTGCTCAGGATCGTCATCGTCATCCTCGCGGTCCTGACGAATCTGACGGCCCTCCAGCGGATCGTCTGGGTGTATCGCCATGCCGGCGGCGTGCCGCTGGACTCGCCGGTGCCTGCGGGGACTTCTAACGACGAGGTCGAACGTGAGAGAAGGTAGGAAGATCGCTCCGGCGACGGGGCGTCTGGGAGTGCTTACGCCCGGGTTGGGCGCGGTGGCCACGACGTTCATCGCGGGTGTCGAGGCGGTGCGGCGGGGCCTGGCGGAGCCGGTCGGCTCGTTGACGCAGCTCGGGCACATCCGGTTGGGGAAGCGGACGGAAGGTCGGCAGCCTCTGATCAAGGAGCTCGTGCCGCTGGTCGAGCTCGATCAGCTCGCGTTCGCCGCCTGGGACCCGATCCCGGACGACGCGTACGAGAGCGCGGTCAAGGCGGGCGCGCTGGAGCGCCGGCACCTGGACCCGATCAAGGACGCGCTGCAGAAGATCCGCCCCTTCCCGGCGATCTTCGACAAGAGCTACGTGAAGCGGCTGGACGGCGAGAACGTGAAGCGGGGGCGCACGAAGCGCGACCTCGCCGAGCAGCTCCGGGACGACATCCGTCGTTTCAAGGCGGACGAGGGTGTGGACCGGATGGTCATGATCTGGTGCGGCTCGACGGAGGTCTACATGCGGCCGTCCGAGGCGCATCAGAGCCTGGAGGCGTTCGAGCGGGCGATGGACGCGAACGATCCCGCCATCGCGCCGTCGATGCTCTACGCGTACGCCGCGCTGATGGAGGGCGTGCCGTACGCGAACGGCGCGCCGAACCTGACGGTCGACATCCCGGCGCTCGAGCAGCTGGCCCGCGACCGGGAGATCCCGATCGCGGGGAAGGACTTCAAGAGCGGGCAGACGATGATGAAGACGATCATCGCGCCCGGCCTCAAGGCTCGGATGCTGGGGTTGCACGGGTGGTTCAGCACGAACATCCTGGGCAACCGGGATGGCGCCGTGCTGGACGATCCGGACTCGTTCAAGACGAAGGAAGAGTCGAAGCTCGGCGTCCTCGAGTACATCCTCCAGCCGGACCTCTATCCGGAGCTGTACGGCGACGTCTACCACAAGATCCGGATCAACTACTACCCGCCGCGGGGCGACAACAAGGAGAGCTGGGACAACCTCGATATCTTCGGGTGGATGGGCTACCCGATGCAGATCAAGGTGAACTTCCTCTGCCGGGACTCGATCCTCGCGGCTCCGATGGTGCTGGACCTCGCGCTGTTCCTCGACCTCGCGCACCGGGCCGGGATGAAGGGGATCCAGGAGTGGCTCTCCTTCTACTTCAAGGCACCAATGACGGCGCCGGAGCTCTACCCGGAGCACGATCTCTTCATCCAGCTGATGAAGCTGAAGAACACGCTCCGCTACCTCGCGGGCGAAGAGCAGATCACGCATCTGGGTCTGGACTACTACGAGTAGGGGTTCGCGAGGACCCGTCGGAGGCAGCGGGCCGGTCCCGACGTGGGGAGGGACCGGCCGAGCGCCGGCGAATCAAGGCGTGCGCAGCACGCCTTGATTCGTGGACGACGGGTCGGGGAGCCGGTGGTGAGGGGTACGGAAGAGGACGGACGTGGGGGACCAGGGGCTCTTTCTCGTTTTCGAGGGGGTGGAGGGATCGGGAAAATCGACCCAGGCCGCTCTGCTGGGTAAATGGTTGGAAGCGCGCGGCATCGATCACATCGTGACGCGCGAGCCGGGTGGCACGGAGATCGGAGAGCAGATCCGGGCTCTGGTGCTGGAGAGCGAAGCGCTCCCCGCGCGATCGGAGCTGCTGCTCCTCCTGTCGGCGAGGTCGATCTTCGTCGAGGAGGTCGTCCGCCCGGCGCTGGCGGCGGGCCGCGTCGTCATTGCCGACCGGTACGAACTCTCGACGTTCGCGTACCAGGGCTACGGGCGGGGCCTGGCGCTGGGCGCCGTCCGGGCGATGAACGAGTTCGCGACGGGCGGGCTGCGCCCCGACCTCACGCTGCTGCTGGACGTGCCGGTCGTCGTGGGCGGTGCCCGCCGCGCGAGTGCGGGTCGTGCACCGGACCGGATCGAACGGGAGGCCTCCGGGTTCCACGACCGGGTGGGCGAGGCATACCGCTTGCTAGCAGTGACGGAGCCCGGGGTGGAGCGGATCGACGGGACGGGCTCGCCGGAGGAGGTCCACCGCGAGGTGCTCCGGCGGCTCGCGTTCCACTTCCCAGAAACTTTCCCGCCCGGAGCGGGTTAGAATCGAGATCGACCCAGCGACAGGCCAGCTCCGAAGTCTTGGAGGACGGATGAAGATCAAGCGCGCGTTCCTGGCACCTCTCACGATCGCCGCGGTGGCGCTGGCGAGCGGTGGGTGGCTGCTGCAGCGGGGTGCGAGCCGTGAGGGGAACGTCTACACACAGGCGCGCCTCTTCGACGAGGTCCTGCACCACATCTCCGAGAAGTACGTGGATGCGAAGGACCCGACGACGCTGTACCGGATGGCGATCGACGGGCTGATCTACGAGCTCGGCGACCCGCACACGGCGTTCATGACGCCAAAGGACTACGAGGAACTGAAGGTCCAGACGCAAGGCGAATACGCCGGCATCGGCGCGGAGATCGACGTGCGGGACGGCTGGGTCACGATCGTCGGCCCGCTTCCAGGGTCGCCGGCGGAGCGTGCGGGGCTCCTCGCCGGAGACAAGATCATCGAAGTCGACGGCGAGTCCACGAGGGGCTGGACGACGAACGACGCGGTCAAGGTCCTGCGCGGGCCGAAGGGCAAGCCGGTCGACATCCGCATCATGCGCGTCGGCGTGGACGAGCCGATCCCGTTCCGTGTGGTGCGCGCGGAGATCCACATCGACGCGGTGCGCACGAAGTACATGATCGAGGACGGGATCGGGTACATCGATCTCCGGGTCTTCAACGAGAGCACGACGCAGGAGCTGCGTCAGGCGATCGACGAGCTGCGGGGCCAGGGGATGCGCGGGCTGGTCCTGGACCTGCGCGGCAATCCCGGCGGTCTCCTGGATCAGGCGATCTCGGCGTCGGACCTCTTCCTGCCCCGGGGCGTCCAGATCGCGGAACTGCGGGGCCGGACGCCGGAGATGAGCCAGCGGTTCGTCTCGAGTTCGGACGACCAGTATCCGGGCCTCCCGATCGTGGTCCTGACGGGCCCGATGACGGCCTCGGCATCGGAGATCCTGGCGGGCGCGCTGCAGGACCACGACCGGGCGCTGGTCGTGGGTCGCCCGTCGTTCGGGAAGGGGCTGGTCCAGTCGCTCTACCGGCTGCCGAACAACCACTGGCTGAAGCTGACGACGGCGAGGTGGTACACGCCGCTCGGCCGGACGATTCAGCGCCCGTTCGACAAGGACGGCTACATCGTCGCGGACGGCGAGGAGCGGGAGGTGCAGAGCGATTCCGTGGCGACGCAGCCGCTGGAGGAGTACCGGACGCAGAGCGGACGGATCATCTACGGCGGCGGCGGGATCACGCCGGACCTGATCGTGGAGCCGGAGCGGCTGAACGAGCGCGAGATGGAGTTTGCGCGCGAGGTCCAGAAGCACGGCTCGAAGTACCGGGACGTGCTGTACAGCTTCGCGATCCAGTACGCGCACGACCAGCGGAGCCTCCAGCCCGGGTTCGCGGTCTCGCCCTCGATGCTCGACGGATTCTACCGCGCGCTGGTGGAGAACGGGATCGAGATCGACCGGTCGCTCTACGACGCGGCGAGCCGGTGGGTCGGCGAGAACCTGGCGTACGAGATCACGCTCGCGAAGTGGAACCGTGAACTCGCGCAGCAGCGTGCGAACGCGGAGGACCGCCAGGTCAAGGTGGCCGCGGATCTGCTCCGTGAAGCGACGTCTCCGCAGTCGCTCTTTGCGGCCGCGTCGAGATATTCCTCGAAGCAGTCGCCGGCGGCGGAAGCCGGGTCGCGGAGCGGGCTCGAGCCGGTGAGTTCGTCGCCGCACTAGCGATCGGGCCCGAGGCCGGATCTGCGGTGAGTGCGACCGTATTCCTGGCGCTCTTCGGCGTCGGGCTCGCCGTCGGTCTGGTATCCGGCCTGATTGGGATCGGGGGAGGGGTGCTGATCGTGCCCTTCCTCTATTTTTTCTACGCCCGCCCCACGTGGAGCGGCTTCGACGTCCCGGCGGGCGTCCAGGCCGCGATCGCGCACGCGACGAGCCTGTCGATCATCATCCCGACCGCGCTCCGGGGCACCTGGGTCTATCATCGTTCGGGGCTGGTCGTGTGGAGGACCGCGCTTCCGGTCGCGCTCGCGTCGGTCATCTCGGCGACGCTCGGCGCCAGGCTGGCGCTCGTCGTGCCGGAACAGGCCCTCAAGATCGCGTTCGGCGGGCTCCTCGTCGCCTCCGGTGGCCAGCTCGTGCTCCGGCGGGCGCCTCGACCGCGGGTGCTCGGTCCGGGGCGAGGCGGGTGGCGTTCGGTCCTGACCGGCGTGCTCGTCGGCGCGCTCTCGGCGTTCCTGGGCGTCGGCGGCGGGCTCGTCGCGATCCCGCTCCTGATCTACCTCGTTCGGCTGGACGTGAAGGAGGTCGCGGCGACATCGCTCGCGATCATCGTCTTCGCGGCGGCGGCGGGGACGCTCACCTACATCGTGAGCGGGCTCGGGGCGGAAGGGTTGCCGGCGGGGAGCCTCGGGTACGTCCACGCCGTCGTCGCGCTCCCGATCCTGTTGGGGGCGACGGTCTCGGTCGGGTGGGGAGCACGGATCAACCAGCGGGTCCCGGCACGACGGCTCCAGGTGCTCTTCGGCGGGGTCTTCATCGTGCTGGGGGCGAGGATGATCCTGGAGAACGTCACGCGGATGTGAGTGGGGAAGGCCGCGGGGTCCGCGGGGTCCGCGAAGGTCTGGAACCATCGTTCGCTTCTTCGATGTCGAAGCACGTGGAGATCCCGGGGTCGGCGATCCGGACCGGGGGTGCGGCCGTCGAGCGTCGCGGTCCGCCGCCGGGTGTCGCGCTCTTCGTCGCGGTCGCCGCCGTAAGCTGGGCGGGTCCGCTCATCCGTTTCACGACGGCGCCGGCGCTGACCGTCGCCGCGTGGAGGCTGATCTTCTCGGTCGCACTGATCGCGGCCGTCCTCGTCGTGCGTGGCCGCGGCTCCGCGCTGCTCGGGCTGACCCGACGAGAGTGGGCCCTGGCCGTCGGGTCGGGGCTGCTCCTGGCCACGCACTTCTGGAGCTGGATCGCTTCGCTCCGGTGGACGAGCGTCGGGAGCTCGGTCATCCTGGTCAACACGCAGCCGATCTTCGCGGCCGCGCTCTCGGTCGCCTTCCTGGGCGAGCGGCCGACCGGGCGGCAGTGGCTGGGGATCGCGACGGCGGTCGCGGGCGCCGCCGTCATCGGGTGGGGCGACGCGCGCGGCGATGCGGCGGGCGTCGGGCCGGGCGCGAAACCGCTCCTCGGCGACTTCCTCGCCGTCGCCGGCGCCGTCTTCGCGTCCGGCTACTACGTGATCGGAAGGCGCCTGCGACGACGGCTCGATCTCTGGACGTACATCGCCGCCGTCTACGGCGTCGCGGCCGCCGCGATGACGGCCGCCGCGCTCCTCGAGCCCTCGACCCGGATGACCGGGTACGCGACCACGGATTGGCTCGTCTTCGGCGCGCTCGCCGTGGGGCCGATGATGCTCGGGCACACCGGGATCAACTACGCGCTCCGCTACCTCCCGGCCTACGTCGCGAACCTCGCCGCGTTGGGCGAGGCGGTCGGCGCGGTCCTGATCGCCTGGCTGGTCCCCGCGATCGGGGAGCCGCCGTCGGCTCAGGTCGTCCTCGGCGGAGCGCTGATCGCAGCCGGGATCGTGAGCGGCGTCGGGCGGCAGGGGCGTTGAAGCTGCCGGTTTGGGACGAAAAGGGCGTGTCGAGCTATGGCCGACGGGGTCGAGACGTGTTCGATTGAAGAGCGTGGGGCGGGGAGTGGACGTGGATGAACGGGTGCGCGCCGTGGTCCGGATCGCTGCGGCGCTGGGGGCGGGTGGCCGCGGGAGGATCGAGGCGGCGATGGATGCGGCCGCGCGCGTCGCGGATCCCCTCGCGGTCGAGGAGGTCCTGGTCCAGAGCTACCTCTTTCTGGGTTACCCCGCAGCGCTGAACGCGCTCGCGCTCTGGCGGGAGCGAAGCGGGCGCGCGGCGCCTGCGCCGGTGGACGAGGACCCGGCGAGCTGGCCGGCGCGAGGCGAGGCGGTGTGCGCGCGGGTCTACGGGGAGCAGTACGATCGACTTCGGGAGAACGTGGCGAGGCTGCACCCCGATCTGGAACGGTGGATGCTGGTCGAGGGCTACGGCAAGGTCCTGGGTCGGCCGGGGCTCCCGCTCGAGGTCAGGGAGCTGTGCAACGTCGCGATCCTGGCGGGGCAGGATGCGGCGCCCCAGCTCTATGCGCATCTGCGCGGCGCGTTGAACGTGGGCGCGTCGGTCGACGCGGTCGAAGCGGCGCTGGAGCTGGCGTGCGAGGCGCTCCCGCCCGCCCGGACGGAGTCGGCGAGGCGGGTCTGGGCCGAGGTCCGTCGTCGGTGGGAAGCGAAGCGCGGGCGGTGACGCGAGGCCGGGCCGGCCGGGTTCGGACGCACGGTCGTCGGCGCGCGTGGGGGCGCGGGCCGATCCAGGCGGAGGGGTACGAGGCAAGATGTTCGTAGATTACGCGGTGATCAATGTTTACGCGGGCGCGGGCGGTTCCGGGGTGGCGGCGTTCCGTCGTGAGGCCGGTGTCCCGCGCGGCGGACCGTGGGGCGGAAACGGCGGGAAGGGGGGCGACGTCGTGCTCCGCGCGGACAACCAGCTCTCGACGCTCCTGGATTTCCGCTACCACCAGCACTACCGCGCCGAGCGCGGCCAGCACGGGATGGGGAAGAACAAGACGGGCCGGGACGGTGCGGACCTGGTCCTCCGCGTCCCGCCGGGTACGGTCGTGAAGGACGCGGACACGGGCGAGGTGCTCGGCGAGCTGCTCGAGGATGGTGAGGAGCTGGTGGTCGCGCGAGGCGGCCGTGGCGGGCGCGGGAACGCGGCGTTCGTCACACCAACGAACCGCGCGCCGCGGCGGTGGGAGGAGGGCCAGCCGGGCGAGGAACGGCGGATCGCCCTGGAGCTGAAGTTGATCGCGGACGTCGGGCTCATCGGCAAGCCGAACGCAGGGAAGTCGACGCTCCTGGCCGCGATCACGGCCGCGCGCCCGAAGATCGCGGAGTATCCATTCACGACGCTCGAGCCGAACCTGGGCGTCGTCCAGCTGTCGGGGCACCGGACGTTCGTCGTCGCCGACATCCCGGGGATCATCGAGGGCGCGCACGAGGGGCGCGGGCTCGGGCTCCGGTTCCTCCGCCACATCGAGCGCACGCGGACCCTCGCCTACCTGATCCCGCTCGACTCGGAGGATGTGCAGGGGGAATACCGGATCCTGATGGAGGAGTTGCGCTCCTACTCGCCGGAGCTGGCGGAGAAGCCGCACTGCGTGGTCCTGACGAAGCTGGACCTGCTGGGCCCGGACGAGCCGCTGCCTTCGATCGAGGCGCCGGACGCGTGGGGCATCCATGCGATCTCCGCCGTGACGCGCCGCGGTCTCGACGAGCTGCTGGAATCGTTCTGGCAGCAGGTCCGGACCGCGATCGAAGAGGCGTGGGAGGAGGAGCCGCAACCGGAGACGTACAGGCCGTAGCGCCGGGGCGGAGACGGCTCATCCGCGGCCGGTCGCCCCGGCGCGCCTTGGGCGAGGCCGCGAGACGAGGAGGACGACCCATGTCCGACCGGGGAGTGATTCGACCCGAGGGCGACGAGCTGGAGGCGGTCCTCTGGCTTCGCGCGCTGCCGGGGCTGAGCGATTCGAAGCTTCACGAACTGGTCACGAGGTATGGCTCGGCTCGTGCCGCGCTCTCGGCGCCGGCTCCGGTGCTCGGCGAGCGGGCGGCATCGCTGCGCGACTCGCCGGTGGTCCGCGGACGGATCGAGAGCGCGCTCCGTACGATCGACCGGCTCAACGTGACGGTCCTGACCCGTTCGAGCCCATCGTATCCGGAACGGCTGGCGCACCTGCACGATCCGCCGTTCGTGCTCTTCGCGCGAGGCCGGCTGGAGCTGCTGGAGCGGCCGATCGTCGCCATCGTCGGCTCCCGCCGTGCGACGACGTACGGGCTCGATGTCGCCCGCCTCCTCGCCGGCGACCTGGCGCGGGCCGGACTCGTCGTGGTGAGCGGGATGGCGCGGGGGATCGACGGCGCGGCGCACGTCGCTGCGCTGGAGCACGGCACGATCGGCGTGCTCGGCTGCGGGGTCGACGTCGTCTACCCGACCGAACACGGGGAGCTCCACCGCCGCGTCGCGGAAGAGGGGCTCCTCCTCTCCGAGTTCCTCCCCGGGACCGGGGTACGGCCCTTCCGGTTCCCGCAGCGGAACCGCATCCTGGCCGCGCTCGCGGCCGGCGTCGTCGTCGTTGAGGCGTCTGAGAAGAGCGGCGCGCTGATCACGGCCGCGCACGCGCTCGAGCTGGGTCGCGAGGTCTTCGCAGTCCCGGGCCCGATCGGCCGGCCGACGAGCGTGGGATCGAATCGGCTGATCCAGGACGGGGCCGCGCTGGTCGCCGATGCGGCCGACGTACTGGACGGGCTCGGGTTCGCCGTCGCGCTCCGCGACCGGACGCCCGGGGGAGAGGCGGCGCGGCCGCCTGCGGGGCTCGACGGACGACTGCTCCGGCTCTGGGAATCGCTCGAGCCCGAGCCCCGGCACGTCGACGAGATCGCGAGGGGCGCCGGGCTCGCGTCCGCCGAGACGCTCGTCGGACTCCTCGAACTCGAACTCCGGGGCCACGCGCGGCAGCTCCCGGGGATGAGGTTCGGGAGGGCGGTCGCGAGGCTCGGCTAGCGCACGGTAGCGCACAGGCCGTGGGCGCCACGCGGCCGGTCGGCAACCGTTCAACGGTTGCGGGGTACCGAACCGTGATGATTCGGAACTCTTCGGTCGGTCCGGTCGGGCGCGGCGAGCCGGGCTCGCTGTACCTGCACGTGCCGTTCTGTGCGCGGCGGTGCAGCTACTGCGATTTCGCGGTCGACGTCGTGCGTGAGCCGCCGGTCACGGGGTGGCTGGACGCGATCGAGCGGGAGATCGCCGGGGTCGCGGAGCGCGAGGGCTGGGCCGGGCCGCTGTCGCTGGACACGGTCTACGTGGGCGGCGGCACGCCGTCGCTCCTGGGCGGCGGTGCGATGGCGGAGCTCCGGCGCCGCCTCGAGCCGTACGCACGCTGGGATGATGCGGCCGAGTGGACAGTCGAGGCGAATCCGGAAAGCTTCGATGCCGAGGTCGCGCGAGGGTGGCGGGACGCGGGGGTGAACCGCGTCAGCCTCGGGGTCCAGACGTTCCACGAGCCGGCGCTGCGCTGGATGGGGCGGTCGCACGGCCCGGCTGGCCCGGCCCGCGCCCTTGCCGCAGCTCGCGCCGCGGGGCTGGAGAATTGCAGCATCGACCTGATCTTCGGACTCCCGGCGCGGCTGGGACGCGACTGGTCGGATGACCTGGACCGCGCGCTGGCGTTGGAGCCGGACCACATCTCGCTCTACGGGCTGACGGCGGAGCCGGCGACGCCGCTCGGGCGGTGGGTCGCCTCGGGGCGCGAGCGGCTCGCGGACGATGACATCTACGCCGCCGAGTACCTCCTCGCCGCGGAGCGGCTCACGGCACGGGGCTTCGAGCACTACGAGGTCTCGAACTTCGCGCGGCCCGGGCGCAGATCGCGCCACAACGCGGTCTACTGGTCGGGCGCTCCGTACCTGGGGCTCGGGCCCAGCGCGCACTCGTACCTGCCGCCGCGGAGACGCTGGAACGTCCGGGACTGGGCGGCGTATCGAACGAAGGTCGCGTCCGGCGAGTCGCCGATCGAGGCCGAAGAGCACGTGGTGGGCGAGGCGGCACGGCTGGAACGGGTCTGGCTCGCGCTTCGGACGCGCGAGGGAGTGAAGGGCGCGGGGAGTCCGTCCGCGCGGGGGCGGCTGGTCCGACGCTGGATCGAAGAGGGGTGGGCGGAGGACGCAGGCGATGCCGTCCGGCTGACGCCGAAGGGCTGGCTCCTCCTGGACCGTCTCGCGGTCGAGTACGACGCGGCCGCCGGCGTGTCCGCGACTTGACGCGGTCCTTTGTCGGCAACACATTTGCGTGAAACGGTCGACGTGGACCCCAGGCGATGCAGCACGCATGGGCACCGATCTGCTCACTGAACGTGAAGAGCGTGTCCTCGAGGCGATGATCCGCACGTACGTGGAGGCCGCGGAGCCGGCCGGGAGCCGGACGGTTGCGAAGCGATCGAAGCTCGGGGTATCTCCGGCCACGATCCGGAACACGATGGCGGACCTCGAGGAGAAGGGATACCTGTACCATCCGCACGCCTCGGCGGGCCGGATCCCCACGGACCGCGCGTACCGCTATTACGTGGACACCCTGATGCGGCCGCATCGTCTGAGCGCCAGAGAGCAGACGCGGCTCCGGGCGAAGCTGGGCGAGGCGGAGGGTGGGATGCCGCTGCTGGAGCGTGTCATCCGACACGCGGCGCAGGCGCTCGGATACGCCACCGGCGAGCTCGGGCTGGCGTCGGTGCCGCGGCTGAACGACGCTGTCCTCGAAAAGCTCGAGATGGTCTCCGTCTCGAGCGACAAGGTCCTCCTCGTGCTGTGGCTCCAGGGCGGGAGCGTGCGGACGATCTACGTGGATCTGCCGCTTTCCGTCCGGCCGGACGTGCTCGTCTCGGTCACGCTGGTGTTGAACGAGCGGCTCGCGGGTCGGACGCTGAGCGAGATCCGCAAGACGCTCCCGGAGCGTCTGCGGGACACGGCCCCGGCGGAGGACGAGGAGACGACGGCGCTGCTGAACATCTTCCTGCACTCGGCGGACGACCTGTTCGAGTGGAACGAGATCACGGGCGATGTCGTGCACCTGGGTCGTGCGAGTCTGCTGGCGAACCAGCCCGAGTTCGCGAGCGAGTCGAGTCTGAAGAGCCTGATCGAACTGACGGAGCAGCGCGATCTGCTCGCGGGGGTCCTGGGCTCCCGCACCCACGACGCGGCGCTGGAGATCACGATCGGCACGGAACATGACCACCCGCAGCTCAGCTCGTTCACGCTGATCACCTCGGAGTACCGGGTGGGCGAGCTCACGGGCGTCATCGGCGTGATCGGTCCGACGCGGATGCCGTACGCGCGGGTGGTCGCGATCGTGGACACGGCGAGCGCGATCCTGACAGAGTTCCTGAGTGATCCAACACCGGGCCCGTCGGAGCCGGCATCCGGCACGCTGTGAGGTCGGCCGGGGGCCATCGGTTCGGGGTCCGGGGCGGGCAGATTCGGCGGATGGTCCGTAGGGAGCATCCGCCTTCGGCGTTTTGAGGACGAATGCGGGACTACTACGAGATCCTGGGCGTGGATCGCAGCGCCGATGCGGACGCGATCAAGCGGGCGTACCGCAAGCTGGCGCTCAAGTACCACCCGGACCGGAACCCCGGTTCGAAGGAAGCCGAGGAGAAGTTCAAGGAGGCGACGCAGGCGTACGAGGTCCTGCGCGACCCTGAGAAGCGTGCCGCGTACGACCGTTACGGCCATGCGGGCGTCGGCGGGGCCGGCGCCGCGGGCCCGGGCTTCGGCGGCTTCGATTTCGCCGAGGCGCTGAACATCTTCATGCGCGATTTCGGCGCATTCGGGCTGGACGACCTGTTCGGCGGCGGCACGAGGGGGGAGCGTGCGCGCCAGCGCCGGGGCGCGAACGCGCAGGTCAAGGTGCCGCTGACGCTGGAGGAAGTCGCGTCCGGTGCGCGCAAGACGCTGCGGATCCGGCTGCTCGACCCGTGCGACGCGTGCGGCGGCACGGGCTCGGAGGGCGGCGCGCCGCCGGACCGGTGCTTGACGTGCGGCGGCTCGGGCGAGGTCCGTCGCGTCCAGCGCTCGATCCTCGGCCAGCTGGTGAGCGTGACGCCGTGCCCGACGTGCGGGGGCGACGGCCATCGCATCGTTCAGGTGTGCGGTTCGTGCCGGGGCGAAGGTGTCGAGCGCAAGGAGCGCGAGCTGGTCATCGAGGTCCCGCCCGGCGTCTCGACCGGCGACTACATCACGCTGCGCGGCCAGGGCCACGCGGGCCCTCGCGGCGCTGCGCGCGGCGATGTGATCGCGGTGCTGGAGGTCGAGGACGACGCGCGCTTCATCCGCGAGGGCGCGGATCTGATCCATCAGCTCACCATCAGCTTCACGCAGGCGGCGCTCGGCGCGGAGGTCGAGGTCCCGGCGCTCGGCGGCGTGGCCCGGGTCAAGATCCCTGCGGGCACCCAGTCGGGGCGAGTGTTGAGGCTGCGCGGCCGAGGTCTGCCTCACCTGCACGGGAGTGGGCGCGGCGATCTGCTGGTCCGCGTCCACGTCTGGGTCCCGACCGAGCTGACGGCGGAGCAGGAGGCGCTGCTGCGGAAGCTCGCCGAGATCGAGAGCCCGCCGCCCGGCGCGCAGGCCCGGGACGCGGAGCGCGGGTTCTGGAGCAAGTTGAAGGAGACCTTCACCGCGTGAGCCCGTCCTGGCTCACGGGGTGGAGGTCCGCCGGGCACGGCCACGTTCGCGGGAGATGCCGATGGTGCCAGAGCGGTGGCTGGTCCTCACGGTGACGGCGCCGGCCGCAGGCGACGGCGGCGCCCTCGCCGCATGGATCGCCGATGAGCTGATCGCACTGGGCGGGACGGCGGTCGAGGAGGATGGGGACCGGCTGACGACGTACGTGCCGGCACCGGACGACCCGGAGGCGTGGGTGCGACGGGCGCGGGAACGGCTCGACGCGAACGTCCCCGGGTACGGGCTCGAGGTCACGTGGCGGTGGCAGCCGAACGAGGACTGGGCGCGGGAGTGGCGACGCGGGCTGAAGCCCCGGCGCGTCGGGCGCCGGCTCATCGTCGCGCCGAGCTGGACCCGGCCCGAGCGGGGCGAGGACGACATCGTCGTCTGGATCGACCCGCAGATGGCGTTCGGCACCGGCGAGCACGCGACGACGCGCGGCGTGCTCCGTCTCCTCGAGTCCGCGGTCCGGCCCGGAGACCGGGTCCTGGACGTCGGGACCGGGTCCGGGATCCTCGCGATCGCGGCCGCGAAGCTGGGTGCGGGCGTGGTGCTCGGCGTCGAGAACGACGCGGACGCGCTCCTGAACGCACGGGAGAACCTGGAGCGGAACGGCGTCGCCGACCGCGTCCTCCTCGCCGAGGCGACCGTCGACCCGTCCTTCCTAGAGCAGAGGTCGGGCGATGGTTTCGACCTGATCGTCGCGAACGTGCTGAGCAGCGTGCTCGTGCCGCTCCTGGACTCGTTCCGCGGCGCCCTCGCCGGCGCGCGGCGGCCCGGGCGCGGCGCGCGACTGATCCTGGGCGGGATCCTGACGAGCGAGGCCGCGACCGTCATCGAGGCCGCCCGGCGGGCAGGGTTCAGACTCGAGGCGGAAGACGTCGAGGAGGAGTGGTGGTCGGGCTGCTTCGTGGCGGAGGGGCCGGCCGCCCCGCCAGCCGCTGGATGATCGACCTCACCTCCTGCACCTGAGCCATCGCCTCGGCGAGCGGCCGGTCGCCGCCGGGAAGGCGGGGCCGGGCGGCCCAGAGGTCGAGGAGCGTCGCATCGAGGCGCCGGAGCAGCGCCGTGATGCCGTCGCCGGACGCGGGCTCGGGATCGGACGGCTCGGCGCCGAGCGGTACGACGCGCGGCTCACAGACGAGGCCGGCCGCACGGAACGCGTTCAGATATTCGCGACGGAGATCGGACGGCCAGCCCTCCACGTCCCACGGGAGCGCACGGGGCTCGAGGAGCCGGAACCGGTCCGACTCGAGGCGGATCCGGTCGTAGAGCTGGCCGTAGCTGAAGGCCGACTCGCCCGACTCGCCGATGAGCGCGCGGTGCAGCGCCGAGAGCGGGATCGCGAGGTACAGGCCGTCGTGGACGAGGGCACGGGCGCGCATTTCGATCTCGGACGGCTTCACGGTCGCCTCCGCCTGGTGTGGGGGACTCGGAACGGGTCATGTGGGGCCCGAACGGGACATCGGGCACGGAACAGGACGACGGGGACCCGGAACGGGTCGTCGGGGGCCCGGAACATGTATCGTCATCCCGGGCGTGGCCATAGCGGTCGGGGACGGCTGCGCCGACGGGCGGATGAACGGTGGGAGTGGAGGAGCGATGGCACAGGATTGCATCTTCTGCGGCATTGTGGAGGGCCGGGTCCCGGGCGCGATCGTGTGGGAGGACGATGAGGTCATCGCGTTCCGGGACATCAGCCCTCGCGCGCCGACGCACGTCCTGGTGATCCCTCGTCGCCACATCGCGTCGGTCAACGACCTGGAGGCGAAGGACGCAGGGCTGGTCGGCCGTCTCTTCCTGGCCGCGAAGGTGGTCGCGCGCGAGGAAGGCATTGCGGAGAGCGGGTACCGGCTGGTCATGAACGCCGGGCCGGACGGCGGGCAGACGGTGGACCACATCCATCTGCACGTCCTGGGCGGCCGGTCGATGACGTGGCCGCCGGGTTGATCCGGCCGGCCAGTCGGCGGCGCCGGCGCCGGCCCGGGCTCGGGTGGTCCTGTTCGTGAGGCGTGGGAGATGGGCGAATCCCTGAGGGATCGGATCCGTGCGGAACTGAACGCGGCGCGTCGGTGCCGTGACCGTCAACGCACGATGGTGCTCACGATGCTCCTCTCGGAGATCCGGAACCGTGAACTGGAGAAGGGTAGCGGCACGGAGCTGGGCGACGAGGAGATCACGGAGGTGATCTCGCGCTCGATCCGTCGACGTCGCGAGGCGGCGGAGCAGATGCGGGCGGGCGGACGGACGGACCTCGCGGATGCGGAGGAGCGCGAAGCCGAGATCCTGGGCTCGTACCTTCCGGCCGCGCTCTCAGAGGCGGAGGTCCGGGAGCGGGTCCGTCAGGCGATCGCGGCGGGTGCATCCGATCTGGGCGAGGTGATGCGCCGCCTCATGCCGGAGATCCGCGGCCGCTTCGAAGGGAAGGAAGCGAACCGGATCGCGCGCGAGGAGCTCGGCTGAGGCGTTCCTCCCGGCTCCCCCGCGACGAGGCGGGGTACGTAATGGGATGAATCGTCACGCACAACTCGTCCTGCAACTCCCGGAGGCGCTCGACCTCGTGGCCGGCTTCGCATCGACGCCGCTCGGCGCCGATGCGGTCCGTGCGCTGGAGCCGACGTCGGCGTCGGGCTGGATCGAGTCCGAGCTGCGCCGGGTCGACCAGATGGTCGGGTTCCTGCTGCGTGCGGAGGACTGGACGCCCGCGCCGATCCCGGACCTTAGGGGCGGGTTGCGGCGCCTCGCCGCCGCGGGCTCGGTCCTGGACGGGCCGACGCTGCGGGATGTGGGCGTGCTGCTCCAGTCGGCGCGGTCGTCTCGCCGTGCGATCCTGCGCTATTCCTCGGACCACCCGCTCCTCGCCGAGATCGCGGAGCGGCTCGTGAAGCTCGAGCCCGAGGCGGAGTCGATCCGCCGCGCGATCGACGACGAGGGTCGGGTCCGCGACGAGGCGTCGCGCGAGCTCGCGCGGCTGCGCCGCGAGATCCGGGGCGCCCGCGGCCGGATCGTCGAGCGTCTCGAAGCGTTCGCCGCGTCGCTCCCGGAGCGGATCCGGGTCCCGGACGCGTCGGTCAGCGTCCGCGATGGCCGGTACGTGATCGCGATCCGGCGGGAGGGCCGGTCCGAGGTCGGCGGCCTCGTGCACGACGAGTCGGCGACCGGCGGCACGCTCTTCGTCGAGCCGCCCGTCGCGATCGAGCTGATGAACCGGCTGCGCGAACTGGAGCTGGCCGAGGCGCGGGAGGTCCAGCGGATCCTGCGCGAGCTGACGGACCGGCTGCGCCCGCACAGCGAGGCGCTGTCGACGACGCTGGACTCGCTGATCGCGCTCGACTCGCTCTTTGCACGGGCGCGGTACGCGCTCCAGTACAATGGCCGCCGGCCGACGCTGCTCCCGCCCGGGACCCGGGACTACGAGATCGTGCGCGGCCATCACCCGCTCCTCCTGGCCGGCCCGGACCCGGTCGTCCCCTTCGACCTGCGCCTCGATGCGGAGACGCGCACGCTCCTGATCTCGGGTCCGAACACGGGCGGCAAGACGGTGCTGCTCAAGGCGATCGGCCTGACGAGCGCGCTGGTCCAGGCGGGCGTCATCCCGCCGATCGGGGAAGGGAGCCGGCTCCCGGTATTCCGTGACTTCTTCGCGGATATCGGCGACGAGCAGTCGATCGAGGCGAGTCTCTCGACGTTTTCGGCGCATCTCAAGAACCTGCGTGAGATCCTGGACGAAGCGGACGACGAGTCGCTGGTCCTGATCGATGAGATCGGGAGCGGCACGGACCCGGCGGAGGGCGGCGCGCTCGCGCGGGCGATCCTGATCGCGCTGACGCGCCGGGGCGCGCTCACCGTCGCGACGACGCACCTCGGCGAGCTGAAGCTGCTCGCGGGCGAGGAGCCGGGCGTGATGAACGCGTCGCTCCAGTTCGATGCGGTCGAGCTGCGCCCGACGTACCGGCTGGTCCTGGGTGTGCCGGGTCGGAGCTACGGGCTCGCGATCGCGAGGCGGCTGGGCCTCCCGGACTCGGTCCTCGCCGCCGCGGAGGCGCACCTTCCGAAGGGCGAACGCGAGGTCGGCCAGCTCCTGCTCGAGCTGGAGGAGAAGGAGCGGCGGCTCGCGTCGGCGCTCGCGGAGGCCGAGTCGGCGCGCACGGAGGCGCTCGCGTTGCGACGTCGTCTGGAAGAGCGTGAGCACGAGATCCGGAAGCGCGAGCGCGACGCGGAGCGGCGTGCCCGCCAGCAGGCGCGGGACCTGTTGCTCCATGCGAGGTCGGAGGTCGAGGCGGCGGTCCGTGAGCTGAGGGAGGCCGCGGCGCTCGATGAGGCCAGGCTCGAGGCGACCGTTCGTCGTGCGCGGCGCCGGGTCGAGGAGGCGGCTCGCCGGCAGGCGGAGCGTACGCCGTCGACCGTGATGGACCGCGAGGCGGCGGCCGGGGCCGGCCGTCCGCCGGGGGTCGGCGACCGGGTCCGCATCGACGCGACCGGCGCGGTCGGCACGGTCGTCGAGGTCCGGGATGGCCGCGCCGCGGTCGAGACAGGCGGGGTCCGGCTCCAGGTCCCCCTGTGCGGGCTCACGGTCGAGCAGGCGGGTCCGGAAGTGGAGCGGGCGCGCCGTCCGGAGCGGCGGGGCGGCGGCTGGAGCGCGCCGGAGGTGGAGGCGAGCCCGGAGATCGACCTGCGCGGCCTGCGCGTCGAGGAGGTCGCGGGGAAGTTGCAGCCGGCGCTGGACGCGGCGCACGTCGCGGAGCTGCCGTGGCTGCGCATCATTCATGGACTGGGAACGGGCGTGGTCCGCAAGACCGTGCAGCGGCTGCTTCGTGAGGATCCCCGGATCCGCTCCTTCCGGGCCGGCGGGCCGGGCGAGGGAGGAGCGGGAGTCACGATCGCGGAGCTGGAATGATCCCCGAAGGCATCGTCGAAGAGGTGCGTGCGCGGGCCGACATCGTGGAGGTGATCGGCGAGCACGTCCCGCTGAAGCGTGCCGGCAAGGATTACCGGGGCCTCTGCCCGTTCCACCAGGAAAGGACGCCCTCCTTCTACGTCGTCCCGGCGAAGGGTTTCTACAACTGCTTCGGCTGTGGCGCCTCGGGCGACGTCTTCTCCTTCTACATGGAGCACCTGGGGCTGGGTTTCCAGGACGCGGTCCGCCACCTCGCGGAGCGGGTCGGCGTCCAGATCCCGGAGCGTTCGTCCGGCGCCGCCGGGGAGGAGGAGCACGCGGCGCTCTACGAGGCGGTCGCCTTCGCGGCCGATTTCTACGCCGGTCGGCTGCGCGGCGAGGAGGGCCTCCGGGCGCGGGAATACCTGGCGAGGCGGGGGATCGAGGACGAGGCGGTGGAGCGGTTCCGGCTCGGCTACGCGCCCGCCGGCTGGACCGCGCTCAGGGACGCCGCCTCGGAGCTCGGGATCCCCGATGAGGTCCTCATCGAGGCGGGGCTAATCCGGACGAGCGACCGCGGCGGCGACCCGTACGACCGGTTCCGTGACCGGCTGATCTTCCCGATCACGGGCGCGGGCGGGCGCGTGATCGCGTTCGGCGGCCGGCTCCTGGGCGCGGCGAGGGAGGGCGCGCCGAAGTACCTGAACTCGCCGGAGACGCCGATCTATCACAAGGGCCGGACGCTGTACGGGCTGACGTGGGCGAGATCGGCGATCCGCCGCGAGGCGGCGGTCCTCGTCGTCGAGGGGTACATGGACTACGTATCGCTCGCGGCGCGGGGGATCGAGAACGTGGTCGCGGGGCTCGGGACGGCGATGACGACCGAGCAGGCGGCGCTGATCGCGAGGTACACGCGTCGTGCGTTCCTCGTCTACGACAGCGATCCGGCCGGCCTGCGCGCGACGTTCCGGACGGCGGACGCGCTCCTGGCCGCGGGCGTGCACCCCCTGGTCGTGACGCTCCCGCCGGGCGAGGATCCGGACTCGATCGTCCGTCGAGGCGGCGCCGAGGCGCTCGCCCCGTATCTCGATGCCGCGGTCGACGTCCTCGACCGGAAGCTGCAGATCCTCGAGGCGCGGGGCTACTTCTCCGGGATCGAGGGCACGCGGAAGGCGCTGGACGGGTTGCTCCCCACGTTGCGGGCCGCGTCGGACCCGGCGCTGCGCGACATCTACGTGACGCGCGTCGCGGAGCGGACCGGCGTCCGTCGTGAGACGCTCGAGGCGGAACTGCACGAGGGCAGGGGCGTGCCGGCGAGATCGATCGCCGCGAGCCGGGCTCGCCTCGAGCGGCGCGCCGCGCCGGGACGCGGATCCGGGCGGCCGGGTCGGGCCCGGCCCGCCGCAGAACGGATGCTCCTGCTCCTCCTGCTCCGGGACGAGGCCCGGATCGCCCCGGCGGCCGAAGCGCTGGACCCGGAGATGCTGACGGATCCGCACTGGCGCGAGCTGTTCCGCGAACTCGTCCGGGTGGGCGGGCTGCAGGGCCGGGCGCCGACCGTGCTCGAGCTGAGCGACGGTGCGCGGACCGAACTCGAAGAACTCCTCGGCGACCGGGAAGAGCTGAGCGACGGCGATCGGATCTTCCGCGAGGTGGTCGCCGAGATTCGGGCCCGGCCGCTCCTCGAGCGGATCGAGCGGCTGCAGGCGGCGCTCGACGCCGGCGAAGGCGATCCGGAAGTCATCTTCCGGGAGAGGGCCGAGGTGACGAACGAGCTGAGAGCGCTGGGATCGGAGCTGGACACGCTCGGGTACCGACTGACGCGGAGATTCAGACGGTATCTGGGCTCGTGATGCCGGCGTCGCGGCGCTCCATGTGTTCCCGACACGGGGTCCGGAGGATCCCCGTGCGTGTGAGTGGACCCTTTCCGGTGAGGCTGGATGGACGACGTGCACGGATCGCTCCTGTCGCTGCAGGAGCTGGACGGCGAGATCGCGGAGATGGAGGCCCGGCTCGCGGAGTTCGAACCGCGGCTCGAGTCGGTCGACGCCCCGGTCCACGAGCTGGAACGTGAGTGGGAGGCCGGCCGGGCCCGGCTCGCGGCGCTGCAGGAGCAGGCCGACCGGCTGAAGCGGGCGTCGAGCGAGAGACGGGCGCTGCTGCAGCGCTCGGAGCAGCGGCTGATGCAGGTGCGGACGCCGCGTGAGGAGGCGGCGATCCAGACGGAACTCAGCCTGCTCCGCACGGCGATCGAGGCGGACGAGGCCGAGGCGGAACAGCTCGGCGACCAGATCCTGCGCACCGAGTTGAAACAGGACGAGCTCGAGCGCCGTCTGGGCGAGGTGAGGGCCGCGGTCGGGCCCGAGCGCGAGGCGTTGCTCCGTGCCCGGTCCGAGGTCGAGGACGAACTCGCGGTGCTCCGCGACCGTCGCTCGAACCACGTGCTGCGCATGGACCCGGAGGCCTACCGTCTCTACGAGCGGGTCCGTTCCGGCAGGACCCGGGTCGTCATTACGCGACTCGGGCCCGACGGGTCGTGCGGCCACTGTTTCGGGTGGATCCCCCTGCAGCAGCGCAGCGAGATCGAGCGTGGCGGCACGCTGATCCGGTGCGAGGCGTGCGGCGTGATCCTCTGCCCGAGCGCCTGAACGGCCACGCCGATGACGCAGGGAATGCGGGCGCATCACGGCCCGCGGGTACGTCGACGCATGGCTCTCCGTGCGGTCTCCGCCGCGGCCCTCGGCGCGGCTTGCTGACGAGCCCCACGGAGCACTACCTTTGCGGTCCATGTCTCATCCGGTTAAGCTCCCGACTCCGCCACGCCGCTGGGTCGCGCGCGGCGAGGCGGCCGATGGCGCCGTAGCCGGCCTCGTGCGATCGCTCCGGCTGCCGGAGCCGCTCTGCCGGCTCCTCGTCGTCCGCGGGTTCGTCGACGAGGCCTCGGCCAAGCGCTATCTCCGGCCCCGTATGGAGCAGCTGCACGATCCGTTCGGGTTGGCGGGGATGGAGGCCGCGGTCGCGCGTCTGGAACGTGCGCTCGATCGTGGGGAGACGATCCTCGTGCACGGGGACTACGATGTGGATGGGATCTGCGCGGCCGCGCTGTACACGCGCACGATCCGCGCGCTGGGCGGTCGTGCCGAGGTCTTCATCCCCCACCGGCTGACGGACGGGTACGACCTCGGCCCGGCCGGCATCCAGCGGGCGAAGGAGGTCGGGGCCGGCCTGATCCTGACGGGCGACTGCGGGATCCTGGCGCACGACGCGGTCGCGGCCGCGGCGGCCGCGGGGATCGATGTCGTCGTGACCGACCACCACACGCCGGGCGAGTCGCTGCCCCCGGCGATGGCGGTCGTCAACCCTCACCGCCCGGACTGCACGTATCCCGAGCGGAAGCTGGCCGGTGCGGGCGTCGCGTTCAAGGTCTGCCAGGCGCTGTACGCGGCGCGCGGCGTGGATCCGGAGCCGCTGTGGTACGACCTCGATCTGGTCGCGCTCGCGACGGTCGCGGACCTGGTCCCGCTCGACGGCGAGAACCGGGTCCTGGTCCGGTACGGGCTGCGGGTCCTGGCCCAGACCCGGAACCCGGGGCTGATGGCGCTGCTGGAACGGTCCGGGCTCGCGCAGCGTCCGGGCCAGGAGGTGACCGCCGGGCAGGTCGGCCACGTCCTCGCGCCGCGGCTGAACGCGATCGGGCGCATGGGCGAAGCGCTCCTCGGCGTCCGGCTCCTGCTGACGGAGTCTGAGCCGGAAGCGCGCTCGATCGCGGAACGGCTCGAAGTCCAGAACCGTATACGCCAGCAGGTCGAGCAGCAGATCGTCGCGGACGCGCTCGGGCAGCTCGAGCGGGGCTACGACCCGGCGCACGACTATGGCGTCGTCCTCGCGGCGGAAACGTGGCACCCCGGCGTGATCGGGATCGTCGCGTCGAGGGTCGTGGAACGGATCCACCGGCCGACGGTCCTGGTGGCGCTGGACGCCGCGGCGGGGCGCGGCCGCGGGAGCGCGCGCTCGATCCCGGGCTTCGACCTCTACCGGGCGCTCGAGGAGTGCGCCGACGAGCTCGAGCGGTTCGGCGGGCACCGGGCCGCGGCCGGGCTCGAGATCCGGCCGGACCGGATCGACGCGTTCCGGGACGCGTTCAACGCACGGGCGAAGGCGACGCTCTCGCCCGAGCAGCTCGCCGCACGGGTGGAGATCGACCTGGAGCTGCCGCTCCGCGCCGCGAACCGGGAGCTGTACGACATGCTCCGTCACTTCGGGCCGTTCGGGGTCGGCAACCCGACGCCGGTTTTCGTCGCGAGGGGCGTCGAGGTCGGCGGCGAGGCGAGGGTCGTCGGCGACGGGCACCTGCGCTTCGAGCTCGTGCAGGACGGTGCCCGACTCGGTGCGATCGGGTTCCGGATGGCCGACCGGCTCGGCGAGGTCGCGCGCGGACGCGGACCGCTGGATGTGGCGTTCCAGCTCACGGAAAACCACTGGAACGGACGCACCACGCTCCAGGCCCGACTGGTCGATCTGAGGCGGGCGGAGTGAGGATCATCGCGGGACGGTGGCGAGGGCTCCGGATCGACTCGCCGCCCGGCGCACGGACCCGCCCGACCGCGGACCGCGTCCGGGAGGCCTGGATGAGCGCGCTCCAGACCCAGCTCCCCGGGGCCAGCGTCCTGGACCTCTTCGCCGGCTCGGGCGCGCTCGGACTCGAGGCGCTCTCGCGAGGCGCGGCGCGCGCGACGTTCGTGGAACGGTCAGGCGCCGCGATCCGGGTGCTGCGCTCGAACATCGAACGGGCCGGCGCGACGGCCGAAGAAGCGATCGTCGTGCGCGCCGACGCGATCGCGTTCGCCAGGACGCTCGGACCCGGCGACTACGACATTGCGCTTGCGGACCCGCCCTACGGTTCGGGGCTGGCCGCCACGATCGCCGCGATCTTCGCGGAGAAGCGCTTCGCGAAGTGGCTCTGGATCGAACACCGGGCAGGCGAGCCCGTGCCCGAGTACCCGGGAGCACGTACGCGCCGCTACGGAGATACGGCCTTGACTTCCATCCCTGCGAAACCATGACTCCTTCGGATCGTTCGCGCGTGGCGATCTACCCCGGCTCCTTCGACCCGATCACGTACGGGCACGAGGACATCGTGCGCCGTGGGCTCGACTTCGTGGATCGCATGATCATCGCCGTCGCGCGCACCTCGACACACCAGAAGCGCGGCCTCTTCACGATCGAGGAACGGGTCGAGATGGTGCGGGAAGTGTTCGCCGGCGAAGAACGCGTCGAGGTCAAGGCCTTCGACGGGCTCCTCGTCGATTTCGCCCGCGAACACGGCTCGAGACTCCTGATCCGCGGGCTGCGTGCCGTCTCGGATTTCGAGTACGAGTTCCAGATGGCGCTCATGAACCGGAAGCTGCTGCCCGGCGTGGAGACCGTGTTCCTCGCGCCGGATGTGCAGTACTCGTTTCTGTCGGCCTCGCTGGTGAGGGAGATCGCCTCGCTCGGCGGCTCGGTCGATGCGTTCGTCTCGCCGGTGGTCCGGGACCGGCTGGTCGCGAAATTCCGGGAGCGTGCGTCGTGAGCGGATTCGTCGGGTCGCTGCGCACGAGAGCGGCCGCCGCGGGGCGGCGGATCGTCTTCGCGGAGGGCGCGGACGAGCGGACGCAGGCGGCGGTCGCGCGGCTGCAGGCCGATGGTCTGGTTCGGCCGATCGTGCTGGGCCCGGCCGACAAGGTGAGGCAGGGGATCCACGCGGCCGGCGGCGACGGGGATGCGGTCCACGTCCTGGACCCGTTCCGCGATCCGTTGCGCGAGGTCCTCGCGGGCGAGCTTTTCGAGCTGCGGCGGCACCGGGGGATGACCCGCGCGGATGCGGACGAGCGGGTGACCGACCCGCTGATCTTCGCGGCGCTCCTCGTGCGCCGGGGCGATGCGGACGGCGGCGTCGCCGGCGCGGTCCGGACGACGGGCGATGTGCTGCGCGCGGCGTTCTGGTGCGTCGGCGCTTCGCCCGGGATCCGAACGGTTTCGTCGTCATTCTACATGGTCGTGGGTCCGTTCCGGGGCGAGGGCGAGGAGGTCCTGACGTTCACGGACGGCGGCGTCGTCCCGGACCCGGACGCGGAGCAGCTGGCCGACATCGCGATGGCCGCGGTCGAGGCGAGGCGGCGGGTCGTCGGGGATGAGCCGCGGGTCGCGTTCCTGTCGTACTCGACGCGGGGGAGCGCGGACGGGCCGAGCGTCAGGAAGGTGAGGCAGGCGCTCGAGCGGTTCCGGGAACGGATGCCGGATGTCGCGGCCGACGGCGAGCTGCAGGTCGATGCGGCGCTGGTCCGGGAGGTCGCGCTGCGCAAGGCGCCGGACTCGGAGGTCGGCGGGCGCGCGAACGTGCTGGTCTTCCCGGACCTCGATGCGGGGAACATCGGGTACAAGCTGGTCGAGCGGCTGGCGGGCGCGCAGGCGCTGGGTCCGATCCTGCAGGGGCTGTCCCGGCCCTTCAACGACCTGTCGCGAGGCGCGAGCGTCGACGACATTGTGGATGTGGCCTGCATCACGGCATTGCAGGCCTGAACGGGGCGCGGCACCGAAATTGCCCACGTCCCGCGGCATGTACGCGTGACCATCGCCTGGATGAGAG